>Ga0209211_10003550_pt1 | contig 25255 bp, 9 predicted proteins | sample RifGroA2_FD_183992 | JGI IMG/M metagenome (GOLD analysis project Ga0209211, IMG submission 183992) | Groundwater microbial communities from Rifle, Colorado, USA - Groundwater A2 (SPAdes) (version 2) | ecosystem: Environmental > Aquatic > Deep subsurface > Groundwater | place: Rifle, Colorado...
AAAATGATCCAGCGCCGCCGCAAGCAACTCGGCGGGACGCGCCTCTTTGCGGCGCTGGCGTACGGGGACTTCCTGAGGATGACTCATTGCGAACTCATTACTGACTTACCGGTCAGTAATGTAAGTGAGCTGCCATAGAGTGTCAACGACACTATCGAAAGAATTTTGCTAAGCGCATGAATAACAAGACAGCATTGACAAGCCATCTAGCCATAGGCGACATTGCCGCTCTATGAAAATGTTTTCTATTTCAAGTTGATCTTCACATACCGTCATGTCGTACAAAGTCATTTTGATCAGAATCTTGCCGGAGTGCCGAGCCAATGACTTTTTGGACGGTAATCTCTATTTGAATACCAACAAGTTCTTTGGAGAAATCGACGGCTCCGATGCCGTTCGGTTCGACCCGTTTGATGGCATTGATCAATCTCTTCAAGTAAAAGAGGTTTCGATTGCGGCGCCCGGCGGTGACTGGACGCCAATCGGGGGAATTATCAATCCTGTTGTTTTTCGGTCCAGAGAATCAGAGAAACTAAATGTCCTCTGCATGTATGCGCTGAGTGATCAGCGCGACCAGCCGTTCGATACCCGAAACCTAGCATTTGGAGAGACCGCAGTGCTTATCGGCAACCCAATTGAATTCATTCGTCGCGTAAAGGTCGCCGCCACAGCGATTGACAAGCAAGCGTTTCATGGGCCAGTCGGGTACGTCGATAAACGCACCTACCATGGCGACATGGGGCCGTTTAAGAAGTTCGCCGACCACGCCTATCAAAATGAGTTTCGCGTCGTGCTGACAAATGGGACAGGTCACCCTTGTCGCCTGAATATCGGCGACATACGCGACATCGCAGTTAGAGGGCCGTCCAAGGACATTCCCAAGTTGCATAGGTCGGGTTAGCGTAGCGTAACCCGACGTTTATCCCGCGAACAGCTAGCATCGTTTCGACTCGGGGAATGGTCGTAATATCCCCATATCACCCCATCTACAGGTCGTTAGAATTGCCATGCACTATCTTACTGAATCCATATCGTTTCTAAATATCTGGGGTTCAGTTATTGGCCTCCTCTTTGATATTGTTGGCGCATGCCTTGTGTATATGGGAGTGCGAATTTCATTCGCTGAAGCATTTCGCTTGGAAAGCCCCGTCTTGCCAATGTTAATGGACGACCTCGGCAACGAGATTATGGCTCTACAAGCCAGAAAACTAAGTCATGATCGTGTTAAAGAAAGACTAAGAGCGAAGTTTTGGTCTTTTGTCGGTCTGGCATTTTTTATATTGGGCTTTTTGCTGCAAGCCATAGCCAGTTGGCCGAAAAAATGAATGCCTGTCTAGGCAGACCCGATTTAATCCTTTGGAGCTTCGTATGTTGAAACGTCTATTGCTTGTCGTCTTGCTTTGCACCCCGGTCGCTGCATGGGCATTCTTTAAGCCGGTTCGCATTGTCGCGCCTGAGTTGGCGGGGGTTTCCTGTATCGATGGCAGTTTGTGCATAGACGACGTGTCCCGGTACGAGCAGGCATCCAGGTTATACGACGAGGCGTTGAATTTTGTCGGCTCGTCGCTTGGCTCGATCGAAAACAAACCGCGCGTTATTTTCTGTAGCTCCGATGCCTGCTTTCAATCCTTTGGACTGGGAAAAAGGTCAGCCGCGACCATCGGCACTTTCGGTATTGTCATCAGTTTCGTAGGTCGGGTTAGCGCAGCGTAACCCGACGCTTATCTACAGGCACATCCGTCGGGTTACGGCCTTGCAGGCCTAACCCGACCTACAGCAGCTTCGACGCATTTCTTGGCTGGACTGAATTCTTTCATTTCATGGCCTCCTGTTGAGGGGTTGCCTGAACAATCAGGATCGTCAATATGTTGGCCGAGACGCTGTAAATGACCCGCCATTGCACCCCGAACTAGGAGTCTCTGCAAAACAAAAAGACCTGCTCAACAACAGCAGGTCTTTTCTCTTATCCGATGCCTGAGCAACTACTAGCGCTCGCCCATCGACTCCGACATCGTTTTGGTGATCGGTTTGGTCAGGTAATTCAGCACGGACTTGCGCCCGGTCTTGATGTCCACGGTGGCGGTCATGCCCGGCTGGACGTCGATGCGCTCGCTTTTTTTGCCCACCAGGTTGCGGATACTGGTCTTGATCTGCACGCGGTAATAGGGCTGATCGTTGCCGCGCACCGCTTCGTTCAGCGTGTCCGCGCTGATGTAGGTCACTTTTCCATCCAGCGAGCCGTAGATCGAATAGTCGTAGGCATCCAGCTTGACGGTCGCCGGCAAGCCGGGTTTGACGAAGGCGATATCGGCCGGTTTGACTTTGACTTCCACGATCAGGTCGTCGTCCACCGGCACGATTTGCATGATCTCTTCGCCCGGTTTGGCTACGCCGCCCAGGGTGGTGAGCTGGATGTTGCGCACTACGCCATCCATAGGCGAACGGATCTCGGTATAGTCGAGTTGCTCCTTGCGCTGTTTCACGACTTGCGTCACCCCGGCCAGGTCTTCCTCCGCCTTGTTCAGTTCGGTTTGGCTGTCCTGCAGGTATTTGTTGCGCCGGTTGGTAATCTGCGCCTCGATATCCACGACCTGACGTTGCAGCCTGAGCACATCGGATCTGCTCACATCGCCGGTTTTCAGCAAGGGCATGGTCATTTCCAGCTCTTCCTTGATCAGCTTCATGGACTTCGTCAGGGCGCTGACTTCGTCGTTCACCGCCGACTGGCGCTTGTTGAACAACGCCAGTTGGTTAGCCTTGAATTCCGGATAGTCGTCCAATTCCGGCGGAAACTTGGGCTTGCCCCCGAACACTTCGGCATTCAGACGGCTGACCGTCGCCATGAGCGCCATTGCCTTGGACTGGCCTTCCATAAAACCCGATTCGGCCTTGGTCTTGTCGAAACGCGCCAGCAATTGACCGCGCTTGACTGCATCGCCCTCCCGCACCAGCATCTCTGCCAACACGCCGCCTTCCGGTGACTGAATCACCTGATTGCGGGAGCTGGCGATGACTTGACCGCTTGCGCGGGTAATCTGATCCAGTTCGGCCCAGGCGGCCCAAAGCACGAAGCCCACGATCGCAACGGCACTGGCCCAGATCAACAGACGGCCGGTGCCTCCATTCAATTGTCCCTTCATCATGCAGCCCCTCCCTGAGGCATAGGTTCCGGGCGCCCGGAAATCTTGGCCAATACCGCATCGCGCGGACCATCGAGCAGCAAGCGACCGCCCTGCAACACAATCAAACGATCTAGCAACGGCAGCAAGGCCGTTTTGTGCGTCGTAACCACCAGCGTCACGCCCTCGGCAGCCAGTTCGCTCAGCAAGTTCACCACGCGCGCTTCGCTGACCGAGTCCATCGCGCCGGTCGGCTCGTCCAGCAGCCACACTCTGGGACGCGCCAGCAACATGCGCGTCAAGGCGATCAACTGCTTCTGTCCGCCGGACACGCCGCGCCCGCCTTCGGTGATTTCCAGCGCCAATCCTTTCGGCTGGCCCGAGATCAATTCGATCAAACCGGTGCGCCGGGCCGCCGCCAATATTGCTTCTTCGCCCGGATCGGGCAGGCCTAGCAGCAGGTTGTCGCGCAAGCTGCCGCTGAACAGACGCGTTTCCTGGGGCAGATAGCCCACGATTTCGCGCACGACCGACGGCGCCAGCTGCGACATATCCATCCCGCCCAGAAACAGTTTTCCTTCCGCGGGACGATAGAGTCCCGAGGCCAGCTTGAGCAAGGTGCTCTTGCCCGAACCTATCGCGCCGATCAAGCCGACTCGCTCGCCGGGCCGGATTTCCAGACGCTCCACTTCCAGCGCCATGCGGTCGACCATGCCGTAGGCGAAGCGAGCGCGCTCGAAACGCAGCCCACCTTCGATGGACTGCAGCACGATGTTCTGGTGCGCCTCGTCGTCCTCGTTCGGCAGCGCGATGATCTGCTCCAGCCCGTCGATCGCGGCGCGCGCCAGCGCCCATTGCACCATCACGCTCGGTAATTGCACGATGGGCATCATCGCCCGATTGCCGATGATGGAGCAGGCCAGCAGTCCGCCCATGGTCAATTCGTTCAGGGTGACGAAATAGGCGCCCACCGCCACCAGCACGACATAACTGAGCTGCTGCAGGCCCACCGTCATGTTCTGCGACAGCGAGGAATAATTGCGTATGCTCTGTTCGGCAAAACTCGTTTCGGCCACCAGGCGGTTCCAGCGCGCCTGAACTGTCCACTCGGCGCTGTTGGATTTGAGCGCTTCCGCGCCGTCCACCGCCTCGACCAGCAAACCGGTCTTGCGGTTGCTGGCCGACAGGTTCTCGCGCGTATGCCGCTGGATCACGCGCTGGAACATCACCCCGGTCACCAGCGCAATCGGCAATGCCACCAGCGGCACCAGCACCACCCAGCCGCCCACGAGCGCGATCACCAGGATGAAGAACAACGCGAACGGAACGTCGGCGAGCACGAACAGCGAGGTCGATGCCAGCACCCCGCGCACCATCTCGAAGCCCTTGATCTGCGAAGCCAGCGTCCCCACGGAGGCTGGGCGCACTTCCATGCGTATGCCCAGCATGCGGTTGAAGAACCATTCGGACAGCTCATGATCCACATCGTTGCACGCCTTATCGACCGTATGGCTGCGCACCTGCTTGAGGAAGAACTCCAGGCAGATCGACAGCGTAACGCCCACCGTCAGCACCCACAGCGTTTCAAAACCCTGATTGGGGATGACCCGGTCGAACACCTGCATCGAGTACAGCGAGGCGGCCAGCGCCAGCAGCGAGACCAGCGCGGTTGCCAGCACCGCATCGATGAACACGCTCTTGCGGGCCCACAATGCATCCCGCACCAGCGCGATGGCGCCGGGCGCCTTTTTGGCCATATCGGCTCGACGCGGCAAGGAGATGCATTCCGCATCGTCGAGTCCGGCCAGTGACAGCTCGCCGCCCTCAATATTTTCACCGCGCCAGACACCATCGGCCCCGCGTGCCTGTACCAGCCCCCATCCGGCAGCTTCGCTCCAGACCACGAAAGGCAGATCGGGCAACTTCGGATTGGACAGCTTGGCCGGCTCCCCATCCAGATCGGCGGCGTGCCAAGCCTCCGAGAACAGCATCAGCGCGCCATGATGGTCGCTCAGTGCGCCCAGCTGCCGTTCAAGATCGCCCAGACGCGCGCCGACCACATGCTGCCCCACCACGCGGGCAGTCAGGTCGATCAACGCAACCATATTGTTCTTCATAGCGCCCATTAAGGTTTCAATCCTTCGTTCATCGTTAATTTTCCGGTTTGCGCACGCAGGCGCAGGCTGGCCGCGACCATCTGGCTACGGGCATCCTCCAGAGAAAATTCGGCCAGACTGGCCTCGCGCACCGCGTTCAACACCTCGATCCAGCTTTTGCGCCCGATCGCATATTGCCGCGCATACGACTCGAACACCAGGGTGGACATGGATCGGGACAGCATGGAATTCTCGAAACGCAGCCGGGAGGACTGCCACTCGTTCCAGTCCAGCGTCGCGCGGTCGCGCGCATCGCGCTCGGCCGCTTCGCGGGCCATACGCGCCGCATCGCGCCGGGCAATTGCCGCATCCACCCCCGACATGGCCGACAATCCCGCGCCCGGCTGCGCCTGCAGCACCAGCAATGCACGAGAAGTCTGCACATCGCCAGTGCTCTTTTCCAGACGCAAGGAGAGTTGCGGCGAATAAGCCGAGCGCTTCGACGCGATATCCGCATCGGCGGCCTCTTCCTCGAATTTCAACCGCTGCAGGGCTGGCGAATACGCAAGCGCTTCCGACAAGACATCGTCCAAGTTCTGCGCATCCAGTTGCGCGCTCACGCCACGCTCAGAAATCGCATCGACCGCACAACCGCATAGCTGTCCAAGTTGTGCAATCGCGTTGCGATATGCCTGTTTGGTCAGCGCCAGATCGTTGATCGCCTGATAGAGACGCGATTCGGCCAAGCGTTGGTCCGTTTGCGAGCTCACTTCGCTATCCACGCGCCGACGTATCATGCCCAGCAGTTTTTCGTGCTCATCCACCCCGGCCTGCGCATACTGCATCTTGGCTTGCTGGCGCAGTGCCTCGCTGTAAACGGCGATCACCCGCAGAGATAAATCCAGCGTGGACTCATTGATCGCCGCATCGGCAGCGCTGAGCCGGCTGCCGGCCGCATCGATCGCAGCGGTAATGCGCCCGCCGCTCCACAACGGCTGATCGAGGCGCAGCAATCCATTATCGTTGCCGCCGCCCTGGGTCGTCGCCTCTATGCTCGGAGTAGGATAGCGCAACCACTCCGCCCCCTTCCGGTCAGCCTGGGCCGCCATCTGCGCCGAGCGTTTACCCTGTATCACCGGATGGCTGGACAGCGTCGATGCCAATGCCTGCTCGAAGGTCAAGGCCGGCTGCGCCCAAGCCAGGCCGGGGCAAAGCATCAGCACGGCCAGTGCTAGCGTTGAATGTCTCTTCACGGTTTACCTTATGGAATCCCTGATTTACCTACCCGAGCTGGCGCGCGGCTATCCGATTTGTATACAACGAGTCCGGCTTGCCACGTCGCTACGCTCCTCGCAACAACGATCTTATTCTTAACCTGCCGCTTCCTTGTAGGGCGGATGAGCCGAAGGCGTTATCCGCCGAATGAGGATCATACGGCGGAAGGCGCTACACTTTGGCCGCAAGCTCGAAACTTCGCTACGCTCGTTTTCCGCCCTACGGGTTTTGAGCATGTTCCATTATTTCTGGCTTGCAATACTAGTGAACCACTCTCGGCTGGCCGCCCATTTGCATTTCCTGCTGCCCCTTGAGCGCATTCAATTGCGCTTTCTGTCCCTCCAGGATGGAGTTCATCTGAGCCTCATGCTGTTTCAACATCCCCGCCAGCTGAGCTTCATGTTGTTTCTTGATCGCCTCCAGCTGAGCCGCTTGCTGTGCAGCCACCACTTCGATCTGTTTCTTATGTAGTTCCAGCGTGGCCTCCATCTGGCGCTCCAGATGCATTTTCATCCCCTCTTCCGGGGACATGCCGGCTTGCGCCGCCAACTTCTCATTATCCTTATCCATAATCTGTCGCCTCATCGAAATCGAAATAATTTACCCAAGCAACATGAAGCTTGCATTGCCTCGCTGCTCTACAAGAAAAACCCCGCCCTAGTGAGGGCGGGGCTAGATATTACCGCAAATGCACTAGAGGTAAGGCAGGAATAAAGTACGCCCTCCCGACATCAGATGATGGTCACATAGTTATTCTGAGCGGTGGTGCTCAAACCGTACACCAAACCTGGATCGACTATCTGAACCAGAATATCGTTGGTGGCGTTACCCTGGAACACGTCCACCGCATAGACGCCATCACCATTCAAGTCGAGTTTCACCGCGACGGTCTGGCCATCAGCAATGTTGGCTGCCATATAGTTCATGGCATCATTCCAAACGGCTTGATCATTAACCACATTGAATGTGTTCGTACCATCGCTGAAGCTGATCATGCCATTGCTAACCGAGTGCGCCATGATCATGCCAGACTGTGTACCGGTGACAAATCCGATCGTATCAACAGCGATCATAATGCTGGGCAGATCCAGCATGTCTTGGGCGCCAGTGGAGGTGACATCGAATCCATAAACCAGATCCGACGCACCGCCGGCTGGCGTGCTGTCGCCGGCGTTGATCACCACGGTATCGCTGGCCGCAACCATTTCACCCAGCATGATGTAATCCTGACCACCATTACCGGTAATGGTATCGGAACCCACGCCGCCCTCGATGTCATCCGATTGGGCGGAACCCGTCAGCACATCGTCGCCGCTAAAGCCTCCGATATAAAATCCCCAACTGGCGAAGCTCATGTCTATGGCGCTATTCCCCTCCCCGCCGATAGCCGCGTACTGGCCTGCTGACACGGTGACATTGCCGGCAGCATCCGCCACGTTGCTACCCATTTGCATCAGCAGATAATCGGTCGCCCCTATCGTGGCATTGGTAGTTACGGTGACCACGTTGCCCGTAACAGTCATGCCTGTCGCGATATTAAGTCCTTCACCATTAAGCAGGATCGAGCCGCTCGCCGCATTCGGATCAACAATCACGTTCTCCGAAAACTCGAGTGTGACGGAGTCTGTTCCGGAGATCGTGGCTGCTATTAACTCCGGCGGAGTAATGTCGATTCCGCTTGGCACGCCAGACATGCCTGGTACGCTGTTCGTAGCGACCCAACCCGTCTGTATGCCGTTCGCATCGTAGGTATAAGACTCGACCGACAGAACCTGACCCTGCGCATCTGTATTGATGGTGCTTAGCAGTCTGCCAGTAGCATCGACATTGTCAATCCATCCAGAAGTCAGAAGATTTCCATTTGCGTCATGCACCGTGGTGGTGACTCCATCGAAGGTGATGAAGCCAGCGTAGCCGTTCCAATCGTTGATGTATGTATCGGTGAATATCAGGTTGCCCAAGCCGTCTATTCTGGTCACTCCGATGTCCATGCCGTTTGCATCGTAGATGTTGGTCTGCTGGGCAATTGTATTGCCCGACGCATCCGTCCTGACCCAACCTGTCCGCATTCCGTTCGCATCGTAGCTATTCGTCTGGGTGAACACCAAGGTATCTGTTGCATCCACTCGAACTTTGCCAGTCTGCATACCAGTAGCCGCATCACGAATGAACGTATCCGTATACAGCAAGCCTCCGACGGCATCCGTAGAGACCATGCCCGTCTGCATGCCCATTGCATCGTAAGTATAAGTATCGGTTGACGACAGATTGCCCAATGCATCCGTATAAATGTTGCTGACCAATCTGCCAGTAGTTGCATCGACATTGTCAATCCATCCAGAAATCAGAAGATTTCCATTTGCGTCATGCACCGTGGTGGTGACTCCATCGAAGGTGATGAAGCCAGCGTAGCCGTTCCAATCGTTGATGTATGTATCGGTGAATATCAGGTTCCCCAAACCGTCCGTCCTGGTCACTCCGATTTCCACGCCGTTCGCGTCGTAGATGTTGGCCTGCTGGGCAATTGTATTGCCCGACGCATCCGTCCTGACCCAACCTGTCCGCATTCCGTTCGCATCATAAATATTAGTTTGAGTCTCCAGCAAGTTACCCGACGCATCCGTTTTAATTCTGCCAGTTTGCATGCCGTTTGCACCGAAGGTGTAGGTCACCACGGCAGTCGTATCGGCTGGGAGCGGCGTAGTCGGCGGCGGCGTGACGCCACCGCCCATATAGGAAACATAGTTTCCGCCAGCCTGCGCGCCAAGCTGCCCGACCGTCACACCGCTAAGCACGATGCCGGATTGCGCCACGCCCGCCGTCGCATCGCTGTCGTACACCACCATCGTGTCCGTGCCGCTGGCGGCATCGGCGGTGAATTGCCCCGCGCTATAGCTGCCCTGCACCATGAAGAAGCTTTGATCGGCAGCCAATCCGTCCGTCGGCATGGTGCCCATCATGCCCAAACCTTGCTGCATGCCGCCCGGAGCAAAATTATCCGAGACGATCAGCGACAGTTCATCGCCGCTGGAGAAGTCGGTGATGCGATCAATCGCGCCGCTGCTGGCGACATAGGCCGAACCCGGACCGTTGTAGCTGATCCGGCTGGTTCCATCCTGCACGAAAGCGAAATGGTCGCCCGAAGCGGCTCCACCCGTCAGGGTGTCCGCTCCGGCTCCGCCCATAATGTAGTCGAAACCAGCCGAGCCGATGATGGTGTCGTTGCCCTGGCCGCCGCTGATGTCATAGCCCGCGGGAGCGGAGAAAATGGTCGCGTTGCTCAGGTCGATGACATTGTCCGCACTCGATCCTTCCGCCGAACCGCCATATCCCGTTGGAGCATTGTTCACCATCACATTGCCCAGCGCATCCCTGACGCCGTTGGCGGCAGTCGTGCCGTTGTAATTCAGCAACACCCAGTCGCCTGCCGCCAGTGTCTGGTCGGTGTGGATGGTGAAGCTGGCGGTGCCGTCACCCGTGAAGCTGGTGATGTTCATCGCGGTCGTGCCGTTCTTCATCAGCGTCAGCGCGAGGGCGGCTGGATCGGCTGGAGCATAGGCGATCTCGGAGAAGTCCATCGTGATGCCGTCGCTGTTGAGCGTCAAGCTTATCGGATAAGGTCCGACATCCGTCAGCAGAGTCCAGTTCGCGTCGTAAGTGTAGAGAGTCGTACCGTCGAAGAAGGCAGAACCGGTGAATACGCCATTCACATAGTCATAAGTGCGGTACTCCAGCACATTGCCCGCCGAATCCCTGTTCTCGGAACGAACCATGTTATGGTTCGCGTCGAAGGTCGAGATATAGATATTGCCATTCATCGGATCGGTCCAGGTATTGCTGGAACCGGTTTCCACGCCATTCAGGTCGTAGTAGGTCGTCGATCCCCACTGGTTGGTGTAGCTGTAGCCAACGATAGGCGTCGCACTGTTGCCCGGCGTTTCGTAGATCGGGGTCATGTTGGCCATGTCCACCACCGCGCTCAACAGGTTCCAGTTCGCGTCGTAGGTGTAAGTGGTCGTACCGTCAAAGGAAGTGTAGCCCGTGACGTTGCCGTTCGCATCGAAGACGGTGTGATTCGAGTACATCAGATTGCCCTGCGCATCCCGTGTCTCGTAGCCGATCTGGCTGCCATTCGCGTTGGAATAGCTGGTACTGACGCTGTTGTCCCAAGTATTGGTGTAGCTGTAGCTGCTACCTGTCTTCACTCCGTTCAGATCGTAATACGTCGTGGTCCCCCACTGGTCGGTGTTGCTGTAGCCCACGATCGGCGTCGCATTGTTCCCCGGCGTTTCGTAGATCGGGGTCATGTTTGCGGTGCTCACGACGGCGCTCAGCAAGTTCCAGTTCGCGTCGTAAGTCCATGTGGTCGTGCCATCGAAGGTGGTGTAGCCGGCGAAGTTGCCGTTCGCATCGTAGCTGTAGTTGTTCGAATACAGCAGAACGCCCTGCGCATTACGTGTCTCCGAGCTGATCTGGTTGCCGTTCGCGTTGAACTGACTGGTGCCGGTGCTGCCGTCCCAATTGGTGTAAGTGGAGGTCGAGCCGGTGAAAACACCATTTGCATCGTAGTTGTTGATGTTCGAGTACATCAGGTTGCCGGCTGCATCGCGAGTCTCGGAGCCGATATAGCTGCCGCTCGCATCGTAGTGGCTGATGCTGACGCTGTTGTCCCAGGTATTGGTGTAGCTGTAGCTGCTGCCCGTCTTTATGCCGTTCGCGTCATAGTGGGTCGTCGTGTTATTGCCATCGCTGCTGGTGTAGCCGATGACAGTGACTCCGTCCTGTGCATAGACCTGCGTCAGGCTGGCGGTATTCACCGTTGAACTCACCACTTGCCAATTCGCGTCATACACCGTGGTGGTGATGCCATCGAAGCTGGTCGAACCGGTGAAGTTGCCGTTCGCATCGTAGCTGTAAGTATTCGAATACAGCAGATTGCCCTGCGCATCGCGAGTTTCCGAGCCGATGTAATTGCCGTTCGCGTTGTAGCTCGATACGGTGACACTGTTGTCCCAGTTGTTGACGCTGATCGAAGTCGAGCCGGTGTAAACGCCGTTCGCATCGTAGGTGTAGCTGTTGGAATACATCAGGTTGCCCTGAGAATCCCGGGTCTCGGAACTAATGTAATTGCCGTTCGCGTCGTAGCGACTGACTGTAACGCTATTGTCCCAGGTATTAGTGTAGCTGTAGCTGCTGCCCGTCTTCACACCATTCAGATCGTAGTAGGTTGTCGTCCCCCACGCGTCGACGCTGCTGTAACCAATCAGAACGCTGTTCGCATCGAGCACTTGGGTCATGCCCAACGTTTGCGCGACCGCGCTCACCAGGTTCCAGTTCGCGTCGTATGTATAGGTGGTCGTACCGTCGAAGGAGGTGTAGCCGGTGAAGTTGCCATTCGCATCGTAGTTGTAGCCGTTCGAGTACAGCAGGACGCCATTCGCATCGCGAGTCTCGGAAGTGGTCTGGTTGCCGTTCGCATTGAACTGGCTGGTGGTGGTGCTGCCATCCCAATTATTGATGTAAACGGAAGTCGAGCCGGTGTAATTGCCGTTGGCATCATAGTTGTAGCCGTTCGAGTACATCAGGTTGCCCTGTGCATCGCGCGTCTCGGAACCTGTATAGTTGCCGCTCGCATCGTAGTGGCTGATGCTGACGCTGTTGTCCCAGGTGTTGGTGTAGCTGTAGCTGCTGCCGGTCTTCACTCCACTCAGATCGTAGTACGTCGTCGTCCCCCATGCATCGGTGGAGGAATAGCCAGTTCCCTGCGCATTCAACGTCAGATTCGCCAAGTTGGCCGTGGAACTCACCACGATCCAGTTCGCGTCGTACACCGTGGTGGTGATGCCATCGAAGCTGGTCGAACCGGTGAAGTTGCCGTTCGCATCGTAGCTGTAGGTGTTCGAGTACAGCAGGTTGCCCTGTGCATCGCGAGTCTCCGAGCCGATGTAATAACCGTTCGCGTTGTAGCTCGATACGGTGACACTGTTGTCCCAGGTATTGACGCTGGTCGAAATCGAGCCGGTGTAAACGCCGTTCGCATCGTAGGTGTAGCTGTTGGAATACAGCAGGTTGCCCTGTGCATCCTTGGTCTCGGAACTGAGATAATTGCCGTTCGCGTTGTAGTAGCTGACGCTGACGCTGTTGTCCCAGGTGTTGGTGTAGCTGTAGCTGCTGCCCGTTTTGACACCTGCCAGCGTGTAGTATGTCGTCGTCCCCCACGCATCGGTGGCGTAATAGCCGTCTCCTGCCGCATTCAGCGTCAGATTCGCCGTGCTGGCTGTCGAACTCACCACGTTCCAGTTCGCGTCATACACCGTGGTGGTCACGCCATCGAAATAGCTGTAACCGGCAAACACGCCGTTCGCATCGTAGCTGTAGGTGTAGGAATACAGCAGATTGCCACTCGCATCGCGAGTCTCCGAGCCGATGTAATTCCAGTTCTGGTCGTAGCTGGTGACGCTGGTAGTGTTATTCCAGGTATCGACATAGCTGTAGCTGTAACCCGTCACTTGGCCGGTCGCATCGTAGGTGGTGGTGGTGCCCCATGCGTCAGTCGAATAAAAACCGCCTTGACCATCGGAAGTCAGATTCGCCGTATTCGCCGTCGAACTCACCAGATTCCAGTTCGCGTCGTACACCGCAGTGGTCACACCGTCGAAGTAGGTGTAGCCGGTGAAGTTGCCATTCACATCGTAGCTGTAGCTGTTGGAATACAACACATTATTCTGCGCATCCCGGGTCTCGGAACCGATGTAATTCCAGTTCGCGTCGTAGGTGGTGACGCTGGTGGTGTTATTCCAGCTATCGGTATAGCTGTAGCGATAACCCGTCACATGACCGGTCGCATCGTAAGTGGTGGTCGTGCCCCATGCATCGGTCGAGTAAAAACCGCCCTGGCCGTCGGATGTCAAGCTCGCCGTATTCGCCGTCGAACTCACCATATTCCAGTTCGTGTCGTACACCGTAGTGGTCACGCCATCGTAATAGCTGTAGCCAGTCACCAGTCCGCTGGAATTGTAAGTGGTCGTCATCCCCCACTGATCAGTATAGGTGTAGCCTATCGTCGCACCATTCGCGTCCTGCACTGCAGTCAGGTTCGCCGTGCTAGCTATCGAACTCACCACGTTCCAGTTCGCGTCGTACACCGTGGTGGTCACGCCGTCGAAGTAGGTATAGCCGGTGAAGTTGCCGTTCGCATCGTAGCTATAGCTGTTGGAATACAGCACGTTACCCTGCGCATCCTGGGTCTCCGAACCGAGGTAATTCCAGTTCGCGTCGTAGGTGGTGACGCTGGTGGTGTTATTCCAGGTATCGACATAGGTGTAGCGATAACCCGTAACCAAGCCGTTCAAATCATAAGTGGTGGTCGTGCCCCATTGGTCAGTATAGGTGTAGCCTATCGTCGCACCATTCGCGTCCAGCACTGCAGTCAGGTTCGCCGTGCTAGCTGTCGAACTCACCACGTTCCAGTTTGCGTCGTACACCGTGGTGGTCACGCCGTCGAAGTAGGTATAGCCGGTGAAGTTGCCGTTCGCATCGTAGCTGTAGCTGTTGGAGTACAGCACGTTGCCCTGCGCATCCTGGGTCTCCGAACCGAGGTAATTCCAGTTCGCGTCATAGCTGCTCACACTGGTAGTGTTGTTCCAGGTATCGACATAGGTGTAGCTGTAGCCGGTCACCGTCACATGATCGAGTGCGTAGTTAGTGGTAGTCCCCCACTCATCGGTGACGCTGTAGCCGATGGTCGCACCGGATCCGTCCAAGATCGCGACCATATTGGATGGTATAACAGTCACGGTACTGATGACGTTCCAGTTCGCATCGTAAGTCGTGGTGGTCGTACCGTCGAAGTGGCTGTACCCGTTAAACCCTCCGAGCGCATCGAAGTTATAGGTGTAGGAATACCCCACGCCGCTGTAGGTCGAGGTGTATCCGGTGACGGCACCGTTCGCATCGACGCTGTATGTATACGTGGTGCCGAAGGTATCGATGTAGGTATAGCCAGTGGTCACACTGTTCGTGACCACCGGAGTCAATGCGCCTGAACTGATCGCCGCCGCATCGAGCGTAATACCTTGCGCCTGCCAGCTGGTGCTGTATGTCCAGATGGCGTAACCATTGGTATAGGAATAACCGATGATCGTCGTTCCGTCTTGTGCGTAGATGGGTAGCATTTCAGTTCTCCTTGCGATTATTCGCGAATATCAATCCAGTTGTACTTAGACAACGAATTAAACAACAAAGTTTGCTGCCGTCAGGTTGGCTATGGTCACCCCGGACAAGATAGCCAACGCTGTTTCCGTTCCATTTGCCGCCAGATCAGTTGAATGATACACCGTTACCCTGTTGTTATTGCCGGAGTCGGCGATCACGATATAGCCCGCCGTGGCGACCACGGATACATCGGCTGCGATCGCACTGGCTGCGCTGGCAATCGTGACCGCCGTGCCGTCGAAGACGAACACATTGTTCGCCGCGAAGTCCGTGGCAAGCGTTTGTCCGGTCGCTACGGCGTCCGTCAAGGCGGCGATGGAGGAGAAGTCCAGCACGTCACCGCCATTGGCCGTGGCTGCGGCATTGAAACCGACGATGGTGTCCGTGCCATTGGCCGTCGACGTGAACCTGATCGTTGCCGAATTGAATGCCGTGGCGCCCGGGTCCGTGATGTCGATCGTATCGTTGCCTGCTTCTCCGTTGATGATGTCGGGGCCGCCAAGTCCGTAAATAATGTCGGCGGCCGCAGTTCCATTCAACGTGTCGCCGAGGACCGTTCCATTGTCGATGATCGAATCGGCGAAGTTGACCGAGAGGTTCGACTTGGTCGAGCCGGTCACGGTCGCCGCATTGCCGCCTGCAAAAGCCGAATCGCCAAATACCACCGTCAGGTTGGCAATATCGTTCACGTTTGCATGTGCCGCGGCATTGCCTGTCAGGCTCAATGTCGCCGTGGCAGCGTCGGTCTTGGTCACTACCGCGGTCAACCCGGTCGGAACATTGCTGAATGTCACGCCTCCCAGGACGGCGCTATTCGCACCAGTAAAGGTGTCACCCGTCAGGGTAATGGTCGAAGTCGTGGTGATAGAACCATCGTTGGCGATCGCTTCATTAAATGTTGCAGTGCCGTAGCTCACGGAACGCGGCGAGACATCGATAAAGTCCACCACCAGATTCGACGTGGTCGAACCTGTCACACCGGCCGCATTGCCCTGTGTAAAAGCGCCGTTGCCCAGCGTCACGGTCAGGTTGCTGATGTCGTTGACGTTCGAATGCGCCACGGCATTGCCGGTCAAACTCAGCGTCGCAGTGGTGGCCGAGGTTTTGGTGAGCACTGCCGTCAAGCCATTGGGGACATTGCTGACCACCGCACCCGTCAGAGCCAAGCCGTCGGTACCCGTGAAGGTGTCGCCGGTCAGGGTGATGGTCGATGTCGTAGTGATCGAACCATCGTTCGCACCGGCCTCCTGCAGAGTCGTGGCGCTATAGCTCACCGAGCGCGGATCGGCGAAATCGACAGCAAGGTTCGATGTGGTCGCCCCTGTCACACCGGCTGCATTGCCCAGAGTGAAAGTGGAGTTGCCCATCGTGACGGTCAGGTTGGCGATATCGTTGGCATTGGCATGCGCCGTGGCGCTTCCGGTGAAGCTCAGTGTCGCGGTCGTCGCGCTGTTCTTGGTAATCACTGCAGTCAGTCCGGCGGGAACATTGCTGACTACCGCACCCGTCAGGGCAGCGCCATTCGCGCCCGCGAACGTATCGCCACTTAGCGTGATCAGCGAGGTCGCCGTGATCGAACCGTCGTTCGTCGAAGCTTCATTGAAAGTAGTCGTGCCGTAACTCAGCGTGCGCACCGGATCGGCAAAGTCGACCACGAGATTCGAGGTGGTCGCTCCTGCCACGCCGGCGGCATTACTGCCGGTAAAGGCCGCATTGCCCAAGGTGACGGTCAAGTTGCTGATGTCGTTGGCATTGGCGTGCGCCAACGCGTTTCCGGTAAAACTCAGCGTCGCCGTGGTGGCGGAAGTCTTGGTGACCACAGCCGTCAGGCCATTGGGCGCATTGCTGACCACCGCACCCGACAAAGCCAAGCCATCGGTGCCCGTGAAAGTGTCGCCGGTCAGCGTGATGGTCGAAGTCGCCGTGATCGAGCCATCGTTCGCCACCGCTTCGCTGAAAGTCGTCGTACCGTAAGAAACGGCACGCGGATCGGCAAAATCGACCGCCAGATTCGATGTGGTCGCGCCCGTCACGCCGGCCGCATTGCCCAGCGTGAAAGCGGTGTTGCCCATCGTGACGGTCAGGTTGGCGATATCGTTGGCATTGGCATGCGCCGTGGCGCTTCCGGTGAAGCTCAATGTCGCGGTCGTCGCGCTGTTCTTGGTGATCGTTGCAGTCAGTCCGGCGGGAACATTGGTGACCGTCGCCCCCGTCAACGCCACGCCATTCGTACCCGTAAACGTATCGCCGGTCAGCGTGATCAGCGAGGTCGCCGTAATCGAGCCATCGTTCACCCCGGCTTCACTGAAGGTGGTCGTGCCGTAACTCAGCGTGCGCACCGGATCGGCGAAGTCGATCACCAGGTTCGACTTGGTAGCGTTGACCACGCTGGCCACGTTGTCGTTGGTAAACGTCGTGCTGCCCATTGTCACGGTCAGGTTGATGACATCGTTGGCATTGTTGTGAGCCACGGCGTTGCCGGTCAAAGTGAGGGTAGCCGTGGTGGCGGAAGTTTTGGTAAGCACGGCGGTCAGGCCGGTGGGTACATTGGTGACCGTCGCTCCCGTCAGGGCTTGCCCGTCGGTGCCGGTGAAAGTATCGCCGGTTATCGTGAGCGTAGCGGTTGTCGCAATGGAGCCATCGTTCGCCCCCGCCTCGCTGAAGGTCGTCACATCATAACTTACCGTTCGCACCAACGGATCGGCGAAGTCTATCGCCAGGTTAGATGTGGTCGCGCCCATCACCGCTGCCGCACTGCCCCCCGCAAAGGTGGAGTTAGCCATCGTGACGGTAAGGTTGGCGACATCGTTGGCATTGGCATGAGCCACAGCACTGCCGGTGAAGCTCAACGTGGCCGTAGTGGCACTGTTTTTGGTAATCACCGCCGTCAGGCCCGTCGGCACATTGCTGAACGTCACGCCTGTCAGTGCCGTAGCGTCAGCGCCATTGAAAGTATCATTAACAAGCGTAATGAGCGAAGTCGCCGTAATCGAGCCATCGTTCGCCGCCGCCTCGCTGATCGTGGTCGTTCCGAAGGTGATCGCAGGCGTCGTCACCGTGATGTTCCTGGTGGCGGTCGTCGCATTGCCGACTGCATCCGTAGAAACAACGGTCAGCGTCTCAGCGCCCTGGCCAAAGGCGTCGATAGCCGCCGTCGACAGGTTATAGCTCCAGGTCGTTCCGCTCACTGCCGTGACGGCGTTGCCGTTCAACGTCACCGTCGTGCCTGTCTCGTTGGTGCCCGTCACCGTCACTCCGGCGATACGCTCGGCCGAATCGATGATGTCATCCGTGGCTACCGCATCGATAGTCGCAGCGACCGGAGCGATCGTATCGACCGTCATGCTCAACTGCTGAGCCGCCACGTTGTTCTGGCCACCGGCATTGGTAAACGCTCCGCCGACAACATTAACGGTAGCGGGTGTAGTGCTATCGGCTGCAGGCGTAAAGCTTGCCGTATAACTGGTGCCACTGCCGGCAAAATTCGATAACGCACCACCGGCCACGGTAACGTCTGTCGAGGCAAACAGGTTGGTAACTGGCGCTTCGCTGAGCGTGAACGTCAGCGTAGCGGTGTCGCCGATCTTGAGCGCGTTGTCGTTGGTGGTAATGGTCACACTTGGGCCGGGGAGCGGGGTCAATTCCGCGGTACTGAAACCGGTAACCGCCGAAATCGCCACCGAGGCATTCGCCAGCAGCGACGTCTTGGCATCGTTGGACAGCACGTAACCGTCGGCAAACACCAGCCGGTCGTTAGACGCGCCTGTCGCCGCCGCGACGACCACCGCGTCGCCTGTCGTCGCATTGGTGAAGGTGATCTTGGAGGTCGTCGCCGCCTTGGTGTAATCCACCCAGTTGCCGGTGAAATAGATCTTGTCTTCGCCGCTGTTCAGCTTGGAAGCATCCACCGTCGCGCCCGCCTTGACGTAGACGATGTCCACACCATTGCCACCGGTCGCGATGAAGTTGACTCCCGGCGCAGTGCCGGTGAACACTTCGCCGGTCGCATCCAGCGCGAAGCCCTTGACCGTGGCATTCAGTGGGGTAGGCAGCGCCGGCACAGCGCCCAGCGTCGGGATCGCGCCGCCTGCAGCCCAAGCATGCAGATCGAATGTGCTGACCGATCCATTCGCGAACACCACAGTGTCATAGTTAGTCGACGTGCCCTTCGTCAGCAGCACCGACTCAGCACTCGCCCCGGTGCCCCGCGACAGGGTCAGCGTGGAGGTGGTAAAAGCTTTCGTATAGTCCGCAAGGTTGCCCGTCAGATAGATACTGTCGATACCACCGTTGCTCTTGGTGAAATCGAAGATCACCCCGGGTGCAACGGTCACGTTGTCTATGCCGTTCGTGCCGGTAAATACGATATCCTGCCCTTGGAGCGACAGCGCCCCATACGCCAGATCAAAATCCAGCAGATTGGAACCCGGAGACAGCGTGACAAAATACTTGGATGTAGTAGCCATTTTTATTCATTCTCCCCTGAAGCCTTAAGAGCCCCCATTCCCGTCAAGATGGGAATGGGGGATATCTATCCCACCGCCAGATCAGGCAGAGATGATCGGCATGTAGGTCACCTGCAACAACGTCTGGAGCTCTGCCGCAGTAATGAACGACGGAGCCGGCGCGCCGACCGGGGTGATTTCGACCAGACCGCCCAAACCGCCCACGCCCGTGCCGAAACTCAGCGTAGTCGTACCTGGCGTCGTAATATTGCTAGCTGTATCGCCCAGGAACGTCGTACTGACCAAACTATTGGCTTGAGTATTTAGTTGGTTGTCTACATACAACAGATCGCCCGCGCCGAAGTTGGTGGCGGAGACATACAAGTCCGGCGCGCCAATAATATCGGCCACAGTGGTGTCGTAGTCCTTAAACACCATAGCGATATTACCTGTAGACAAATCCAATATTGTTCCATTCGCATCCGAGGGGGCACCAACCCCCTGAATGTCGACCCATGCATAACTTTGAGTCATCGCCCCGGCAGCATCCATTGACTGGGAAGCATTTGGTGTCGCTAATGCTTGCGAAACAAGCAAACCGGAAGCCGGAGTGACCGTCGAGAAGTTCATCGCCGCCGCATCACTCACGGCAATGCTGCCTACCCCCCCACTCAGGAACGCGCCAGCATCCACCGTGATGTGGTAGTTGTTGGTCAAGTCCAGATCGAATCCGGGATTGATGGTGATGGTGTTGTTGACGATCGTGACCTTGGTCGTATCCGTGACATCGATCTGCTGGCTATTGACCGTTGCCTCGCCGCGGAAGCCTGTGCCGCCATCGTTGATGATATTGATGAACTTGCCAGCGACTGCAGTCACGTTCGAGGACGCGGTCAGCACGATATTACTGGTCACGTCGAAGTTGGTGACATTGTCGATAGTGCTGGCAAGCGTCGGCGCAGCCGCCGTGGTGAAATTCAGCGGATTCGCCGTATTCCCCGCATAGGCATTACCCGCCACATCGGTGAACACGCCGCTGGCAATCGTCACCGTGTAAGCCGTGCTCGGCAGGGCGACCGAACCTTCTATGGTGGCCGTGTTGCCACTGATAGTCAGGCCCGCACCCACCGTGGGATTGAAGGTATTTACGCCATCGGACACGACAATATTTCCCGTGCCTACTGCGACCGCCTCATTGAACGTCAGCACGATGTTGCCCGCGGAGACGTTGGTCGCATTGTCCGTCGGGCTGACGGTATCGAGGGTGGGCGCAGCGGTGTCGAGAGTAAAGGTCAAATTTGCCGTTGCAGTGTTGCCGGCCGTATCGGTGTCGGTCACCACCACAGTGTGCGCTCCTCCTGCAGTGGGAGCTGTGTAGGTGCTGCTGGCAGTACCACTGTCCACGGTGTAAGTACGAGTTACATCGGCGGCAGCCGCACTGACGGTAAGCGCTGCGTTGTTGGTGATGCTGTCGGCAGTGCTGCCACTGTTCGTCGTCAGCGCAACAGTCGGGGCAGCAATGGCAGCGTCGAGAGTAAAGGTGAGGCTGGCGCTGGAGGTATTACCCGCCGCGTCAGTATCGGTCACCGTGACCGTGTGCGATGCATTCGTTGTAGGCGCAGTGTAAGTGCCGCTGGCGGTCCCACCATCGACGACAAAACTACGGGTCGCGCCCGTCTCGGCCACACCGAAGGTGAGCGCAGCGTTGCTGGTGATCCGGTCGCTATTGCTGCTGCCGGTGTCGCTGGTCAACGCGATAGTCGGCGTCGCCGGTGCAACGGTATCGACGGCAATGCTGAACGTCGAAGAAGCCATGTTGCCCAGCGTGCTGCTGGTAAAGGCGTTGGCAGCCACGCTGACGGTGGCGTTCGCAGTGCTGTTGGTTGTGGGGGTCAGCGTGGCACTGTAGGAGGTCGCAGTGTTGGCAACAAAGTTGGACAGCGTGCCGCCGCTGACCGTAATGTCTCCCACAGCAAAGTCGGCCGATGCTGCGCTCAGAGTGAAGTTGATAATGGCGCTGTCGCCGACACTGAGCATGTTGTCCGTCTCGGTCGTCGTGATCGTCACCACCGGCAGATCGGCCATCGTGAAATTGAGCGGATTGCCACCATTTCCCGTGTAGGCATTGCCCGCGAGGTCGGTGATTACGCCGCTGGCGAGAGTCACCGTGTAGGCCGTAGCCGGAGCAAGCGTGGTTGGCGTAATGGTGACGGTGCTGCCGTTGAATGTCACCTGACCGCTGCCGACAGGGATGTTTACGGTATTCGTGCCATCGCTGATGACGATATCGCCCGTGCCCGCCGCGACTGCCTCGCCGAAAGTCAGCACGATGCTGCTGCCGACAACGTTGGGTGCATTATCCGCTGGCGTACTGGAACTCAGTGTGGGCGCGGTATTGTCCAGCGTGAAACTGAAGGTCGCCGTGCCGACATTACCCGCTACATCAGTCTGACGCACCTGGACGTTGTTCACACCTGCGGTTGCAGTAAAAGCCCCTGCCCAAGTCGTGCCGCCGTTGGTAGAGTATTCCACCGTCGTGCCGGTTTCGATGCCGGTGACGTTGAGCGTTCCCACAGTGGAGATATTGTCGGTCGTGCTGGCGCCGCTATCGCTAGTCAGCGCAACGGTTGGGGCTGCCGCCACGGTATCCAGCGTAAAGGCAAGCGCTGCGCTGGCAGCACTCACGTTGCCCGCCACATCGGTCTGGCGTACGGTCATCGATTTTGCCCCGTCGCCCGTCAATGTGACGCTGCTGCCCGAACCGGGGACCCAAGTCGTACCGCCATTCAGGCTGTATTCCCAGGTCGCCCCAGCTTCCAAATTGGTGACATTCACGACGCCGCTGCTGGTAATCCCGTCCGCCGCAGCGCTGTCGGTAGCGAGCGCAATAGCAGGCGTCGCCAGCGTGGTGTCGAGTGTGATACTCAACGCCGCCGATGCTCCGGAAGCATTACCCGCAACGTCGGTGATTGTCGCAGTAAACGCATGTGCTCCCTCACCGACAAGAGCAGAAACGGTAACGTCCACATAGCCATTAGTCACATCGGCGCTGGTCAGCGTAGCATTCCCCACCACCCCTCCGCCGCTGGACACCGCAACGGCGTTGCCAACTACGGCAGCCGTACCATCGGTTGCGGTATTGTTAAAAGTCACGCGTACCGTCGGGGTCGTGTCGTTGGTAATGTTGTCGGTTGCAGAACTGCCGGTATCGGAAGCCGCAGCCAATGCAACGGTCGGCACTGCCGGCGCAACCGTATCCAAAGCAACGGCTTGCGCGTCGGAAACTGCCGACGATGTTGCCGCGATGGCAATAGCATTGGTGGCAAAGGCAACGGTTCCAGCGGTAAGACTATCTCCAACGGTCACTGTCGAAGCTGTTCCCAACACGGCGGTGATATCTGCCGGAACGGTAAGATCGATTACCACTGGAGCAGCGACGGTGCCCATCTGGGTTACCAGATTAGTGATCACAGTATCGGCCGCCGCTGCCGCGGTTGTTGTTCCTGCCGGTGCCGTCGCGGCCAGCATCGCCACGGTGGCAACTTGCACAGCAACGCTTTGCACGGCCAGCGCTGTCGCATCGTTTGGCGTAGCTGCCAATGTCGCAAGCGGATCGTATGTGATCAAGTTGGCACCTGCAGGAAGCACCAGCCCCAACGAAGCAACGACAGTGGCAGACGCGTCGGCTACTGTCGTACCCGCATTTTTTGCAATATAAGCCTGCACCAGCGTGGTCAATGGCGTTACAACCGTCGAACCGGCAGGCGCCTTGAGCACGAGCGTATTGGCTATACCGGTGTCGATGTTGACACCGCCGGTGGCGATGATGACTCCGGCTGGCGTACCTGCGGGCAGGATGAAGTTGCCGTTGGCGTTGGTCACCACACCGGCCAATGCCTCGCCAGCATCGGCCGCGCCGTTATTGTTGGTATCGATGTAAATCTGCGCACCACGAATATAGCCGTCGGCAGCAACACCCGTAGTAAAACCAAGCGCATCGTTGCCCGCCGCATCCTGAATAGCGGAAGCATCGTTGCCCGTAGTCAGGTCGGTGTAAGTAACCTGCACGGCAGAACCTGTCGGCACTGCGGTCGTCAGCGTCAACGTCACTGTGCTACCGGTAATCGCCACAACGGTTACGACATTCCCGACACCGCCGACGGTAACGGCAAAATCTGTAGTTGCCGGCGGGTTTGCCGCATCCAGCGCCTCGTTATAAGTCAGCGTAACCGAGTTACCCAGAACCGACATGGATTGAATAACGGGGGCCGTCGTATCACCCGCAGGGGCCGCAGCCGCGGCAGCAGCAGAACCACCTCCCGACGCAATCGCAGCCACACCCACGGTTCCGGCCAGAATTATCGTGCCCAGAGTTGCGTCCGAGAAAGCCAGTCCGGCAGCGGCTTCCGCGCCCGCCGCTCCGCCAGATGCAGCTCCAGCACTCGCCGTTCCGCCAGCCGCACCACCAGATGCAGCGGCGGTGCCTCCAGCGCCGCCGCCGGAGGCACCGGAGGCTGTTTCGGCCTGAGCCAGCAGCATCGGACTATCCTGACCAGCCGCCGCAGCATCCTCTGCCGTTACGGCCTCATCGCGAGCATTCTGGAAATCCTCATCTTCGCCTTTCTTGCGTTTCACCAGTCCGGCCAGTTTCTCACGTCCGCCATCGGCGGCGGCAACCAGCTTGGCCGCGTCTATGCGAGGGATGTCCGCAAACTGAGCACCGGCATTAGCGGCTTTAGCGTTATGAATGGAACCCTGTTCTGGAATTACAGCCATTTGAAACCCCCTAGACTTAATGAAATTAAACGACTCGCTGCTAACAGCGACACCGACTTACGAAACCAATACAGCAATGACTGCAAACAACAAAACAATTTAAGTTACGGCAGCATGCTATTCGCCCACCATGGGCTCGTCAACACCCAAAAACATATAGATTGCCGTCCCTCCGCTATCTATATGTTTTTCATGGAAGCATCACAAAACAACAACCCCGGCTTGCACCAGAATTTCCAGTGCATGGCTGCTAGCATCGACATAGGTTGCCACGTATTTGCTGTAACCCGTTCCCGCAGCACCAGTCGCATCGAAGCTATTGGCGGCGCCTTGCGCAGCGAAGCCCCCGGCCAGCAAGGTTACCGTATCATTCGCCCCGCCATTAACCGTCAGCACCTGCTCTGCGGTCGCATTGCTCAAGTTGCTGGCCTGCAGGAACAAGCCTGCTGCCGTCAACGTGACGCTATTCGCGCCCGCGTCCGTCGACATGTCGAATATTTCAAAGCCTTGCAACAAGGGCTGTCCATTCTGGTTGAATATCCCGAAATCGATCGCGTTCAGGGCACTCGAAAACTGCAGCGCATCCGACGCCCCCCCCGCTCCCAGAGTATCCGCGAGCCCGGCATAAGTCACGGCCGCCGAACCGTTCGCCGTATCCACTGCAGACAGATCGGTAAGCGTGATGGAGTTCGTAACCGCGACCGGCACACCCGCCGCGATAAACGACGATGGCACCCCGCCGGAAACCAGATTGGCCGCCGTATCGGCAATGCTGGTCAGCGTCACGGTAGCCGGCTCGTTCGCTATATCGAGCAATGTCAAATCGGAAATCGAGATGGCGTCGGTGACGGTCAATGCAACGCCACCAACAACGTAAGTCGTGCGCGCGGCAGACAATGCAGCCGCGGTATCGGTGATGCTGGACACCGTCACACCGGTGGCGCCATTTGTCACATCGATAGTCACCAGATCGGCGATCGAAATCGTATCGATCACTGTCACAGCCACACCGTCCATCACATAATTGGTCGAGCCGCCCAGCCCATCGTTCAGCAGGTTGGCCGTCGTATCGGCAACCGAAGCGGCCACCGGCTTTATGCCGGTGGCCGTCTGAATGTCTATCAGATTTTGCACGGTCACCGCGTCTGTGACGGTAACGTTGACACCACTGGCAACGTAGGGAGTGACCTGGTTCAGTGTGCCGGTAATCCCGACATAGGTCAGCGTCCCGGTTCCGTTTGCCGTATTGATTGCAGTCAGGTCGGCAATCGAGATCATGTCGGTCACATCCACCGCCACGCCTGAAGTGATAAACGACGAAGCCACACCG
>Ga0209211_10003551_pt1 | contig 25252 bp, 22 predicted proteins | sample RifGroA2_FD_183992 | JGI IMG/M metagenome (GOLD analysis project Ga0209211, IMG submission 183992) | Groundwater microbial communities from Rifle, Colorado, USA - Groundwater A2 (SPAdes) (version 2) | ecosystem: Environmental > Aquatic > Deep subsurface > Groundwater | place: Rifle, Colorado...
CTTAAAAAAAATTCCAACAAGAGCACCGAGCGCAAACCAAGCAAAAAAAACAATAGCCTCGTAACTTATCATTGGTAATGAGGTAAAATTAGGGATAAACCAAAATGGAATCCATGGAATCGCAAATGGGAAACATTCCAAACCCCACGAACCTGGGAATGTAAAAAAATATAAACACGAAAAACTTAAAGTATGAAACAGTAAAACAACCCCTCCCCCAATCACCCCTCCCCGGAGCCAATACGGCCAATGTTTCCAATTCATGTTCGTTCAATTTTAACACACTTAATTTAGACTGCCTTGTTCACAACTTCCAAACAAGGCAACTTCTAAACTAACCTCACCCCAGCACCAAAGTCATACGATATCTGGACAGAATCCTATTGTGTGCTACCCTCTGGTTAGTTTTATACGATCCTTAAAAACGGCTAGATAGAGACATAAACGCCCTTGGCGGGGCTTAGTGGGGTCGTGGATTCTGTTCACGCAACGACAAATCAGATACGAAAGATGAGGAAAAAATGAGTGCGATACTTGATGTAAAAAAGCTGACGAGTGAGATGGTTTCGTTCGATACCGTATCAGCCAATAGTAATCTGCCTTTGGTGGGGTACTTACACTCTCTGCTCACCGAAATTGGGTTTACTGTTGAAATCCAACGTCAAACCTTTGAACACGGAACATTGGCGAAGGCGAACATAATCGCCCGCGCCGGTCCGCGAGATGCTGAACCTCTGATGTTTTCGGCTCACACGGATACGGTCCCGGTAGGTGCTAGTAGCCACTGGGATTATCCTCCGTTTCAGTTGACGGAAGATAAAAGACGTGGATTATTGTTTGGGCGCGGTTCGGTTGACATGAAGGGTTCAATTGCGGCAATGATATGCGCAATCGCTCCCCTTTTGCCGAAAGCGGGCAATTTCACGCGAGAACTGATTCTCGGACTAACTTACGACGAAGAAGTCGGCCTGCTTGGAGCCAAGCATCTCGTTGAGTCGGGAATAATTCGCCCTCGGTACGCCTTGGTAGGTGAGCCAACCTTAATGCGACCGATGCGGATGCATAAGGGGCACATCTACTTGCGTGCCTTGTGTCGTGGAGTCAGCGGTCACGCCAGTGATCCCAAAAGCGGTATCAACGCAATTGGGATTGCTGGGGAAGTCATTGAAAAGTTGCGCGTATTTGCTGGTGAACTCGCGATGCAGAAGAACGAAGAATATGTTCCTCCTTGTGCAACGCTTAACCTCGGGGTGATCAAGGGTGGTACAAAAGCCAATGTCATTGCCGAAGAATGCATTATCGAGTTTGATATCCGTCCCATTGAGGGGCAGACATCGGATTTGATGATTCGAGACCTCATGGCTCGCATGCAGAGTATCGGTGAACACGGAGGTCAGCCACTTGTTTCGCTTCGCCTCATGCGTTGCCCGACTGAGCCAGTGACGACGGATGCGAATTCATTGATTGTTGCTGTCGCTGAGCAAGTGACAGGTATCAAAGCGCACGGCGTACCATACGGCACGGATGCGTCTGTACTCCAACTCATGGGTACAGACTGTCTAATCCTTGGGCCTGGCGATATTGCGCAGGCGCATAAACCGAATGAGTTTGTAAGGACAGATCAACTTGAATCTGCCGTCAGCAAGTTCAGGCAGATTGCTCAAAAGATTTGCCTCTGAAACCAATAAGAAAGGAGTTGGTATGAAAGACAGAAAATTGGCGACGAGCAAGCTTCGCGAGACGCTACACTATGTCGCGCGGTTCAGGAATTCAACCTTCGTCATCGCGCTTGATGGCAGGGTGCTTGAGGGTAACGATATCCTCTCTGTTGCAGAGGACATTTCTCTGCTTCATGCAATCGGTATTCGCGTCTTGTTGGTGCTTGGTTCTTCCGACCAGACCGACTATTCAACGAGGCGAAAAAGTCGGTACACGCGACTTCAGTCACTTGCCGAACAGCTGTGTCGGTCCATCAACACGGTTCACAACGGCTTCTTTAATCCGAACATGCCGGAAGGCGCTGAATCTCAGGATTTCGCGTTCAAGGTAAGCGAGGATGACATCGGCACTGGGTCGCTTTCAGATAAGGTTCTTGGAATTCTGGCAGACGGGCGAATGCCGGTTGTTGTCGCAAGACCGAAAGATGGAAGGACAGACGAATCATGGTTTGGTTCGTTACTCCGGTTGATAGTTGACCTGTGCAGAGCGGTACTGCCAAGTAAGTTGATATACCTTTCCTGTGTAGACGGTATTTTCCAAAGTGGCAAAACTCTGCTTCGGGAGGCTCAGCCGGGTGAGATCAGCCAAATGGTTGCGGACGGTGTCATTACCGGACAGTTCGCAGAGTTCACAAGGATGGCTGAAAAGGTCATTAGCGCCGGAGTGACTCGGGTGCACTTCATTAACGGCAAAATCGATGGTAGTTTGCTCAACGAGATGCTTACCAAAGATGGTGTCGGAACAATGATTCACCGAAATCAGTACCAAGAAATTCGTCCGGCGCGTTCATCCGACATAAGCGGTATCCTGAATGTTCTCGGTACGCAAGGGAGTCACGGTGATGTTCGGCGACACACTGAGGAAATGATTGGAGCGCAACTCGCCAATTACCGCGTCGTGGTTAAGGATGATGGAGTCATCGCCTGCGGTTGCCTACGCTGTTTCTCCAGTGAGGGCAAAGCCATGGTCAGCTCGCTTGCAGTTGAACCATCTTATCTTGTTCACGGCATCGGAGAGCTCATGCTGAAGAGCTTTTTTGAAGAAGCAAAAGGCCAAGGTGTGACATTGTTGACGCTAGTGAGTCCTCACACAGGACAATGGTGGCTCAGCCGGGAGTTTACTGTCGGAAAGATTTCAGATCTCCCGACCGACCTTCAGGCCAGCAATAGTTCTCCCTCTACCATAATTTTGGTGCGACGGCTTTAGAGCCAGATTGTTTGTTTACGATCCCGCCCGGAGTTACAGAAATGTAACCCCGGGCTTTTTATCGATCTCCTTAAAAAGCGTGGGTTTTTCGTATTATCAACATTCAGATCATTTTCACGAGACGGACTGCCTTTCGCAAATCAATCCTCTCGCTAGTCTTGATTGAGGTGCCGACAATTGCTCCGTTTGCGACAGAAAGTTGTTCCCGTATGTTTTTTTCGTTCACTCCTGCACCGACAAAAATCGGGAATTGTGGGAATTTTTTTCGTACCTCTCTGATTTTTTCTATCGGCGTCTCTACTCCCGTTGCCTCACCTGTGACAATGAGTCCGTCCGCGCCATGCAGTATCGCGAGCTCTGCCGATTTTGTAAGAGGCCGTGGCCTTACCATTGTTTTGTACTTAACCTGTATATCAGCGAGTAAAAGTAGTTCAGGGTAGATTTTATTTTTGTAGGCGACAATTTTCGCCGGAGAAGGATTTATCTCACCCCATTCTGAATTGACATGATCAACAAAAACATCAAGCCGTGTAAATTTCGCGCCAACAGCTTTGGCTATCGCAAACGAAGCGCGCCAATCATTCAGCATCATTTGCACGCCGATTGGAATTTTAGCCACCCTGCAAACTTCATTCGCAATAACGGAAAAGCTTGCAATCTGCGCTTCGTTCGCAAACTCGGTATGAGGTTTGTCGTCGTCGTTTTCAATCAGGGCTCCACCAAATCCCGCCTTCTCCAATGCCGACAGGTCGGCCAAAGCTTTCGCAATCATTTTTTCCATTCCGAGAAACCCCTTGATGGAAAGCAGGGGTGCAAGATGTATCATTCCGATAAGAATTCCGTCTTGTTTACCAAATATTTTTTTAATGTTTGATTTCATTTGCTCCTCAGTATGACGGGCAACAGATCGTACTTTTCAATGTTCAAATAGAGACAGGTTGAGCCCCCTCTATGTGTGTATGGGAAAACAATATAGCGTAGTAATCTCAAGCGCGTCGATAAGTAACTCCCAAACCAGGCTTCGCCGGCACTTCAACTGTATATCCATTCCACGACAAACCGGACACTCCGGGAGAGCGCAATCTGCTCGGTAAGGTCAAATCATAACTTACAAAATCACCCAAACAAGCAGCGTGCAAGTTATACGCCGTACCCACATCCGATTGAATCATGTCCCCCAGCATATATTTTATGCCATGTTTATGGCAGTAACCAATCATGCGTTGCGCTTCAAGCAAGCCTCCGCATTTGCTTAATTTAATATTGACCAAATCAAGCGCGTTTTTCTCGTGTAAAATCTTCAACTGCCACAAATTATGACAGCTCTCGTCTGCTATAATCGACACGTTTGTTTTACTTCTGAGCGTCGCCAGCCCATCATAATCTTGAGCGCGCAACGGCTGCTCAAACCATTTGATTTTAACCGAACCAAGCACCTTCAAAAACTTAAGCGCTGATGCCGGAGAATCCCACGCCTGGTTGGCATCGAGCACAATATCAATGCTGGGAAACATTTTCCGGGTCGCTCGCAAGATATCAATCTCGGCCGATGTGTCCCCACCAACTTTAAATTTAAATATATTTACACCTTGCTTCTGAGCCTCCTGAATTGCGGAGTCAAGTCCGTCACTCATCTCCTCAAACGAAAAAGTTTTTTGCAGACGAACGAACGGTCTTTTCTTACCACCCAATAACGCAAAGATGGGTTTCCTTTTAGTCTGCCCCAAAACATCGAGTAACGCAGATTCAATCGCAGCTTTTAAACCGGTGTTGCCTGCCAAATATTCGTTTATATTTGTCATCAGTTTTCTAACATCTTCCAACTCAAGTAGGCGCGAACCTGTAATTATTAGCTCAATGAGTTTGGTTGCGGCCAAGGCGCCGGCCTGCGTTTCGCCGGTTACATCCCAAGCCAATGCCGCTTCGCCTATACCAACGATGCCTATGTCAGTCGTCACACGCACAAGCGCATACGGCAAATGTTTCAGTGTTAATGTGTGATACGAAAACGGTTTGCGCAATTTGAGAGTGTACTTTTCCGCAGTTAATGTCTTAATAATCATGTATGCAAAATAGCACGACCAAACAAAAAAGAAAAGGCGATAACAGAGAGTCATCGCCTTGAGTTGAAGTCAGAAGAACACCTAGCCTTCCCGTAGCACCCTTCGCCTCGCTTTGTTGAAACGAGCTTCCGCGGATTCCGCTGATACCCACGAAACACCGGTTATATCGCAATACCCGTGAGCAATCACTCCGGGGTTAGAGACAACTGCAAAGCCTGAGAAATGTGGTTTCAACAGGTCGCCGAGAAGCGCGCGCATCTCCGAAAACTGGTACGGTGTGTTCCGCCTCGGAAGACGCAGGTGCTCATGCCGGAAATATCCGTCTTTCCCGCCGGCGTGCGCCAACGAAAGCCGACGAACCATATCGTGAACATACAAAATGGCACCCTTTCTCGGATTGAAATCAATCCAATAGGGCAGGCCCTCTCGATCCACGATGATGTCACAGCAGAAGAAACCAACTGCACCATGAGCAAGAAGCACCGGCCAGAACTGACTTTCCGCTTCTTTCATAATGTAGCTGCGAGTTTTGTCCGTGATGCCTTCGGCCGGCCAAACCGCTCCGGCATAGCCGAAGTTTTTTGAGAGCTGTCCAAAGATGCCGATGGGGCGCACCGTACCGTCTACCGTAATCTCCCAGTGGAGCGAGATTTCGGCCGACCTCGGCACGATTTCTTCCACCACGAACTCAGTGCCGAAACACAGCTCCTTGTTTGCCACGGCATGCAACTGTTCAGCATTCGCGATATACCGCATACCACCGCACGCAATACCGCCAGTTCCGTCCTCGGCTTTAAGCAGGAAGGTTACTCCGGCATCGAGCAGTGAAGCCCCGTGTCGAATCAGATCTTCACGGCTCCGGCAAGAAAACCAGGCAGGAGTCCGCAAACCAATCTGATTGAAAAACCTCTTGAAGTTCGGCTTGCGCGACAGAGGAATAGAAATCCCAAAGTTGCAGTACGGCGTAATCCCCAGAGCCTGAGAGACAAGTTGTTCGCTCTCCTCGATGCAGAAGAATTCAAGCCTGGCCGGTTCGCCGTCCACATGCGACCGAATCTGCCTCTGAAGGGCCGGATTCCGCAACACGAGTTGCGACAAGGTGCACTCTGGGTCAAACGGTCCTGCCACCAAAAACTCGGGGAGATCAAACCCGAGATCCTTCCAGTAACGGAGAAAGTCCGGGTCTATCGGATCCGTGGTGACCACTAGGTCTCCCGTGCCTGCCTGACAAACCCCGCCGCGCTGATCGTACCTCTGTTCCAGAACAACCCCTCTAAAATGGCGGTTGCTTTGCGTGTCTATGATGATGCGTCTCATAATATATTCGCTTTCTGAAGTTTGTTTTGCTGTCAATTTCTAATGTTCAGACTAAACCATATTTAAATCACTGTCAAGCAACTGGCTGCTTTATCTTAAATATAAATTAAGCATAAAAAAACGGCTTAACCTAAGCCGTTTCGTGTATTATTTTTTCAGAGCAACCTCAAAACCCCTGACTAACGATGATTTCGCGTAACTCTTCCGGGGTCGTGCTTTTTTCAATGAACAACACATTTCCCAACCGTTGCATTCCAGATTGTTCAACGAGATCGGAACGATGTCGCCTGACCGAATCAACCAATACCTCCGCGACTTCGGGCGCAACATGGGCAATGCCATGTTGGTCTTTCGCTCCGTGGCCGGTAAACGACAACAGCAACACATCGTTCGGTTGAAACATTTGTCGCCACTTAAGCGCAGCCGCTAAAGACATAATGCCTGTGGGTTCGGGAATTACTCCTTTGTCCACCAGATTTTTCTCTTCCGCAAGCATCCGGTACGCTTCGCCCAAATCCTGGTTGGTGAGACCGCCGAGCGGAAACCCGTTTGTCAGCTTCAGCCCACGCATCAGTTGAGGCATACTGTAGCTTTCGAGCGCAATTGATCCTTCTGCGGCATCAATTTCGCTCAGCAGTGCGTGGAAATCTGCGTACTTATACCAAGGAACACCTTGGGAAAACGCATCCTCCGTAGGAAATGCCCCCTTCATACCGACTGGTACGAGCCTGGTTGAAACCGTAGCGACGCGCCACGACAATCCGAGTGCAATTCCCGCCAGATAACTGCCATTGCCCACGCCTGCCAGAACATGAGTCGGTGTCGCTGGAAGTGACAAGATGTCATCAGCTATTACACTGAACCCGGGAAGCAGATCCTCGTTGTCAACATTGGCGTTATAAATATCGTTAAGTTGCCATAGCTTCGCACTGGTTACGAGGTTATAAACATCTTCAAAGATGGCGCCTCTTATAGCCCCCACCGTCACATTCGGAGATGCCGCAAGCAGGTTGATTTTGGAAGAAGAAGCGGGCGTAAAAACAACAGCGCGCGCTCCCACTTTCTGCACTTGCTGACAGAGCGAATATGCGTGATTGCCGGACGATATCACCGAGAATGTCCGTTTACCTGCAACCACTCCCAGCCCAACAGCGCGCTCAACCGAGTAGTCCTTCATGCTTCCCGAAGGATTGGCGCCTTCGTCGCGAATGTAAACTTTATTCACACCCAAAATTTCGGCAAATTGGGCGGATTCGTATGTCGGTACCCGAATTTTACGCAGGCGTACTTCAGTTCGAGGTGGCCACATGATGCCATAACCGACGGCATCGGCATGCGCACGCTTGTGCTCAGTGATGTGTCCGTAGGCAACCTGTGTGCCGCACAGCAAACATTGAAATGTGCTCATAGAGACTGATTCTCCTTCGTGTGGTTCAGGGTTGGGTTATTTGATTATCAATCTAACTAAGGTTCAGACTAGACCATATTTAAAACACTGTCAACAAAACTGAATGATGACGCAGGTGCCAAAGAAAAACCCCTCGCTTAACAGCAAGGGGTACAAACAACAGCAAGATGCTCGAAAAAACTTTTTCGGAGGTTTATGGTGGTGAAACTTACTCCGCCTTGGCGATGTAAAACCACTCATCACCTATCAACGGATTTTGTTTTGGCATGACAACGTATCCGTCATAAGGTGCTGAAAGGACCGTTCCATCTGCCCTCCGTGCAATCGTCTGACCGCGCGAAATGGGCTCAAAATTTTTCCACTTTTTAACCAGAACATCTCCGGCGGAGTCCTTAAAATGGACTTGATCAAGCAGAAAGGTTTTTTGTCCAGCTACCTTCATCTGCATCGCCCCGCCCTTGATAACACCGAAATGCCGTAAAACATTGATAGCTGACCTGTAAGCCACTCGCCCAGAAGAAACGGATTGATGCTTACCGCATTCAATTGTAATAGACATTTTCCCTTTCTCGTGGGCGTAGCGTCCGGTATCGTACGAAGGTTTTTTGGCGTCAACTTTTCCAATTTTCTTGTACAACTCAATCCACCCCGTAACAATATTCGGTATGCCGATGGCTTCCGCCAACTGTCGATTGGCCTCGGTCTGATAATCCAGAAAAACAAACGGAACACTTGAAGCGCTGGTGGAATGAAGGTCAATCAACACGTCACATTGGTCAACAAACGAAGCAAGGTCATTCGCTAGTTTTGCTTCATATGTTTTCGGGCTAGCGTGGTGTGTGAAAACCCTGTTTAGATTTTCATCGCAATACCGCACCTCTCGTGCAAACGCCTTTGGGTTACAAACGGGAATGCAGGTGACAGAGCCCTTCAAAACTCGCGGCTCTCCTGTAGAGAATTCGCCCATTAGTTTTCTGAGCGCGGTCGGACCACACGGCTCGTCTCCATGTATAGCCCCGAAAAGAAGAACCCTTGTTCCCTTTTCTTCTGAACCAAATGTGTTGTCGGCGCTTACGGTTTGTTTCTCAACGGCAAGCAGGGTGTTATCCGAGGTTATTTTAGTTTTTTTCGTCATATACAACTGTGTTCTTGGGAGTTAACATTATTATTCATAAATCTGCCATGTTTTCAAACTGCAACAATTCCCATGCAAAGGGTAGCACCAACTGCAAGTTTGATGCAAATAAAAAAGGAGAAAGTTGTTTAAACCTTCCCCTCAAGCCAACGCTTCCAACAAGACGGTGGCGATACCGGATTACATGCGGTCAGGAACCCCAATACCGAGCAATTTCAATCCGTTTGTCAGCACCACTTTCGTGGCCTGGCACAGTTCGAGTCGTTGTTGATCGGCCGTCCCGTCATGAAGCACAAATCGGCTCTTGTAAAACGCTGAAAATGCTTTCGCCGTTTCATAGAGCGCGCCGGCTAGCAGGGCAGGATTGAACTGCTCTGTCGCACGCTTGACAATGCTCGGAAACTCAATCAGCGCTTTGACGAGAGGAAACGCGTCATCATCCGTCAGTGCGTTCGGATACTGCACCACCGGCACCCCTCCCGCTCTATTGATAATTGACGAGATCCGGACGCACGCGTACTGGATGTACGGGCCGGTGTTGCCCTCAAACTCAATTGACGAGCTTGGATCAAACAACATGTCGAATCGAGGCGTCACCGCCGCCAGGTAGTAGTTCAGCGCTCCAATCGCAATGATTGATGCGGAATGCCGAACTCCTTCACCAGTAACCTCCGAGCCGGGGCACGCAAGTTTCTGTTTAGCCATCTGCTCAAGTTCATCAAGCAGGTTATCGGCGTCAACCACTGTACCCTCTCGAGACTTCATTCGGCCTGAAGGGAGGTTCACCATTCCGTATGAGAGATGGTGCAGTGATGATGCCCAATCATAGCCGTAGCGTTTCAGTAGTTCAAACAGCACCTTGAAATGATGTTCCTGCTCGGTGGCTACCACATAAATGATGCCATCAAGCCGTCCTTCTTGTTCAAACCGCGTCACAGCCAGGCCAACATCTTGAGTCATGTACACCGAAGTTCCGTCGGCGCGCAGAAGCAGTTTAGTTCCGAGCTGCACATCATTGAGGTTGATGACCACCGCCTGATCAGTACGCCGTTCTCCAATTCCTCGCGAAAGGCAATCGATAACGATCTGGCGTCCAAGCTTGTATGTCTCACTCTCATAATAAACTCGGTCAAACAAATACCCCAAGCGGGCGTTTGTTTGATCAAATCCGGACAACACCCACTGGTTCATCTGTCGCCAGAGCGCAAGCACCGCGGAGTCGCCCGATTCCCAAAGGCGAAGCATTTCCCGCGCTTCAACCATGAGCGGACATTCCTTCTCGAAAAGCTCATCGGTTTGTTCTTGCTCCTCTTCCGAGAGCGCGTTCCAAGTAAGACCCTTCTCTTTCAGCCACTCGGCCTTAAACCGGCGGAGTTCCGTTTCAAACCGAACATAATACCGGCCGACGAAATGATCCCCCTTCTCGCCTGTTGATTCGGGAGTCTCACCATTGCCAAATTTCTGATAGGTAAGCATTGACTTGATGACATGAATCCCGCGGTCGTTGATATTGTTTGCCTTGAGTACGGTCGCACCGCACGCTTCAAGCAGGCGGGCCGCAGTTGTTCCGATGACGCCATTTCTGAGATGCCCCAGATGAAGCGGTTTGTTGGTATTTGGGGAGAGATATTCCACCATAAATGTCTTCCCAACGAGAGTTTTGTTTTGACCGTACCGTTCACCTTCTGCAAGAATTGCCTCAATTGCAGACGCGCTCACCGCCGTACGATTGAGCGTAATGTTCACATAAGGTCCGGCAACCGATACTTTTTCGATTTCCGGAGTCCTCGGAATTGCCGCCGCAAGTTGCTCAGCCACGATTTTTGCTTCACTCTTCCGGTTAAGTTTCTCCGCAAGTCCAAAACAAGCAACCGAGATGTCACCAAACTTCGGATTTGGTGGGGTACCGACATGAACATGTTCGCGCGGCGACTCACAGCCAGCAAAGATGCCAGAGCCAAAGGCCGAGCATAGAGCGTTATTGACGAGATGAGTTAGTCCGCTTTCCGACTTTTCAACTGGATTTTTGGGTTTCATTGAGTTTTCCTATGATGGCGTGTGTATCGCCTTTTCAAATGTTCTGCAAAGAAGCAATCTCCTGATTATGCTAATAATAAAGCAGGAAATAAATTCTTTGAGCTGAGTGAACAATATAGCATGTTTTTACATTTGTCAAAGCGTCAGAAGCTCGCTAATTAAAAACCTGTCGGGGTGCCGAGTCCGACCTTTCGTGTGTCCAACCGCCGATTAACGCTATCCCCAGTTTGCATTTCGCGCGCCTTTCCCTATACTTTATGTAGAGGTATCCAGGAAGTGGGTACTAATTTTTAAAAGAAAAACTCAAAAATAATAATACGATAAATGGACACAACAAAAAAAGTAGCCGAGGAAGATTTATTATGTAGCGCGAGTAGTAAGAGAGGACTGAAAGGATACGGCCCACATCTCACTTACGATGGGTATGATGCTAGCCCCATCCGTCTCAATGACATGAGAGTGGTATTTGACTTTTTGCTGAAACTGCCCGCAGTCATCGGAATGCAACGGCTAACAATGCCCTATGTTCTGTCTTATGACGGAGCAAACAAACCGGATGATTATGGGGTGACCGGAATCGTTATTATTGCGACCTCCCACATTTCAATCCATACCTATCCGCATGACGGGACATTCTTCCTTGATGTCTTTTCATGCAAACAGTTTGACCAGGAAAAAGCCTTGTCCTTCATCCGTAAAACCTTCGGAGCCAAAAAAGAGGAAGTGGATCTTGTGGTTCGTGGAAAACATTTTCGCCAGAAAAAAATATTGTCAAGTGCGGTGATTAGCCGTCTCTCCCAACACGGAAACCAATTCACGCGCTGACTCTCTTATAATAAGACACTCTGAGACCAAGAATAACTCTTCGGTGTCTTTTCTATGCTAACCTTAAACCACTCACAGTTCCACGAAAAATGTTGAGCCCTTGCTCGCGCCATCGGACTCCGCAAAGATTCTGCCATCGTGAGCGAGAACGATTTGTTTGGCGATGTATAGTCCGTAACCGGTAGAGTGGACATTTATCTTGACCGAATCTTTGCCCCGTCCGCCTTCGGTGAAAAGGTGGGTTTTATCTTCGGGCGCAATGCCGACACCGGTGTCTCTGACGGAAAACACTATTTTGCCGTTTTGTTTCGCGAGAGCGACAACAATCTCGCCCGAGGGCGTGTAAGCAATGGCGTTTTTTATAAGATTACCAAAAACATGCTCGGCGAGCTGGTTCTCGTCGCCGACGACGGCAAAATCGCCGCCGTCGGCGATATTTACTTCAAATTTCAATCCTTTCTTCTCCGCATCCGGTCGGAAATTCTCGCCAAGCTTCAGAATAAGCGCTTTCAAATCAAAACTTTTTCTATCATAAGAAACTTTTCCGCTCTTTAAATTGGCGGCCTGCAAAATATCGGTTACCGCTTTAACTCCGCGGCGATTGTCGGCGAGAGCCGTCTTAGCCACATTCTCCACCTCTGACCTCACCTCGCCGAAATCGCCTTCCAAGATTCCCGCAAACGCCGCCTCGCTCTTCGTCAAATACCCCTTGATCTCATGACTCATGAAATGAAGCAACCCCTCCTGCCTTTTATTGACCTCCTCCAACTCCCCCGCCAGTTTCTCAATTTGTTCTCTCTGCCGTACTTCTTTTATCACGCTTCGGATAAGCAAGATCCCAAAAATAACAAGAAACGCTAATAAACCGCCATTAAGTACTCTTTCTTGCAAACTCTCGGCGACATAAGCGCGAGCTAGCACAAAAACCCAGATTCCGAAAGTAAGAAGCTCCGTAACAATAACCTTGATATCAAATAGATGGTGCCTAGCGATTGCATACGCAACAGCGAGAGGATAAAAAGCAAAAAGGACTACACCGTAAGGTACAACATCAATATTAAGGGTGAGTAAAAAGGTCATCCCCCCCCCACCAAAACCGAAAACTGAGCCGGTAATTAGAGACAGGATTTGCTTTCTTTTCAAATTGTCCTCTCTTTTGTAACTTCTCAACAAAAGAAAGATGGAATAAGAAGCAACTGAAAAAAAGAAAATAAAATACAAATAATACCCGGGACCGGCGGTCGGATAGAAATCAAATATAATCTTGCTTACCATCTCCTTCGTAAATAACCCGATTTGAAATAAATCAATGAAATTAAGCACCCATAAAGCAAAACTGCTAATGTAGATGGCAATTATAAGAACTCTCTTACTTTTATTTAGTGAGAGAAAAGAGCAAACAAAATGAAACCATAAAGCTGGAATCCAGATTGATCCCGCTTCCATAAACCAACGCCAAAAAACACCCAATTCCCGTGTATCAGAAGTTACCATGCCCAAGAAACCAAAACTCCAAATAGCAGAGCATAACGATAAACCTGTGTATGTTTTGTTTACAACACCCTTTCTATTCTGAAAATAGATAAAAAGTCCCAAAAACAATGAGGTTAAACCGCCGAGGAAAAAAGCAAATTTGAAAAAGGTTATAGTAGCTACCATAAGTAAAATTTTATACCTCTTCCGGACCATCTAAGACTTCAGTTGCTATTTTATGATAAAAACCTTTGAGAGGTTGCATACTTACTTCCAACTCTTTGAGCTTTCTTGAAATATCATTACTACCTAAAGTAAATTCAAAATTTTTTATATTAGACAACCCACCTTGCCATGAAAATGCAGTCAATCTAACCTTATAAAGTTTATCACCTACAGAATAATAAGTATTGTACCCCTTTCTCTCTAATCGATAATCTTTAGGTAACTCAGCTGAAATAGACATGACTTCATCATGGCCATCTTTGACATTCACTATGAGTGAATTAACTCCCTTGTCAAAATCAACAGAAATAATTCTTTTTAAGATTGGATATGGAAATATTTGTTCTACATGTTTTCTAGAAATATCGCTATCAGTGCCCATCAAAATAACATAATATCCAAAATTCTTGAAAAAAGAGTCAAAGATTATTGGAAGAAATGGAATATGAAATTTTGAATCTACCAACACGGGAATTGAAAAAGTAAATTCGTGGTAGGGACCAACCGGACAATCACGATAATCAAAAAAAGTTATTCCTAACAAGCATTTGTTTCCAAAGATACTGACTGGCGTTAAACGTTCGGAGTTCAATAAATTTTTTGCTTTCTTCAATGAAATTGAGAAAAAAACCATCAACGCACTCGCGTCCGAATACTTGACGGGAACATCCACTTTCCGCCCCATCACATCAACTTGGTACTTGGAGGAGTAACCATGTTTCCTAAACATTTCCTCCAATTTTTCTTTCATCTTTATTTCACCAAAATTATTCACAGATTTTCTATTTTATTATACCGAGTTCTTTTCCGATATGCTCGCAAGATTTTATAAGCTGGTTCAGCTGTTCTTTGGTGTGCGTTGCCATAACCGTAAAGCGAATACGCGCCTTTCCTTTCTCTACTGCGGGCCAGCGGACATTTGGACCAAATATCCCTCTTTCAAAAAGTTTTCTGCTAAAGAGAATTGCCTTTTGATCTTCTCCTATCAAAATTGGAATGATTTGCGTCTGACTTGTTAGGGTATCAAATCCAATCTCTTTAAATTGGTTTCTTAAGTAATCAGAATTTTCTAAAAGCGTTTGCCTAATTTGTGGCTCCGATTCAATAATTTTCAGAACCTCAATTAAGGCGCCTGAAGCCATCGGGGTCATGGCTGTTGAAAACATGTACGAACGACTTGCCACTCTTAAATATTTTACCAACTCCTTGCTACCAACAACAAACCCTCCAGTGACAGCCAACGCCTTACTACAGGTGCCAAGTACCACGTCAACATCGGTTGTTGGTTTCAGATTAAAATGCTCCAAACTGCCGTGACCAGTTTTTCCCAGAATGCCTGTCGCATGAGCTTCATCTATCATAAGCATTGCATCATACTTTTTACACAATTCGGCTATCTTGTCTAAAGGTGCAATATCTCCATCCATACTAAAAACACTGTCCGTAACGACAAGTTTCCTTCTCCATCTGTAGCTTTTTAATTTTTTTTCCAGATCACTAATGTCACGATGTTTAAAGACAACCTTTTTTTGCTTACTCATTCGGGCGCCGTCTATAATACTTGCGTGATTTAGCTCGTCGCTTAATATGACTCCATCAAGATGGAAAACGTCAATCAAGCCTACCTTCAGGGGGTACATCACCGCTGATATAACCCCAACATTTGCCGAATACCCGGTGGGCCACACGATAGCATCTTCAGCGCCTTTAAATTTCGCAATCGCCTCCTCAAATTCCCTATGAATTTTTAGATTGCCAGAGAGCAATCTGGAACCATCCGACCCAACACCATATTTTTTTATTGCTTCTATACCTGCTTTTACAACTCTCGGGTGATTTGATAACCCAAGATAATTATTGGAAGAAAACATTAAAACCTTTTTTCCATCTATAACCACCTCGGGATCAGCTGGTCCTTCTACTGTTTTTAAATCGGGGTAAAGATTCCAATTATCTGCGAATTCTAATATCTTTTTTAATCTGTACATTTTTATATCAAGCTAACGGTAACTGAACAACCACCTCAACCCCTTTCCCATCACCCTCCGATTCAAAAGAAATCTTACCGCGGTGCGCCTCAATAATTGTCCTCGCGACAAGCAGTCCGACTCCCATTCCGGTGGGATTTAATCGCCTCGCCTCCTTTGTCCTGAAGAAACTCTGCGTGAATAATCGTGTCTTATCCTCTTTGCTTATACCAACCCCTGTATTGGAGATGCAAAACACAAAAAAAATTCGCTCTCGCTTTGCCTCAATGGCAATACTTCCACTTTCTCTATTATACACCACCGCATTGTCTATAAGTATCGCCAATGCCTCTTTCATCCGCGCCACATCAACATTAACCGTAGGCCAAGATTCTTCCTCCCGTGAATAGGTCACGGTAAGACTTTTCTTCTTAATGTCATTTGAGAATTCCTCCAGTAAGATTTCAACCACTTTCTTTAACGAGGTTTTTTCCAGCGCAAGAAACTTTGTGCCTATCTTCATCTGAACAACTTCAAGAAAATTATTGAGTGTTTTAATCAGTTTTTCCGACGCATTATCAATGCGCGAAACCGCGGAACTCAATTCGGTAGATATAGTTCCATACAAACCGTTCGCAATGGAATTTGCGTACCATCGTATTTGCGCGAGTGGAGTGCGAAGGTGGTGTTGCGTGATGATAATGAAATCGTTTTTGTTTTGGTTTAATTGTTGCAAATCAACATGGGCTTTTTTCTCAACTTCGTATGCCCGCTGTATTTCTTTGGTTTGCTCGGCGACTTTTTGTTGGAGGTTTTGAGTAAGATTAGTAAGTTCCTCTCGTTGAATTGTAACAATTACGATATTTTTAATTAGAAAATATACCACAATCGCAGAAACAAGAAACGCTGCTGTTCTGCCATAAATACCTAACGGTACGTCGGTAAAAATATTTATAAACATAAGTAACGTCATGCTCACCGCCAGAACTTCAGCGATAAATGCGCGAACATTCAATTGTCTGTATTTGATTATGGAGTAACCAATAACATAAACCCAAACGGCACTCGCTATCGGTCCTATCCAATTGAATTGATAATCCGCAATACTTGGAAGAAAAACATTAAGAATGCCCGGAGGGATTATTCCTAAGGTAAGACCAAAAAACATGTATTTCAAATTCGTACGCGTAGCACCAACCGGCGACTTTCTCCATTTGTGATAAATATTTGCTAACACAACAAGCCATATTCCATAGAAGGTGACATCGAATAGTCGTTGCAACTCAGCAAATCTCCAACCCCATCGTTCTATGCCACCGACAGGAAATATGTCTGAAATGATAAGGTTTGAAAAGAAAAATAAAACAAAAAAAACCGCCGCGATTGTTGATAACGTAATGACTATAGCGAAATTATGTTTTGGTTTTTTGTCTTCGGGATAAACAAGGGAAAAATACAGAAACCCAAATGAGATAACGATGCCAATAAAATGCTGGAGTTTGACAAGAAAAAGAGCTGTCGCGTTCACCGACAGCGCAATAACAAACCCTTGCGCCGCTGACCAAGGCACCAACAAAAAAGTGAAGGCGGCAAAGACTCGCGACGAAAGACTGCGACTTCCAACGAAAATAATCAAATCAAAACTGCCAATAAGAATGGCGGTTAACCACAATAAAATCGAGTAGGTTGAGATTTCAAGTACCGGCATAAAATTATCAAAAAATACTGGAAGATGAATTGATAAAACAAACAATAACAAAAAAGGGTGGCTTGCGCCACCCTGCCCTGCGATATTACCCTGAAGTCAAACTTCGCCATGCGTCCAAACTGTGTTGTCTGACAGCACCGAAATACATTCCTCAATGCTACGGTGTGACGTATCCATCACCGTCGCGCCGTGAGGAATTCTGAAAGGAGCATACCGACGCCTCGTGTCCATTTCATCTCGTTCCTTGATTTGACGCTCAATTTCTCCGTAAGATAAGGACTTCCCTTTTGCCTGCAATTCAGCGTGTCGCCGCGCGATTCTTACCGGAAGCTCAGCAACGAGTGCGCACTTAATGTCGGCGTAAGGCAAAAATTCAATACCGGCATTTCTTCCTTCGCAAACAACATTCTCGTACGACTCCATAATACTATTGCAGAAGCGTATTAGAGTGCTCCAATTTTCTGATTGCGCTAGCATGCGGGCGGTAATTTCGGCAACCGCTGGATTCTGAAGCGATTCCATAATATCCCCGCCGTCAATCTTAATCTTCGCTTCATGGACATCCCAACGATACGCAATTCTCCGTCGCATCTCATTTTCTGAAATTGCCGAAAGTCCCCTTTTCTCCCGTAGCGCCAACATACCGACAGCGCGAAAGATGGAACCGAGACCGACATAGACGAGGCGATAACGAATGGCCAACAGCCGGGCAATCGTACTCTTGCCCGACGCGGCAAGTCCACAAATAGTAATACGCACAACATTTCCTTTTCTAAGATTTTTCCGTGTCACGCCTCTTGAAAAAGAAACCCGGACGGAGACGGAATGCCACCCGCCCGTCATGGTGCGTGATTGCTTTACCGAGAACAGTTTTACATTTTGGACACTCAAGAGCGGGTACCTGTTTCGGGTCGTCCATTGCGGGGTTATTCTGCAATTGCGCCAGATTCGCGGGAGCATAAATGCGATTGAGATAGCACCTCTTCAGTGCGCCGTCACCGTCCTTCTGATAGTAAAGCGCTTCACTCCCGCACAAGGCACAGTGGACGCGAACCATGAACGCTTTCCCGCCTCTTGCCCTTCGGTATTTGTCGTTTTTCATTTCTGACATAATAAACCTTTGGCTGAATTTTCTCAAAGAACCAATCCGTGAAAGAACCAAATGAGACAAAGTCCGGTTTTGTCCCCTATAAGTGCTTCCGAGTTTATGCTTTTTGATTCTTTACGGTATTGTTGAAGTTATGATTCCATTTTTCCGATTTTGCCTTGAGATTCGCCTCAAGCAACGGGTTAACTTGTTGCGCGACAATAGATTGGGACCCCTTCAGATTCATTCCCAGAGCCACAAAAGCGCCGACCTTCCGCGGATTATTGGTCGCCATATTAAATATGTGCCGTTCACCAAAACCAAAAGCGCGCAGAATGATTACCGATTCCATGTAAGTGCGCTGGTCAATGTGCAATTCATCCCCATAGAAAAGCCGCGCCGCCGCAACGGTATCCAAATCGCATTCGTCCATAAGTTGTTGATTAGCCAATTTGAATTGCGCCCATCCTCTGCCGTCATGGCCAGGAATATGAACCACAATGCCCGCTCCGTCTCTTGCGCAAATCCGCAAAGCGATTTCAAATTGTTCCCGACAGTCGCAAGTGATGTCGTTAAACACCTGCCCGGAAACGCAACCGGAATCCAAACGGATAAAAATTTCTTTCTGTTGCAACGCCGTTTCAAAGTTAGGAGAAAAAAGAAAATAGTGAACTCCCCACCTTCCGCCGACTACTTGCCCGGGTACCAATGAAAATCTTCCAAACTTTGTGATAATTGGACCAGAAGTTCCAAACGCCACATAATGGTTTTCACCATTAAAAAGAACTTGAACAAATTGAAATCGTTCAGAGGCTTTTGTAACGCGATTCGCAAACTCTTGCGAATTTTCGTTTTTCTTTTTTCCGGGGAAAGAAACGTATTGCTGTTGAATTTGCCCGTTGCGTATCGCTTCCTGCAAATGATTCTCCAAAGGCAACGCCTGTTTGGCCAGCAGTGTTTGTATGATTGTATTGCGATTCATAGTAAATTTTGCTAAATGATTTTACTTTCAACAATTGCTTCAATAATTTCTACGGATAATGTTTGCGTACCAACAACAAATTTCGCATAATCCCCGACAGTTTTTCCGATAAGCGCCGCGCCAAGCGGAGATTGGTTAGAAATAACGCCTTTGTGGGGAGCAACGGCCTGCGCCTGATTGGTAATGGTAAAGGCACGAATGTTTCCGTTTGAGAAGCGTACCCTGACCCTGCTACCGACAGTAACGGAGTTTTCTGGCTTCCTTTGAAACGAGCTTGATGAAAACTTGGACATATCTACAACCTGCTTTCAGGTATTCTTAATACTATACATACATGATTTTGTTGTCAATATCTAACAACAAAACGTAGGTTAAGGCAAAGAACTCAATACGCTTTACTGCTCGAGCGGTAGTAACGAATCGGAGGATCTTGTGGTACCCCTTTTTCATTCACCGAGCATTCGGTCTGGAAATTCTTCAAGAGCCAACCGTTCAAGAGAACTTTCGTAAGCTCGGGGACCGTTGCGGCGCCGCTGTTGTTGTAACGAATTCTAAAATGCAGTTGGACACTATTTCACTTAATCGTCCATTTTAAACTCTTCACAAGATCGTCCAACACATAAAAATTCGAGGGATCACCGTACATTCTCAATCCAAGATATTTATCAGAATGGGTTGGAAGTAAAATAATATAGGAAAAAATTTTTTGCCCTCCCGTAAGCTGAATTTCATATCTTGTGGACGGTTGCCCGGAAATAATAACTGACCTTGTTATCCTTTTCTCTTCCGGGTAGTCAGGAGAAGTGTTTTCGGTTCTGTTTGAAGTAATAACAACCTCTATTTTATTATGCCCTTCAGAAAAAAAACTTTTCCCGTTTGCTTCAGACTCATCATAGTTAAAAATCTGAAATGTTCCGTACCCTAAATGATTATCCCCAACACGCCACTCTTTAGGATAGACAAATTGGAAACCATACTTATTATTAGTATACACGTTCTGGCTATTTTCATTTATTGAAATCACACCTATATATTCATCGATATTTACTGACAGCGGGACAGATGATAATGATTCCTTAAAAAAAAGCTCGGTCTTTTGGTTATTAATTTTATTCCACACAAAATACCCTCCCGCGATAATAACCACGATTGCGATTGAGACAAGAATTATTTGTTTTCCCCCAATTTGATTCATAGTGTGATTATATATTTTTCTACTAAAAAAGCCATTTCTAGTCTTAGGAAAGAAAACGGCAGGACATTTCATCCTGCCGCGCGAATATGCTCAAAGAACTCAATACGCTTTACTGCTCGAGCGGTAGTAACGAATCGGAGGATCTTGTGGTACCCCTTTTTCATTCACCGAGCATTCGGTCTGGAAATTCTTCAAGAGCCAACCGTTCAAGAGAACTTTCGTAAGCTCGGGGACCGTTGCGGCGCCGCTGTTGTTGTAACGAATGCCGAAGTGAAGATGAACGCCGTCGCTTAGACCGGTATTACCCATATACCCCAATGTATCGCCTTGAACAACGGTTGTGGCACTGACTACCACAATTGATTTTAAATGGAGATAGCGGGTTGTAAAACCTGTAGACCCGTGAGTAACAACAACATAATTTCCATTGTTTGGGTCATTCAGAAATGCTAATACCCTCCCTCCCTCCGCCGCAAGCACGGGGATATCGCTCGCTTCCGTATAAACTGTGGCCCCAGCGTCAGCGACATTTCTCCATGAAAAATCAATGGAGAAGTAGTTCAAACCATCGTGAGCCTGATCATATTCTCCTGTGCAATCATATCCTCCGACTTCGGTTGTTACCAGCCATTGATGATTGCCCGGCAAAGGCATTTGGAGCCAGAGCGTAGGTATGAAGTTTATGCCCAGAAGCGGCCTTGTTGAAAAATATGTCGCATCGGTCGGCGAAGACACGCGCGATGAAGCGAACCTGTCAAAACGCTGTTTGTCATCATTGTTATATGGCCAGATGAGAATACCGTTGTCCGAATGAGTTCCGCTTTTCCAATCATTATACCATCCGGTAATCGTATACCAGCGCCATCCATTGACTACCGTTGAAACTGGCCAGTAATATCCAGGGTAAGACACATACGGAAACTTGTCCCATCCGGTTGTTGAAGGCAACCATGTTGTATTAATGCGCCAGAGTGACACTTGCGATGGATTTGCCGAACCGGAGGGAAGCGCATGCAGGTAAAGATTCACCAAGTCAGGATTCACAGGTAATCCGGTGATATCAAACTTGATTGGCGAGGTGTAGGTACTTCCTTTTCCTCCGATCCACAAACTACTGTTCTGCACAAGCATCTTGTAAAAGGAGTTGCCAAACCACCCTCCCCAAACATGCACGACTTTTATGTCTTCGGGCATCGCCGACCCATCAAACTTTTTTGCCGGATAAGACGTTGGCTGGTACCAAGCTGTCACTACCTGTGCCTTAGTTTCCAACCTCTCCGCTGGGAGAGCCGCCGCGGTCAAGCAAACACCGATAATACATCTCTTCATAACTGAACTATCTTTCTTGAGTTTCGGCTTTTTGAGCCATTGTTTTTTGACGAACTACCGACCAAGTCGCGCAAACGATATGGTTGGTTCCGAGATAAATGTTAAACGAGCGACAAACTGTTGTCAATAATTAACAACAGTGGGCATCAAAAACTTGTTTTTGTAAACATTTGTTGATTGCGTATAGCAACAAAAGCTGGTAATATTGACTGGAAACAAAAAACGATGATTGAGCAAAAACTGCAAAAATTCGGTTTATCGCAAAAAGAGGCGGTGGTCTATAACGCGTTACGGCGTTTGGGTACCTCTGTCGTAAGCGACATCGCGAAAAAATCCGGCATCAATAGAAGCACGGCGTATGTGCTGTTAGGCGCTCTTGCGAAGCGGGGGTTGGTAAGCGTCAGAGAGAGTAGTGGCGTTCGCATCTACTCCCCTGCCCCAGCGGAGCGGTTCATTCAAATAGCCGAATCATCTCTCACAAAATGGAATTATCTGGTTGAAGTCGGTCGTGAATTGCTCGCCGAATTCAAAAATGAATCCCGTGTCGCCCCATCAAAACCAACGATGCAACTTTTTGAGGGTACGGAGGGAATAAAAACAGCTTATGACACTCTGCTCACTTCAAAAGAATCCGTTTTTTCATACAGCGCGCTCAATGCTATACAGGAAACGCTCCCTGATTTTTTTATGGATTACCGCAAACGCCAGACAGTGAAAAGCATCCGCGCTCGTACCATTGTTCCCGACACATCGCTCAATCACAAAATCATTGAAAACGATTCGGAAAATTCCTGCGAATATTTTCTTGCACCTCCTAGCGATTATTCTTCCGATTTCATCATCACCCGTAACAAAGTTGCTTTTATTTCTCCCGCCGAATTATCCGCCCTAATTGTTGAGAACACCGCGTTCGCCAATCTCCAAAAAACCATGTTTGACGCTTTCTTGACCCAAACTAAACGGTGGAATGTCAAATCGGAAACAAAAGAAAAATCAAAAGGCTACCGCAAGCACCCCGCGCTCGTCAAAGCGACAAAACGATTCTTCTCAGCGTAATGTTGCAAAGCTGATATTACCTCAAAGATATCTACGAACAGATTGTATTGTTATGCCACCTGACCGCTCCTTGAAAAAGTTTAGAAATATCTTTCATCACTTCTTCAGGATCATGATTTGTTTCCGGGATTGATGACCTGTTCAAGTAATCTTCGTATTTTTCGGAAACCACGCCAGGTATCCTGGCTTGATTAGCTTTACCTAATTTCTTGACTGATTCGTCAAGCACCCTAATTTGTTTGATCAGCTCATCACAATTATCATTTCCCGGATCAAGAAAGTATTTGTTTAGTTTCAATTTTCCTTTCATATAATCATCTGCTAAATAACCTTAACAAAAAACCTCTTCCCTTTCTGTATGATGTCGTTAATTTTAACAATCATCTTGGGGTTATCAATGATAACTTCATTAACTTTAACTCCTTTTTGTTCAACGAGACGTCTAGCTTCAGATTTACTGGGAGAAAATCCGGACTCGACCATAATAGTGATGATACCATAGTTGCTAGGTTTAATTTTCGGCACAACCTCGGGAGTTTCTTTTTTGCTAAACGTATTTATGAAATATTCATTGGCTTTTTCGGCGTCGTCTAAAGAATAATAAAACCGGACTATTTCAAAAGCCAATTTCATTTTGTAATCCTTAGGATTATTGTTGTCTATCAATTCCTTTTGATATTTCTCGATCTCGGGCATACTCACCCTGGTTGTTAGAGTAAAATATTTTATAATAAACTCATCCTTAAGCGACATAATCTTGCCGAACATTTCGTTGACAGAATCAAAGAGGTTAATGGAATTACCCCAGCTGGAACTCATTTTCCTACCGTCCAATCCTTCAATCAGCGGGTTGGTGATAATGTCTTGTGGTTCTTGATTACACTGACGTTGTAATTCACGACCGGCGAGTAAATTGAAGCGTTGATCGATACCGCCAACTTCCACATCTGCTTTAATCGCCACAGAATCATAACCTTGCATAAGGGGGTAGAGTAATTCTCGTAGAGAGATTCTCTTACCCGTATCGAGCCTTTTCTTAATGTTTTCTCTGGAGATGAATTCGTTCAACGAGAAAGCGTCGGCTTGTCTGCCTATCTCATGATAATTCAATTTGGCCAACCACTCACTGTTATAGTGGACTTCGCATTTTTCTATATCGATAATTTTTCTAACCTGCTGAATATAACTTTTAAGATTTTCCTTAACGGCATTTTCGGATAACATCGGTCTTTCACTGTCTTTATCAGAGGCGTCACCAATAACACCAGTGAAATCACCTATGATTAATACGATCTTGTGTCCGAGTTCCTGAAAATCCTTAAGCTTTAACAAAGGTACAGCTCGGCCAATATGAACATTGGGACCAGTCGGATCAATTCCTAACTTGATACGCAACTGCTTTCCGCTCTTTAGTTGTTTTTCTAGATGATCTCTATCGATTACTTCCTCAACTCCGCGAGACAGTAGCTCGTCAATTTTTTTCTGCTCAGTATTAATGTTCATGTATTTTATAAATTAGTTTTTACAAGACTGACTACTTCATCTAAAATACCGTCAACATTAGCATAATTCCACGAACCGAATCTTCCAATGGAATAACAATTGTAATTTTTGAGGTAATTCTTAGTTCCGATCATTATATTAATTGAATTCAAGGTCTGGGTTGGATACATATATTCAATAAGTTCGATTCTGTATTCCTTGATATCATCGTCTCTTTCGATTAACTTTAAATCCTTTAGTAAATTTTTGCAATTATCTATAATTTGATGTTCTGGTGGTAATTCATCCGCAGACTTATACGAGATCTCTAAAGAAAAAACCGATTCATCTTGTTCTCTCAAATATTGACTCGAGTTTGAATTCAGAATAATTCTTTGCGCCAAATATTTGCTGTCGGGAACATAGATTCTTTGTAATTTAGACGCGCTCTTTTTAGCCAACACGGTTACGAGACAACCAGAAACTTTCTCTAACTGATTTATTAAGCCAAGTATCCTGTCATCTTTTTTTGTTATCAATTTTCTAAACAATAAATCTATCGGCAAGGTCGAAATGAGACATTTGTATTGGAAGACTTTTCCATCTTTTGTAATTGCACATTTATTATCAAGATTAATTTCAACTATCTCACAATTCACTTGAATATTACTTTCTAATTGCTTTGTCTTTTCTAAAAATAGATTTTCAAATCCTCCCTTATCTGGATAATAAACATATTCATTAGAACTATAGTTTTGATCTCCGGCAAAGAACAAGCCTCTGAGAAACTTAAAAGAACCCGTCGACACGCGACTTATCCAATTGGTTGAAATATTCTTTAAATCCGTCCTCCAGACTTTTTCATTGTATGGAAATAGAAAGTATTTACAGACTTGATCGCCAAATTCTGATCGAAGCCAATCAAACAGATTACCGTACGACTTTTCCCCGCGAGTGAGATACCCAACCAGACACCTTAATTTGATTTTTAGGGGTGCATAAAATAAGTGCAACTGAAACGGGTGCGGTATCAGCTTA
>Ga0209211_10003552_pt1 | contig 25250 bp, 21 predicted proteins | sample RifGroA2_FD_183992 | JGI IMG/M metagenome (GOLD analysis project Ga0209211, IMG submission 183992) | Groundwater microbial communities from Rifle, Colorado, USA - Groundwater A2 (SPAdes) (version 2) | ecosystem: Environmental > Aquatic > Deep subsurface > Groundwater | place: Rifle, Colorado...
CCCGCTTTTGATAGTACGGTATGCTTCACCAATCGCGATGGCGCCGGAGGTGCAGCTGTTTGAATTTGCATTGCTGGGTCCCGTAAGACCATACCGAATCGCAATATTGCTGGACCCCGATCCGCCAAACACCATTAATGCCAGGCCGGGATCGACTGCTCTTAGGCCGTTCTGCAAATAGACTTCATGCTGGCGTTCCGCTCCGGCAACACCGCCGAGAGCCGTTCCCATCGTCACACCGATACGGCTGTTCGGCCGCTTGGGGTCGACGGGAAGCCTTGCATCGCTGATGGCCATGTCCGCTGCTGCGAGCGCCAGCTGGGCGAACCGGTCCATGCGCCGCGCAGTCTTCGCTTCAAAATAATCGAGCGGATCAAAATCGTCGACCTGCGCCGCCACTCTCGATTGTATCTGGGAGGTATCGAACCGGTCGATTACTTTCACGCCGGATTTTCCGCTCCGGGCTCCCTCCCATAGTCCCTTTTTTCCATGTCCTATGGGGGTGATCGCCCCGATGCCGGTTATCACTACTCTCCTACGCTCCATGGTATTCCTCAACATAGTTCTTCATATGCGTCAGGGTCTGATTAGCGATGAAGGCGATAAAGAACTTCCCGATAATCTGCTCCGCAATAAATGCTCCGATGAGAGGAATGGTGGACGTCAACTCATGACGGATCCGCACTTCGACCGTTCCATTGCTTGGGGTGAACGTCCACACCACGCGCATCCCCTTCGTGAACGCTTTCAGATGACGGAAACGAACCTCCCTCCTTTCACGATCAATTTCCTGTTCCGAGGTCCATTGCACAGGAATCCATCCACGTTTCGCCGCCATGATGACAATGTTCCTCGTCGGCGATTTTTCGACATACCGGATCCACCGATAGTGTGGAAGGATCCTGGGCCACAGGGAAAGATCAGCCGCAGCTTCAAAAACTCTCTCCACGGGGGCATGCATGGTGATGACGTTTTCGGTGGTCATAGGTGAAGTTCAGGGTTGGGATTGACCGTGTGTACACCGACAAGGATGAGTCGAAAGAAGGGTTGTGTCGCTATCCAGTATTGCTCAAGCCCCGCCTCTTCTGCTATCGATCGCAACTCGTCGGGCGTAAACGCTCGCAACACGGAGACATAGGAATCATGAAGGGTCATGGGGTTCCGCGTCGTACCGTGTGTGTAGATCCACGCCGTCCAGGCACCGATCCGGCTCCGGCTCAGATCGTTCACAATATACCCGGTCCGGCTGATCCTGTGCATTGTCTGCAAAATGTGTACCGCCTCCTCACGCGAAAAATGATGGATAGCCAGCGAGCAGAGCACGATATCAAAGCTCTTTGACGGGTATGGGATACGAAGGAGGTCTTGTTGTTCTATGGCAATGTTGGAATACTCCGCCGTTCGTTCCCGTGCAATCCCCACCATGTGTGGATTCTTATCCACAGCGGTGATGTGAACGGTATCGCCACGCACACGGGCAAGGTTCGCCAGGGCAATCGGGTGGTCCGCGGACCCTGTGGCCAGGTCAAGAATCCGGATCTCTCTTCCGTTCCCGATTGCGTCGAGAAGAGGAATGATATTCCTCCGAACAGCCGAAAGGCCCCCAAAGAGCCGGTTGATGACGCGGAGATTCCGGAGGTCATCGCGCAGGATTCCGGGATCCGCCCCGGGCCGATCCATCTGCTCGGGGTCGGCCGGGTCAAAGCGTCGTGCGGGGATGAGGATCGTCACTGGTTCTCCCGGTCATTTTTCACTGTACCTTGCATTCCATGGCATTCTTTCTATCTTACGGGCGAGCCGACCAACCGAACCACTTCTGACATCATCATGGAAATCATCAAACCACCCCGCTTGCGGAAAGGCGATCTTATCGGGCTGATTGCTCCGGCGAGCCCTCCGTCATCACAGGAGAAAATCGATAAGGGGGTTCGCTATCTGGAGCGGTTGGGCTACAACGTGAAGATCGGCCGGCACATCCGTGCACAGCATGGATACCTCGCGGGCACGGACGAGGAGCGCGCGCGTGACATCAATGAAATGCTTGTCGACCGCAATGTCAAGGCTCTCTTCGCCCTGCGGGGCGGATACGGAACACCGCGACTCCTTGATCGGGTCAACTATCGCGCCATGCGCGCCACACCGAAGATCCTCGTCGGGTACAGTGATCTTACGGCCCTCCAGCTGGCATTTCTCAGGAAAACGGGTGTGGTGATGTTTTCCGGACCCATGGTGGGTGTTGAAATGTGGGATGGCCTCGATCCGTACACAGAAGAGCATTTCTGGCGAGTCGTCACCTCAACGAAACGGATCGGCAAGCTTACCAACCCTCCGGAGGAGCCCGTTCGACTGCATCATCCTGGAAAGGCTTCGGGCCACTTGCTGGGCGGGAATCTTTCCTTGCTCGTCTCGCTTCTCGGTACTCCCTATCTTCCTGCCCTGCGGAGCGCCCTCCTCGTGCTGGAAGATGTTGACGAAGCGCCGCATCGTGTCGACCGGATGTTTGCACAACTTCGTCTCGCGGGAGTTCTCAAGAACATCGCCGGTCTTCTACTGGGACGATTTACCGACTGTGTTCCGACCGATCCCACCAAACCGCACCTCACAACCGAACAGGTGCTTCAGGAGATTATTGAAAATTCTTCGTGCCCGGTTCTCACCAACCTTCAGTACGGGCACATTCCAAAGAAGCTCACCATGCCCATCGGGATCCCCGCTTCGATGGACAGCCGGCGCGGTGTCTTGGAACTTATGGACTCGGCTGTTAGCTGAACTTTCTTAAGAATTTCTTCCAAAAAGGCCTGTTCTTTATTGACAATCCTTCAACTTATCACTACTTTTGTTCCACTTGTGAACGTCGCAGTTCCACTCTTGTGAATGAATATTGCGGTCTTTGCATCCGGACGCGGATCGAATTTTCAGGCAATTCTCAACGCTCTTCATCGAGGCTTTCTTCCTGCAACTGTCACCCTCTTTGTAAGCAACAACGCAGGTGCGGGCGCGTTTGAGATTGCGCGCTCGCATAACATCCCCGCGCTCCACCTGAGTCAACAACAGTTTTCCAGCGAAGAGGCATTCGTCACGGCCTTGCTTGCGACGCTCCGCGACCACAACGTGGAGTTGATCGCCCTTGCAGGGTACATGAAGATGATCCCGGTCTCCGTGATCCGTGCGTACCGGAACAAGATCCTTAACGTGCATCCGGCGCTTCTGCCGGCATTTGGCGGCAAGGGGATGTACGGCCCCCATGTGCACCGCGCGGTCCTTGCCTCCGGGGCAAAGGTAAGCGGCGCGACGGTTCACCTTGTCGATGAAGAGTATGATCATGGTCCCATTGTGCTCCAGAAAGCGGTTGCCGTGGAGTTTTCGGATACCCCGGAAACGCTCGCGGCAAAGGTTTTAAAGATTGAACATGAAATTTTTCCCGCGGCGCTCAAGGCTTTTGCGGAGCAGCGGGTTTCCCTTCGCGAAAGGATTGTGTGGATACAGTAACCCAGCTCAAGGTCCCGACATTTCAACACCATATCCATGTTCAGAGTAAGGAGGGTTCGTTGCTCAAAATTCGCCGCGCGTTGATCAGTGTTTCGAATAAGCAAGGCATTGGAGAGCTGGCGAACTGTTTGAAGGAGTTTGGCGTGGAAATTGTTTCCACCGGGGGAACCCATCGGGCGTTGAAGGACGCCGGAGTGTCGCCGAAGTCGGTCTCCGAAATCACCGGATTCCCGGAGATCCTGGACGGACGGGTGAAAACGCTTCATCCTGCGATTCACGCGGGCATCCTTGCGGTCCGGGACAACCCCCTGCATCTGAAACAGTTACACGAGCACAACCTGGAGCCGATCGATTTGGTGGTGGTGAACCTCTATCCGTTCGAACAGACCATCCATCAGCCTGGCACAACGCTCGAAGAGGCGATTGAACAGATTGATATCGGCGGCCCGGCCATGGTGCGCGCCGCTGCAAAAAATTACCTGCACACAACCGTTGTCGTCAACCCGGGGCGGTACCAGGCACTGATTGAGGAGCTGCGCGCCAACGACGGAGCGATCACTCCCCGCACGCGCTTCGAGCTTGCCCAGGAAGCGTTTCAGTACACGACATCATACGATGCGGTGATCTCAACCTACCTCGGCACGGTTCATTCATCGGACGTGCTGCCCGATGTGGTCACGATCTCAATGAAAAAGTCCGATACCTTGCGGTATGGAGAAAATCCCCACCAGGCGGGTGCTCTGTACGGAACGTTCAACTCTTTTTTCAAAAAACTGCACGGCCGGGAGTTGTCGTACAACAACATCCTTGATGTCAACGCCGGGGCCATGGTGTGTTCGGAGTTTGAAAAGCCGGCAGTCGTCATCATTAAGCACAATAACCCGTGCGGCGTAGGCTCTGCGGAATCCATGGAGGAGTCCTACAACAAAGCCCTGGCAACCGATGCAAAATCGGCCTTTGGGGGTATTGTTGTCACAAACCGGCCGCTGACATTGGCCGCCGCCGAGAGGATCAACGACCTTTTTACGGAGGTGATCGTAGCCCCCGGGTTTGCCGAGAACGTACTCGAGTTCCTTATGCGAAAGAAGGACAGGCGTGTGATCCAACAGGTTATCGATGTACGGTCGGCAAAAGAATTCGACATCCGTGGTGTGGTCGGCGGACTCCTCGTGCAGGAACAGGACCAGGTCCGGATGAAGCGCGACGACTTGCGAACCGTCACACAACGAAAACCAACAGATCCGGAACTTGAGGCCATGCTGTTCGCCTGGCGCGTGGCAAAACATGTGAAGTCCAATGCGATCGTGTACGCGCGAGGAGACCGGACTCTGGGGATTGGCGCCGGACAGATGTCACGTGTCGATTCCTCCCGCATCGCGGCGATGAAAGCGAAAGAGGCGGGCTTTGATCTGACCGGCTGCGCTGTCGCATCGGACGCTTTTTTTCCTTTTGCAGACGGATTGCTCGAAGCCATACAGGCCGGCGCAACGGCGGTCATTCAACCCGGCGGGTCTATACGGGATGAAGAGGTGATCAGCGTCGCGAATGAAAACAACGTTGCCATGGTTTTCACCGGCATCCGGCATTTCAGACATTAATGCACAAAGCACTCTCATGAGTCTCTTCTCACTTTTCTCGTCGGATATTGCCGTCGACCTCGGCACCGCGAACACGGTCATCTGGATGAAAGGCAAGGGGATCGTCCTGAACGAGCCTTCCATCGTTGCCTTCGACCGCAACACGAAAAAAATCATCGCGATCGGGCATGAGGCGAGAGAGATGCTGGGGCGGACACATCGCGACATCCGCACCATCCGCCCGATGAAGGATGGCGTGATCGCCGATTTCGAGATCGCCGAGGGCATGCTGCGGGAGTTCATCAAGAAGATCAGCGTCGGCTGGGTCCCCAGCCGGCGCATCGTCGTCTCCGTTCCATCCGGTATCACCGAAGTTGAGAAACGCGCTGTGCGCGATTCTGCCGAGCACGCCGGGGCAAAAGAAGTGCATCTCCTGGCGGAACCCATGGCCTCGGCAATCGGTATCGGTCTCGACGTCGATGCGCCCGTCGGGAACATGGTGGTCGATATCGGCGGCGGCACAACCGAGATCGCCGTCATCGCTCTCTCCGGCATCGTGAACGAAGAATCGATCCGTGTGGCGGGGGATGAGATGAACAATTCCATCATCCAATTCTTCAAACGGAATCATAATATCCTTATCGGGGAGCGAACCGCCGAGGCAATCAAGTGCGAGGTGGGTTCCGCCATGCCGCTGAAGGAAGAAATTACGATCCAGGTCAAAGGACGCGATCTGGTAAACGGCGTACCGAAGACGACCGAGGTCAGTTCCGTCGAGATCCGGGAGGCGTTGAATGAGCCGATCTCCCAGATCGTTGAGGCGGTGAAGATCACCCTGGAACGGACGCCGCCGGAACTGTCGGCCGATATTCTCGATCGCGGCATCATGTTGACCGGAGGGGGCGCATTGCTCAAGGGACTCGATGAGCGACTCCGTCTCGAGACGAGCCTTCCCGTTCACGTTGCTGAAGACCCGCTCACCGCGGTCGTTCGCGGAACGGGAAAGGTCCTGGAGGACCTCAAGCACTATTCCAAGGTTCTTATTAAGAGCAAACGCTACTGATCGCGGCCCGGGATTTCGCAGGCTCGGAAACCGGCGACGGGGGCCGCGAACTCGGATTCCCACCTGATGTTCTCCCTCCCGCTCCTGGTACGATCCCTCTTCCCATGTGCTGCAGATTGACAACCCATGTTCCAGCGCATCTATAATTTTATCCTCATTTTCAGGGAATATGTCGTTCTTTCGGGACTTCTCCTGGTCTCGCTGACACTGCTTGCCTTCAACGACAACACCCAGATGAGGCATATTCGCGGCATAACGACGGTCGCTTTTGGCCTTGTCCAGGAGCAACTCGCCATTGTCCCCCGCTATATTGGTTTGCGGAGTGAAAACGAACAGCTGCGCGAAACCATCGTTGATCTGGCGGACGAGGTGAGCCAACTGCGGGAAGCACGATTGGAAAACATCCGTCTTCGCCGTCTTCTCGGATTGCATGAGTCGTCTTCTTATCCTTTGATTGCCGGAAGGGTCGTCGGAAAAAATCTGACGTTGCTCCGCAACACGATCACTCTTAACGTAGGGTCTAGGGACAGCATCCGGGAACACATGCCGGTGGTCGGGGACGGAGGGCTTGTCGGGGTCGTTTCCCATGTTGCCGACCGGTACAGTATTGTGCGCATTCTCCTGAACACCGATTTTCGCGCAAGCGCTAAGGTCCAGCGGAGCCGCGTCGATGGCATCTTGGCCTGGGATGGGCGCTCCCTGCTGTTGAACAATGTGGCAAAAACGCTCGATGTCAAAGTAGGAGATGTCGTGATCACGTCGGAATACAGCAGCACGTACCCCCCCAACATTCGTATCGGGGTCGTGAACGAAGTGCAGGAACAAGAGGGAACGTTGTTTAAAAAAGTTTTCGTTTTTCCCGGCGTGGATTTTGTTAAGCTGGAGGAGGTTTTTGTCATGACCTACGCACCTGATCGCGAGCGGCTTGCGCTGGAACAACCCGCGACAAGGCAGCCGAGACGGTAACGAAGACGAATCCTGGTGTACTTCAACTATTGACGAACTGATGATCGTATGAGAATCCTGAAATTCGGCGGTTCCTCGGTTTCCACACCGGACCGCATCCGCGATGTGAAAGCCATCGTCCTCGACACGGCAAAAAGAGAACGGGTGGTGGTGGTGGTCTCTGCGTTCCAGGGCGTTACGAACCAATTGCTCGAATGTGCCCGCCTGGCAGAACAAGGGGATCCGGAGTACCTCAAGCTGTATGATGATCTTGCACAACGGCACCGCCAAGCGGTCGACAATCTTGTCACCAGAAAAAAGAACGGCCTCCTTCACACCGCCATTGCCGGTTTACTGCGTGAGTTATATGACGTGCTGCATGGAATCCATCTGCTCCGTCACTCCCCACCGCGGGCTCTGGACGTGACGGCAAGTTTCGGTGAGCGCCTCTCCGCGTTGATCGTGTCGGCGCATTTTCATCAAACACACCCGTCGGTCTTCGTCGACTCCCGCCACCTCGTTCTGACGGACGACCAGTTTACCCATGCGTCGGTGCAATTCGACCAGACCAATGAGCGCATCCGGGAATACTTCAAGCAGCTCTTCGCAAAGAAAAAAAACGTCATCCCCATTGTCACCGGATTCATCGGGTCCACGGAGGATGGCCGGACGACCACAATCGGACGCAACGGCTCCGATTATTCCGCAGCGATTTTCGGCGCGGCGCTCAAAGCTTCAACCATTGAAATCTGGACCGATGTGGATGGAATCCTGAGTGCGGATCCCAAGGCGGTGGCCTCCTCGTTTGTGCTCCCCCAGATGTCGTACGAAGAGGCGATGGAGCTTTCCTATTTCGGCGCGAAAGTGCTCCACTCAGCGACGATCGCACCTGCCGTCGCGAGAAACATTCCTATCCTCATCAAGAACACCCTGAACCCATCCGCCCCGGGGACATTGATCTCTGACCGCTCCGAAAACTGGGAGGGGGTCGCCAAGGGGATCAGTTCGGTAGACGAGATCGCTCTTTTCTCTCTGCGCGGTATGAACATGGTCGGTGTACCGGGAACCTCCGAACGCCTGTTCAGTGCCCTTGCAACCCACAAAGTTAACGTCATCCTGATTTCGCAGGCCTCTTCCGAGCACACCATCTGCTTTGCCATCAGCAAATCGGATGTGCCGGCGGCCCGGCGGGCGGTTGCCGAGGAGTTCAAGTTTGAGCTCCACAACCGTTTTACATCGCTGGACGAGGCACCCAACCAGACCATCGTCGCCATCGTCGGTGACGGGATGAAAGGGACGCCGGGTGTCTCCGGAAAAGTCTTCCAGGCGCTCGGACGAAACAGCATCAATGTGACCGCAATCGCCCAGGGGTCATCCGAGCGGAACATTTCGTTTGTCATCAACTCGAGCCAGAGGGTGCGGGCCCTGAACGTTATTCACCAGGCGTTCTTTGAAAAGATGAAGCGCCTCGCGGTCATCGTCGTCGGCGTTGGAAACATCGGAGGCGCGTTGTTGCGCCAGCTACACCAGCAGCGTTCGTACCTGCAGGCGCTTGGCTTCGATGTGCGGGTGTGCGGCATCGCGAACAGCAAGCGCTTCGTCCTCTCTTCCGAGGGGATCGATCTCAAGAAATGGCGCGAGGAGCTGGACCGCTCCGGCACCACCATGCAGGCGGGTGAATTCGCCAAAGGGATCGCGGCGCTCGAATTCACCAATGCCGTTCTTGTCGATTGCACGGCGAGCGCGGAAATTGTGGACGCGTACCCGAAGTTCGTCCGGGCAAACCTGCACATCATCACCCCGAACAAGAAGGCGAACGTTCTCCCCTGGAAACAGTACCGGGAGTTGATGGAGTTGATGAAGAGCCGGGAGAAACATTTTCTCTATGAAGCAAACGTCGGCGCCGGTCTGCCGGTCATCTCCACCCTGAACGATTTGATCGCCAGTGGCGATCAAATCGTCAAGATTGAGGGAATCTTTTCGGGCACGCTGAGTTATCTCTTCAATAATTATGACGGGGCGCGCTCCTTCAGCGGGTTTGTCCAGGAAGCGCATCAGCTGGGGTACACCGAACCCGACCCGCGCGACGACCTCTCCGGCGACGATGTCGCCCGCAAACTGCTCATTCTCGCGCGCAAGCTGGGAATGAAAATGGATATGAAAAACATCCGTGTCGAAAATCTCGTCGCCCCGAATTTACGGAAGGGAGCCTTTACGGAATCCTTTTTCAAATCCTATGCCGCCCAGGACGATGCGATTCGAAAACGCCTTGAGCGGGCGCGGTTAAAAGGTGCGGTCCTGCGGTACGTCGGCATCCTGCAGGGCCAGGCGGCGTTTGCCGGGTTGAAAGAAATTCCGCTCAACCATCCTTTTGCTTCAACGACGGGAAGCGACAACATCATCGCGTTTACCACTCATCGCTATGCGCGTACACCGCTCGTCATTCAAGGTCCCGGCGCGGGAGCCGATGTGACCGCGATGGGGGTGTTTTCTGATATCCTGAAGTTGTTGCATTATCTTCCGTACTGACATCCTTATCCATGAATCGAACTCCATGAACCGACGTAGTGTGAAAGTATTTGCCCCGGCGACGGTTGCCAACCTGGGGTCAGGCTTCGATGTGCTCGGCATTGCTCTTGATAGACCGGGGGATTACGTCGTCGCGCGACGCCATGTTCAGCCCGGACTTTCCTTCTCCGTTCGCACCAGCAACAGCGATCTCCCCGCCGGCGCAAGCGAAAACGTCGCCGCCCATGTCGCCCAACTCATGCTCAATGAGTTCAAGCCGTCCTTCGGGATCAGGATGACGCTCCTCAAAAAAATGCCCATCGGGTCCGGCCTCGGCAGCTCCGCCGCCAGCAGTGTCGCCTCCGTCGTCGCGGTCAATGCCCTTCTTGGCAAGCCGTTAAAAAAGAAAGAGTTATTGCGCTTTGCGGTTGAGGGAGAACGCAAAGCCTCCGGCTCACCCCATGCGGACAACGTAGCCCCCTCGTTGCTGGGAGGTGCCTGCCTTGTCCGGAGTTACGAGCCACTCGACGTCATTTCCATCCCCGTGAAGGACTCGCTTGTCTGGGTCGTCGTTCATCCCCATGTCGTGGTCAGGACCGAAGAAGCCCGCAACCTCCTCCCCAAAGCGGTTTCGCTTCAAACAGCCATCCGGCAATGGGGAAACATCAGCGGACTCACGGTCGGGCTTGCCTCCGGGAACCTTGAGTTGATCGGTAAATGTGTAGAGGATGCCATCGCCGAGCCGGTCCGTGGCAATTTGATTCCCGGGTTTCGCGACGTCAAACAGGCGGCCCTCGATGCGGGGGCATTCGGGTGCTCTATTTCCGGATCGGGGCCGTCGATGTTCGCCGTGACAGCCTCCCCCGCAATTGCAAAACGCATCGGGGCGGCGATGGTGAAAACGTTCCTCCGCGTTGCCAACGTGAAGTGCGATGTGTTTATCTCTCGAACGAACATGGAGGGTGCCCGGATTGTCACACGGCGTTAAGGTTGATCCTGTGTCGGTTAACCGGGTTTAAAGGGACGCCGAAAAATCGGATTAAATAAGGATCTGATTCTCCATCATCCAACGATGCCATGCGCTATAGTTCGGTAAACGGAAAAAGCCCGGCAGTCGGTTTTCGGGACGCCTTGTTCCATGGAATGGCGCCGGATGGAGGCCTGTACGTCCCCGAACAGATACCGCATCTCCCCACCCCGTTTCTTGACTCGCTTTCTTCGCAATCACTTCACACCATAGGGCGGCAGGTCGTTTCCCACTTTGTCGATGACATTCCGGCGCAAGACCTGTCCCGACTCATCGAGCGTGCATGGACGTTTCCGATCCCGTTGGTGAAGCTTGAAGAGAATCTGTTTCTCCTCGAGCTTTTTCATGGTCCGACGCTGGCATTCAAAGACGTTGGGGCGCGGTTCATGGCTCAGGCTCTTTCCTATTTCCTCGAAAGGGAACGCCGGCAGATCACGATCGCCGTCGCGACGTCAGGGGATACCGGCAGCGCGGTGGCCCAAGGATTTTACAACGTTCCGCACGTCGACGTATTTGTGCTGTATCCTTCGGGGAGGATCAGCAAGCTGCAGGAACAGCAGATGACAACGCTGGGCGGGAACATTCATGCGTTGGAAGTGGAGGGGACATTCGACGATTGTCAGCGTCTTGTCAAACAAGCTCTTGCCGACCGCGAGGTCGTCGAGGCGCGGAATCTTACCACTGCCAATTCCATCAACGTCGGCAGGCTCATTCCGCAAATCGTGTACTACGTCTGGGCTGTCGCCCAGCTCCGGGGCGTGCACGGCATTCAGACTCCCGCTACCGTCGTGGTGCCAAGCGGCAATTTTGGGAACCTGACCGCCGCGGCATATGCACGGTCGATGGAAACCCCGATCGACAGCTTCGTCGCCGCTACGAACGCGAATGATGTGGTGCCGGAGTACCTGGCTTCCGGGACGTTTACTCCCCGAGCATCGGTACAAACCTATTCCAATGCCATGGACGTGGGAAACCCAAGCAACCTTGCGCGCTTGCAATTCCTCTACAAGAACCATGTCGAGACCATGCGTCGCGACATCCAGGCCGAGAGCGTCACCGATGAAGAGACCGTTGATGAAATCCGAACAACGTACGAACGGACCGGAACGGTGCTCGATCCTCACACCGCCGTTGGTGTGCGGGCAGCCCGAAGGATGTACGGATCGGTATTTCCGAAGCCGGTGATCGTGGCGGCAACAGCTCACCCCGGGAAGTTCCCGGAGGTGGTGCAACGCGGACTTGGGAAACAGGTTCCCCTGCCCTTTGTTCTGAGCGAGGCGATGAGGAAGCAGAAACAGTCTCTTTTCATCAAAACCAACTATCGGGATGTCAAAGCTTTGCTCCTTTCCTCCCGTTCTTCATCCGAACATTCACACCGTTGATTCCCATCACGCTCTGCGGCGGTTTTTCCCCACGGCTTTCTTGATTCTCCCCCCATTTCTCGCTACTTTTTGCACGTCCCACACATTGTTTCCTAGGAATGGAATACTACCTCCGCTCAGCACTCATAGCCGTCGGTTTAATGGTTTTGCAAACGACGTTTGTTCCGTTCCTGTCGGTCGAGGGGTTCCTCCCCGATCTACTTTTGATTTGGATCGTGTACTTCGCGATCCGCCGGGGACAACTTGAAGCGACGTTGGCGGGGTTCGCCGCGGGGTTGCTGCAGGACCTGATGGCCATGCAGTTCCTCGGGCTGGCCGCTTTCAGCAAGACCATTGCCGGGTTCGCCGCCGGTTATTTCTATAACGAGAATAACACCGAACAAACCCTCTCCTCGTACCGGTTCCTGCTGATCGTGCTTCTTTGCTCGGTGGCGCATAACCTGACCTACTTCGGCATCTTCCTTCAGGGAAGCGAGGGAATGTTTCTCCCCACCCTGCTGGAATTCACGGTCGCCACCAGTCTCTACACGACCGCGCTCGGCGCGTTACCCATGTTCACGTTTGCACGCAAACACGGGTTTGCTTCCTAACGGATCGGTGAAGGGCAAGGTTTTTTATTCACGAAGGAACACGAAGAAATGATTTTTATTCAAATGAAAAAAGCCTAGGTGCTGCTTAGTGTTCTTCGTGGACCAATTTTTTCTTTTCAGACATTTTGAACATCATGATCCACGACGAACAATTCGGAACTCCCCAACGCCGCAACGCTCTCATGGGAGCGATCCTGGTGATCTTTGCCGTGTTGATGGTCCGTCTGTACCAGCTCCAGCTCCTTTATCACGGCGAGCTGGATAAGAAGTCCGAAGAGAACAGCATCCGGGCCCTGATCAAGGAACCGATCCGCGGATATATTTATGATCGGACCGGAAAACTCGTTGTCGACGTTGGTCCGTCCTATACCGTGATGATTGTACCCGAGGAATTCGACAAGCGGACCATGCCGCTCCTTTCCTCCCTTCTCGATATGGAGCCCCGGGCCATCGATGAGCGGATCTCACGGGCGCGGGCCTATTCCCCCTATCTTCCCTCACGCCTCAAACGCGATATCGGATTTGAATCGCTTGCGGCCCTCGAGGAACACCTTCCCTTGTTGAGCGGAATTTCTTACCAGGTTGAATCGAAGCGATCCTATCCCACGAACGCTCTGGCACCGCATCTGCTCGGGTACAGCCGCGAAATTTCCGACGCACAACTTTCACACGTTGGTGAGTACTACCGCCAGGGGGACGTCATCGGAACGGCCGGGCTCGAAGCCCGGTACGAACCCGCCCTGCGCGGCGAAAGGGGTTTTGAGTACGTCTCGGTCAATTCCAGGGGACAGATCATCGGAAGTTTTGAAGAGGGAATGAGGGATGTGGTATCCAAGGAAGGGTTCGACCTCATTCTCGGCATGGATGTCGAATTGCAGGCGTTCGCCGAATCATTAATGACGGTCAACCGCTACAGCGGCGCCATGGTCGCCATGGATCCTTCCAACGGGGCCATTCTTGCCATGGTGAGCAAACCCGATTTTGATCCATCGATCCTGAGCGGCGTCACCCCCTCGGAACTCTGGGCGCGCCTCAACACCGATGCTCAGAAACCTCTCTTTAACAGAGCAGCCCTCACCCGCTACCCGCCGGGTTCGACGTTCAAAATGGTGCTTGCTGCCGCGGCGCTCGAAGGGGGAATTATCAATGAGAAGACCAGGATCAATTGCACTGGCGGATTTCGATTCGGGAACCGCGTATGGAAAGATCTGCATGTTCACGGGTCAACGAACGTTGTGGAGGCGATCCAGCGCTCCTGCAATGTCTTTTTCTACCAATTGATGTTCAAGGTGGGATTTGATACATGGACAGAATATGGCCGGAAATTCGGCTTCGGCAAGCCGACCGGCATCGACACCGGGGAAGAAACGACCGGGCTCCTTCCTTCGGCACAGTATTACGATACACGGTACGGCAAAGGAAAGTGGACGTTGGGATATACGGTGAGCCTTGCGATCGGCCAGGGAGAACTCGGTGTTTCGCCTCTGCAGATGGTCCGCTATGTGGCGGCGCTTGCAAATGGGGGAACCATGCTGCGTCCGCACGCAGTGATGTTCGTAAACAATAAATCCACCGGCAAGATCGAAGAGGTCGAACACGAAAAAACTCCATTGGGCATTTCCGCGAAAACGATGGAATTGATCCGGGAAGGGATGCGGCGGGTGGTCCAGGAACCCGGAGGAACGGCCAGCCTGGCACGCGTGAAGGGGATCGAGTCTGCCGGCAAGACCGGCACATCGGAAAACCCCCATGGTGATGACCATGCCTGGTATGTGGGGTTTGCACCGTTTGAACACCCGACGATCGCGATCGCGGTGATGCTGGAGAACTCCGGTTACGGAGGTTCGAAAGCCGCGCCGCTGGCCGGTATGGTCGTCGAAAAGTACCTGTATCGCCAACTCCGCCGTCCCATTCCGCGTCCGGCGGCACCGAAACCCGATTCGGTTGCAACGCTGACCGAATCGTTGAGGGGAAACCCATGATTGAGTATCTCAAAGAATATTTCGACTTCAAGGCGTTCTTTCTCTGCCTTGCCCTGGTGGGGATGGGATTGATCTCGGTGTACAGTGCCACGTATGACGCGGGAGCGGCCGCGACGTTCGACCGACAATTGATCTGGGCCGGCGGTGGGTTTGTTTTTCTTTTGGTGATGGCGTTCTTTCCGATCAAAACGCTTCAACGGATCGCGTTTCCCACCTACATTCTGATGCTCGGCATGTTGCTTGTTGTGCTGGTCGTCGGGAAAACCACGTCGGGGTCGAAAAGCTGGTTTGGTTTCGCGGGACTCGGCGGACAACCATCCGAATTTGCGAAGGTTGCCACGATTCTTGCCCTCGCAGCGTTCCTTTCCAGAACCACCACCTCCCTGTCGAACGTCCGTCATCTCGTCATCGCCGCCGGCATTGTTTTGATCCCCATTGCGCTTATCCTGGCACAGCCGGATTTGGGAACTGCCGTCGTGTTCTTCATCATGTTACTCCCCATTCTGTATTGGGCGGGCGCACCGAATTTTATCCTCGCGGCTATTTTCGCGCCGATCATCGTCGCTGCCGGAGCATTGTTCGGGACGTTTGCTCTCTTGTTCACGCTTACACTTGCAGGGACAATGTTGTACTGGACGCGGGAGAACCGGTTTGCCGCTGCCGTCGCGTTCGGTGTGACCCTCGCCATCGGTCTCTCGGTCCAGACCGTGTATGACCGCATGCCGGCTTACCAGCAAAAAAGGATCGCAACCTTTTTAAACCCGGAACTCGACCCGCGCGGGGCAGGATACAACGTGGTGCAATCGAAGGTGGCAATCGGTTCCGGAGGCGTCTTCGGAAAAGGATACCTTCAGGGGACACAGACACAGTTAAATTTTATCCCTGAACAATGGACCGATTTTATTTTCTGCGTGCCGGGGGAGGAGTTTGGGTTCGCGGGCGGCTCTCTTGTCCTTCTCTGCTTTACGGGCCTCCTGTTGCATGGCGTCCATGTTGCCAACCTTTCAAAAAACAAATTTGCCAGCGCCGCAGCGATTGGTATTATCGGCGTGTTTGCAACGCATATGCTGATCAACATCGGCATGTCGATGGGCATTCTGCCTGTCATCGGTATTCCTCTTCCTTTCCTTAGTTACGGGGGTTCTGCGCTGATTGCCAATATGGCGATGGTCGGCCTCCTGATGAACTTTTACTCCAACCGCAAAGACCGGTAATTGTTTTTCCCAGGGAACCTCTCCATGGGTGCATGGCGTTTACCGGGGTAGTCTTTCTTCTTTTCTTGAACCGTTCACAGAACCGATGAGCCGACTTTTCCAATTTGCCCTGTTTTTCACCGTTCTCTTAACGCTTTTTGGAGGTTTCCAATATTACCTCTTTCGTTCCTACAAACGGTGGGTGCGGTTGAGCTTCCCGGCGGAACGACAGCCGCGGTGGGTTCGGACAGCGCTCATGGTACTGGTGGCCGGCAATCTTTTGTTTGTCCTTCAGTTTGTTGCCCGGTCGTTGGGATGGCATACCTCTCCCCTCGGTCAGATTTTTATTGTCCTCCCCTCCGCGTTTTATTTCGCTTCGGTCATAACCGGGTTCGTCCTGGTCCTTCTTCTTGACCTCGTGCGGGCGCTTCGGTTCGGTGTCGCACACACGGTTTCCGTCCTCAACGGGGTCAGCCGGATAGCTTCCACATCGTACGCACCACCAGCAGAAGCAGTGAACGAAGGGAGGCGAGCTTTTCTCAAGGTCAGCGGCGCCGGGATCCTTGCAGCGGCAGCCGGAGCCCCTGTGTTAGCTTCCCTCGCAACCGCACGGGATTATCAAATCGTACGACTTCCCCTGTTCTTTGAAAACCTTCCCGCCTCGCTGCGCGGGTTGACGCTTGCCCATATCAGCGATTTGCACTCCGGACCATTCATGTCCAATCGGAATATGTTGGAAATCTTCGAGATTGTTAATTCGCTTCATCCACATCTGACCTTTGTTACCGGGGATTTTGTCGACTCTTCCGATTCAGAGATTGAGCCCATGGTGAAGGCCATTGGAATCTTGAAGGCTGAGTATGGGGTGTTGGGATGCATGGGAAATCATGATCATTTCGCGACCGTGGAGCGTGTGCACGCCGGACTGACCGATCGCGCTCTTCGCATCCTCAACAATGATCACCTCTCCATCCCCATTAATGGAGAACATCTTACAGTTATCGGCGTTGACGATGCAGGGCGCGGGAACCGGAACTTTGCTCGGCTCGACCTCGCCACACAGGGCCTGCCATCGGACACCTTCCGGGTTCTCCTCTCACACCGTCCCGACTTTTTCACACAGGCCAAAGCAGCGGGTATGGACCTCACCCTTGCAGGTCATACACACGGCGGACAGGTCGGGGGTGAAATTTTTGGGTTCGGGATCTACCCGGTGAACCTTGTGTACCAATACTCCATGGGACATTACATCGAAGACGGAAAGCAGTTGTATGTCAACGTTGGTGTAGGAATGGTCGGTGCGCCGATCCGATTGGTACGACCGGAGATTACACTCCTGACGTTGAACGATGCGTGATCGGCTTCAAGCTCCCATGCGACTCCTTCATTGAAACTCTCCGTACTTTTCCTTATCCTGCACTCGCCCTTGTACCAGTGACGTAACGTGTTATGACTTTTTCCACAACTCTCCTGTTGTTCTTTGGAGGTATCGTCACCGGTACCATCGGCGCAATGCTGGGGCTTGGAGGGGGTGTTTTTCTTATTCCCTTTCTCGTCATGGTGCTCGGGCTCCCCATGCACCAGGCGATTGCGACGAGCATCCTGGCTGTGATCGCAACGTCCAGTGCGGGGGCGGTGATGAACCTTGAGCGGGGGATGGTGAATATCCGTCTGGGTATGCTCCTCGAAACTACTACGGTCGCCGGCGCCATGTTCGGCGGGATCACGGCAAACTATCTGAGCGGGGAGACGCTGCGCCAGATTTTTGCCGGGCTCCTTTTCGTTGTTTCAGCTCTCATGTTCTGGAAAACACGGCAGGCCCCCCGCGAACATAGCGCAGACGAAGGGCTCCTGAGAGGTGGCTACACCGACGATGCAACTCAACAAGCGGTTCGGTACGGCGTTCGACGGATTCCTGTGATCATGGGGGTTTCCCTTGTTGCCGGGAACATTTCCGGACTCCTGGGGATCGGTGGCGGGATCTTCAAGGTACCGGCCATGACCTTACTTGGCGGCATGCCCATGAAGGCTGCAACTGCGACGAGCAATTTCATGATCGGTGTTACGGCGGCCGCCAGTGCATTCATCTATTTCGTCAACGGCCACATGAACCCCATGATTGCAGCCCCGACTGCGCTGGGGGTCCTTTGCGGATCGTTCCTTGGGATTCGTATCGGTCAAAAAATCAAGAGCGGCGCGCTTACGCTTTTCTTTGCCGTATTTTTGCTTATCGTTGCGATCCAATTCGTTTTCCGATGATGACTGAACAGCCGACATCGTCGCGTCCCTTGTTGTCCGTGGAACTTCTTACCTCCCGCGCTCTTCGGACGGGGGTATGGGGAAGCGTCACGTTGTTCATCGCGGGGTTGATCGGAACATGGTGGTTTCCCTTCGCCACCAGCGGTCCACGGTTATTGTATGCCGGGGTGGTCCTCCTGATCGGTACTCCCTTCTTGCGTGTCTTGTTGGCAATCGTGGGGTTTTCCATGGAGCGCGACTGGACATTTGTTATCGTCTCCTTGGTGGTTTTTCTGATGCTCTTGGGTGAACTGATCTATGCTTTGATATTTTTGTAACACTTCTCTCTTTTTTAAGGGAATAGTATGATTCTTTCCGATACAAAAATCCTCGAGGAGATAAAAAACGGCTCCATCGTGATCAAACCGTTCCGCCGGACGTTTCTCGGATCCAACAGTTACGATGTTCACTTGGGTGAATGGCTCGCGATGTACGACGAGGAAATTCTTGACTGCAAAACGCACAACAAGGTGCACTACTTTAAGATTCCCCGAGAGGGATTGATCCTTGTTCCGAGCAAGCTCTACCTTGGTGTAACGCAGGAATACACGGAGACCCATAAACACGTTCCGTTCCTGGAGGGGAAGAGCAGCATCGGCCGGCTGGGTATCGATATTCATGCGACGGCGGGCAAGGGAGACATCGGGTTCTGCAATACGTGGACGCTTGAGATTTCTGTCCGGCAACCGGTTCGCATCTACGCGGGCATGCCGATCGGCCAGTTAATTTATTTCACCGTGGCGGGGGACGTGGAAGTGCTGTACAATAAGAAGCGGGGGGCCAAATACAACAAGCGGACTGTAAGGCCTGTAGAATCCATGATGTGGAAAAATTTTAAATAACGACGGCTGTCGATCGTCCTTCTTGAACAAACATGACGTTCCAAAAGAAACTCCAATCGGTTCAACGAAAACACCGATCATTGCTCTGTATCGGGTTGGATACGGATCGTCGGCTGCTCCCGGCACATTTTCCCCGGACAGCAGACGGCGTGGTTGCGTTCAATCGGGCCATCATCGAGGCAACAAGCGACCTCGCATGTGGTTATAAACTGAATCTGGCATTCTATGAAGCCCTGGGACGCGATGGGTGGCGCGTGATGGATGAAACGCTCCGGTTGATTCCCCGTTCCCTGGTCACCATTGGCGACGGAAAGCGGGGTGATATCTGCAACACCGCCGAGCAGTATGCACAGGCGCTCTACAACGAGCTCGGCTTCGATGCCGTTACGGTCCACCCTTACATGGGGTTCGATTCGGTTGAGCCTTTTATCCGTGATGCGAGTCGTTGTGCTTTTGTCCTGGCACTTACCTCGAATGAGGGGTCCAAGGACTTTCAGCGGCTCACCCTTGGAGGGAAGCCGCTGTATGAAAAAGTGATCCACACGGTTACGAAGTGGAACACGAAAAAAAATATCGGCCTGGTGGTCGGTGCAACACACCCTGACGAGCTTGAGCCGATCCGGGCCCTCGCCCCCACCATGCCGTTGCTGATCCCCGGCATCGGGAAGCAGGGGGGCGACCTGAAAGCGGCAGTGCGCTATGGGTGCGACAAAAAGGGAGAGTTTGCACTTATCAACGCCGGCCGCAGTATTCTGTACGCTTCCAGTGCAAGGAATTTTGCCAGGGCAGCCCGCAAGGAGGCGACCAGGCTGCGCAGTCACATGCAACGATACCAGGAGCAATTCTTCGGTTAATTTTTTTTTGCAACGGAAGTGTAGAACGATTGAGGAGGAGATTCCGGCATGCCGACCATCAGTTCATCCACCATTCGACCTTCAAAACGAGTTCTCAAGCGCTCCCTCAACATCCACGAGCGTTTTCTCCGCCATATCTGGTCCAATCTCTACCTTAACCAGTCAAAGCTTCGGACGGCAGACAGCCAGCCTGTGCGTGTGCTCGACGTCGGTTCGCTCAACTTTGATGGGGGTCCCGATTTCCTCAACGCCAAAATAAAAATCGGGCCGGTCACGTACTGCGGCGACGTTGAGATTCACCGGAACGCCTTCGAATGGCTGCAGCATCAGCACCAACAGGATCCGCGCTACAACAAGGTCATTCTGCACGTCGTCCTGGAAGCCGGCCCGGGACAGCAACCGATTCTCGTCCAGAGCGGGCGAACCGTTCCGCTCCTTGTGCTCGAGCCGTTTCTTTCCCAATCGATTCGTCACTTGTGGCACAAAACGATTCTCGATGAGCGCGCCCGGGCTTCCGAACATATTCAATGTTATCGGGTCAATGGCATTGTTTCCGCCGAACTTCTCACGGGGTGGCTGCGCAGGCTTTCTGTCGAGCGCCTCGAACTGAAGCTTCGACGGTTCGAAGAGCGGGTCAAAGAGCTTGCTCAGGTACGAATGTTTGCCGCCAGGGAACCTTCCTGGATCTACGCGGCCCTTCCGACACAGGGAAACCTTGAGGATATCCCACCTCCGCAGGTCGAACCGACCATGAAAGATCTTTCCGACCGGTCGATCTGGGAACAAACACTGTATGAAGGATTGATGGAGGCCCTGGGATACAGCAAGAACCGGGAACCGTTCGCCCGGCTGGCAAGAAGCGTCACGTTGGCAGCGGCAAGGAATTTCAAAATCGAGAACGACCTGGAATCCCTCCAGGCGCTTTTCTATGGCGCGGCCGGATTATTGCCGAAGGTCGGATCGTTACGCGAGAAGGAGTCAAAAGAATTTGTCCGCCGGCTGATCAAACGATGGAAAGAACTCCGCGTTTCGTTTCGCGGGCCGGTCCTGCATGCGGCCGACTGGCAGTTCTTCCCTACGCGTCCGACAAATTTTCCCACGCTTCGGCTCGCGGCGGCGAGTGTGCTTCTGCAAAAATTCCTCTGCGAAGATTTTTTTCGTAAAACCATTCAATTGATCAAATCTTCGAACGATATGGCGCTGCTGCGCGAGACGCTCCGGGACATGCTCGCTATGAAGCCCCTCCCCTTCTGGTCGCACCATTACAATTTCGACGAGGCGACCCGAAAGCCCGTTAAACCGCTTGGATCAGAGCGGATGAATGATATGATCTTGAACGCCATTATCCCTGTTGCCTTGCTCTATGCCCGGACGTTCAAGGACAAGACTGTGCGGGAACAAGCCCTGCGCTTGTATGAGACGTTCCCCCCGTTAATGGAGAATTCGCTGACAAAGCTTATGGAAAAGCAACTGGTGAAGGGGCGATTCAAACTGGACGCAGTGGGATTACAACAAGGGGTGATACAACTCTACAAGTTCTATTGTGTGGAGGAACGGTGTGCGGAGTGTGAGGTGGGAAGGGTTGTGTTCTAACGACGCGGATGGGGGCGGATTCGCGTGGGTTTATTCGGTTAGGTTTTCTGTTGCTTTTTCTTTGCGGCCGGGAAGAGAACGTTGTTCAGAATCAACCGGTATCCGGGGGAATTTTTGTGCAGGTTCAGATCGGTCGGCGGATCACCGACGGCGTGCTGATAGTCCTCGGGGTCGTGTCCTCCATACCATGTGAAGGTCCCCCTCCCAAAGTTGCCATGAATATATTTGACCTCCTCGGTTCCTTCGCGTTGCGCCAGCACTACGATCGTTCTTTTAAGCAGACTTTTTTTGAATGCGGTCGTTTGCCCCATAAACCCTTTGACGATGGAGACATGGTTTTGCGATAACATCGTCGGGACAGGATCGTACTTTGCCGAGAACTCAAAGAGCGTGAAGTAATCCGTATTCTGGTCGCGAATAGGCGGCGGGTCGCTCTGAGGAATATCGATATCCGAGTATTCGTAGCGCAAGGGATTCATGTCAAGCGTAAAATTCTCAAACGCAAGGGTCTTGCTGAAGTCGAGTTTCTTCTGGGCGTCCGGATCGGGAGGATCACCGTCAAACATGACGTCGCAGACATCGATCTGGTCGGCGGCAAGCGCGATATCGTAGCTGTCCGTTGCTGAACACATCGCGAACATAAAACCACCGCTGCCGAGGTACTCCTTGATCGACCGTGCGACCGACTTCTTCAGATCGGAGACCTTCCGAAACCCCAACCGCGCAGCCTCCTTTTCATACAACACCTGTTGCTCGATATACCATTGGGCGTGGCGATAGTTGGCATAAAACTTACCGTACTGCCCCGTAAAATCCTCGTGGTGAAGATGGAGCCAGTCGTATTCTGAGAGTTTCCCGGAGACCACTTCTTCATCCCATACTTTGGTGTACGGAATTTCTGCGTACTCCAGCGCCAGGGTGACCGCGTCGTCCCAAGGCTTGAAGTTCGGGGGAACATACACGGCGATCCTGGGGGTCTTCTCCAATCGCACAACATCCATATTGGTATCATCGTTCTGGACGGAGGCAAAGATACCTGTGGCTTCAGCGGCACCGAGCGGTTCGAAGGAGACGCCGCGAATTCTGCACTCGCGCGCAATGACGTCGCTATACTCGGCCATGAAGGATCCGCCGCGATAATTCAGCAACCAATCGACCTCCCCGTTGTGCTGCAGAATCCAGAAGGCAACACCGTACGATTTTAAGTGATCGGTCTGTTTCAAGTCCATCGGAATGAGAAGCTTCGACTGGGAAGAGGCACAGGCAATAGCGAGGACCATCGACAACACGAGAAGCCCCGTGTGAACATTTTTCCCGGTTGTTTTTCTTTTTGAATACACCGCGCACTTTTTCCAGTTCAGCATGGACATTCTCGTTTTAGATTGCGTCCCCGCGCAGGAGGCGAATTCTTTTGCGCGCTTCTTCAGCGTACAGCGAGGTCGGGTACTTGGTCAGAATTTGTTCATAGGACTCAATAGCCCGTTGCGGATCGTTGAGGCTGTTTTCGTACACTTCCCCGATCCTCATCTGGGCCTTCTCGCGCAGGATGCTGGTGTGCATCTCGCTTGTGATTCTTTGAAGCGCCGTGATTGCCTCGGGAAACCGGCGAAGGGACCGGTGCAATTCGGCAATTTTCATCATCGCGTCATCCACCAGCAGGGCGGACGGGAAGGTTTGGATGATCCCCTGAAACCGTTCCATGGCCTCGGAATACTTGCGCTGGCGCGTCAGCAGGTCGGCTTTTGCAAATTCTCCCAATGCCGCGGGGGCGGTTGTCCTGTTCTCCTGGATAAAATAGAGAAGCTGCAGGGCATCGTTCGCCAGGTCGGTCGAAACATTCATGGTGATCGATCCAAGCTGCGCAAGAGCCGAATCGATATTCGACTCAAAATAATCGAGTTCCGCGAGCCTGAAGAGCATCTGTTCCCGCTTTTGCATTTCCGCCGTGGCAAGAAGCGACCGGTATGCAACCCTTGCCTGCGCGATGGCATTCCGCGCGGTATGCACCTCGGCAAGCTTGGTTCCCGCCTCGAACACTAGATTGGCGTTATACGGCATGGCGCGAACTTTCTCGAATGCCGCGCCCGCCGCATCGAGGTCAAAAAATTGCTCGAACTGAATGATCCCAATCCTGAACAACGCCTGCATTCCCACATCCGTACGCGGGTATTCTTCGGTCAAAGCCTCGAAGAGACTGAGTGCACCCTGAAACGTCGGTCGTGTTTCAGAAACAGGGCCGGGTCGAGGGCTTCGGGAAACGGGAATCTCCCCCACCTTTACCGACAACGAGGTTGTATCCAAATTTACACTGAGCTCCTCAATGGCTCTCGCAAATCCAAGTCGGGCGTACGGCATGACGGCCTGGGCGGGATGCTGTTCAATCACCTCCCGGAACGCCTTCGCGGCAACGCCGTAGGCACTCTCCTGCATCGCACGTTGACTGAACGTAAACAGTTCCGCTCCATTCGCCTTGCTCAGACGATCGATGATGCGATATTCGTTCAAGGCGGAATCGAAATCCTTGCCGTCCATACAAAGCCATGCCAGGAGGGTATGGAAGGAAATTTCATTCGGCGTGCGTTCTACCTCCGCGTGGACAACCTTCATGGCGGCTTTTCTTCCCTCCGGCTTCCCGCTGAACGTGCTGATCCGGGCCTGCACGTACCCCAATTGCTGCGGTCTTGACCGAAGCATCCGGACATATTCCGCCGTCGCCTCTTCATATTGCTGAAGCGCGTTAAACAACATTGCCAGCTCTTCGATAAAGTGTTCCTGATTCCGGGTTGCGGCTCGCGCAGAAAGATAGATACGAATGGCCTTTTCGTACTGCCGATGCTCAATCATTTGATTGGCAATCAACCGGTAACGGACCGGGTTTCCAGGTTCCTCCTCGATGACAAGCTGCCAAAGCGAATCCGCCTGCTTTGGCTTACCGGATTGGAAGAAAAGTCCGCCAAGGATCGCGAGGAGGTTGATGTCGCCGGTCTGAACAACAAGTCGTTGGCGCACCAGGTCGATCGCCTTGTCATATTGCTTCAGTTGCGTATACCCCCGGCGCAAGCCATCGAAGAGGACGTAGTTTTGCGGGTCATTGGCGAGCAATTGCTCATACAACGAGACCGCGCGCTCCCATTCCCCCGCCTGTTCAAAACCCTGGGCAAGTCGCAGCCGCAACGCCGCATCCTGTTCCTGCGCGGCGAGGGAACCCATGCTTGCGGCAAAGGCAATTGCTATCCACCATGGTGATTTCGTTCTCATGCTTCTTTCATAATCCGGTGAGGCAATATATCAAAAAACCGACTCGTATCAAATCATGACCGATTCTGATACCACCAACACGACAACTCCCCGTTCGGGTTCCGGTTTCTTGACATGCCTCGCTTATTTCACTACCTTTTCAAACCTTCTTCATGAGTTCCGCGGTGCAACATATCGCCATTCTTGGGGCCACGGGGTCAATCGGACAAAGCAGCCTTGAAGTGATCAAGAACTTTCCCGACCGGTTCCGCGTTACCTATCTTACCGCAAACAAAAATATCGACCTTCTTCAACGACAGATCGCCGAGTTCAAGCCCAACGGCGTGGTCGTTCTGGATGAGGGCAACGCCTCGGTGATCAAAAGGCTTGTGAGCGGTTCGGTGGAAGTTCTCTCCGGCGAAGAGGGGCTGGAGGAGATTGTCTCCCGGGATGACGTCGACACGGTAATAAGTTCGCTGGTGGGATTTGCGGGATTGAAACCGACGATCGCCGCAATACGACACCGTAAACAGATCGCTCTTGCAAACAAAGAAACCCTGGTCGCTGCCGGTGAATTGATAACGGGCCTGTTGAAGGAGTACAACGTGCGGTTGATCCCCATCGACAGCGAACACAGCGCCATATTGCAGTGCCTAGCGGGGGAAGACCC
>Ga0209211_10003553_pt1 | contig 25245 bp, 28 predicted proteins | sample RifGroA2_FD_183992 | JGI IMG/M metagenome (GOLD analysis project Ga0209211, IMG submission 183992) | Groundwater microbial communities from Rifle, Colorado, USA - Groundwater A2 (SPAdes) (version 2) | ecosystem: Environmental > Aquatic > Deep subsurface > Groundwater | place: Rifle, Colorado...
GGCGCGGGCTTGTGCCCATGGGGACAGCGTCGATCATCGGTCCGTATCTCCCTGGACGAAGAAGTACAGCACCTTGGCCAGTTCGAGCAGCACCACGCGCGCCGAGGCCGGATCCCGCCACCAGCGCCACTCGAATTCTTCATAGGGCGTTGGTACCACCTCGATCTGTTGGCCGTGCGTTACATAGCGACGCAGGATGAACCCGGCGCGGCGCGCACTGAAAGGCGAGCTGACGACGATCACCCGCAGCGGGCGGTCACCAATATAGCGTGCCAGGGCGGCCGCCTCGTCCCGGGTATTTCGCGCACGCCCGGGCAGTACGTCGATGGCGCTCGCCGGTACGCCCAGATGGGTCAGTATCCGCTTGTGCGAATCCTCCTCTGGCGTCACCGGAATCCCGCGCTCGGCCAGTCGCAGATGGATCGGCTCCGGTACCGGTCGGCTGACGACGACGCGCCGCGCCATGCCTTTGCCATACAAGTCGGCGGCATGCAGGGTGCGGTCATAGCTGCCGGCCAAAATCACGACCACGTCGGCCGGCGCCGATGCGCTGGTGTCCACCGCCATCCAGCGCCCGGCAAACACCAGCGCAGCAAGCATCAACAGCAGCAGCGTCGCCACGCAACCGAGTGCCCAGCGGCAGATTCGCGTCTGCAGGAGCTGCCGCTGGCCGGACATCATGCGCGCCATCCCATCCAGTCCCAGGCGCCCGCCGTCTTGGCCAGCAGGCGTGCGCTGTCGTCTTGCGCCCAGACGTCGGTACGGGCAATCCGCAGCGGATCGCCGTCGCTCCCGTGCGCCCCGAAGCGACTGCACGCGGCGAACTCGTAGCCGGCGGCGGCGGTGGCAGCACGCACTCGTCCATCCACTGCGCCGTGCGGATACGACATGGTCGTCACCGGTCTGGCAAGCACGTCTTCCAGCCAGATCCGGCTTTCGGTCAGCTCGCGGGCAAGGTCGGCGTCGTCGCACTCAGTGAGACGGCAATGGCTGTTGCCGTGGGCGCCGATGCTCACCCCCGGCACCGTCGCCAGTTCGCGCAATTCCGGCGGGGACAGATAGCGCTTGTCGCCGGAACGCGTGAAGCCGGGGGTGACGAACACGGTGAAGGGAAATGCGAGTTCAGCCAGGAGCGGTGCGGCAACGGTCAGCGCATCGCGATAACCGTCATCGAAGGTGATCGCGACACCGAAACCCGCCCTGACGCCATCGTCCAGGCCAAGGACCGGACGGCCCGCAAGTTCCGCCAGACAGATCATGTGCTGCCTGAATCTGTCCGCAGTAAGGCTGTACTGCGCCTGCCGATCGCCCGGCACCTCTGCGCCCAAGGCGTGATACATCAGGACCCGGCAACCGGGGTTCCCGCGCAGGGGCCCCAGCAGTCCGAACATTGCACTGATGCCATCGGCAAGCGCAAGCTTCCAGACCTTCATGCCGCCATCCCGCGGTGCTTCATCAACAATCCCACCGCACGGCCCAGCAGCGGCATGCCCGCCCATTCCCACTCGCCTGTGTATTCGAACAGGCGCGCGCCAGTACCGCGCTTGAAGTCGAATACTCCCTTGTTGGCGACCGGATCGGCGCCGCCGAGGTCATAGGTGAGCGCACCCTGCTCGCGGCAGGCCTCGGTCAAGGCCCAGAGCAAGGCATGGGAAGCGTAGACCTTGCGCGCCGCCGGCGTCGCCGCGGCCAGCAGATCCCAGGCTCGTCCGCCGAAGATGCCGGCGGCGCGGAAGGCGAGCAGGTTTCCCTTGGCGTCGAGGCAGCGCAATATCGTCACGCTGGCACCTAGGTGTTCCAGCATCGATCGCAAAGCCTGTTCCGAATGCTGCTGCGCCAGACCCTTGTAGTCTTCCATCTCGCGATAGACCGCCGCCATCTGTGCGGCGTCGGGATTCGACCACGGTTCGACCGCCAATCCATATTTGCCGGAGCGACGCAGATTGTGCCGCCAGTTCCCCGACGCCAGCGCCATGCGCTCCGCGGCGGTCGGGCGCAAGTCGAGTTCCAGCGACAGCCCGGTACCCAGCCGCGCACGGGGCCGTCGCCAGCCGGCGGCCGTCAACAGGCTTTCGGCGGCAGGCTGGTGTTCGCGCAAGACATTTACCCGGCAATATGCCGCCATGCCGAATCGGCTGCGCAGCAAGTCGGGCAGGGCCGCGGCCCAGTGCCGGAAATCGCCGGCGGGTCCGCCGGGTACCCAGACAATCGCCGCACCGAACTGTCTGCGCACCAGCATCTGAGCCATGGTCGCGACGTTCGCGCCCTCGCCGGTTCCGACCACTCGCAGCGGCTGCCATCCCATTTCACCGCGGTACTCGCCCCAGGCATGAGACTGGTAGAAGTTGCCCGCAGCGAAATCGGCAAGGGTTCCGTCCCAAGCCTTTGCGTCGCCATTGAAGTCGCGCCAGTTCACCACAGGAAATTCACCAGATACAGGTTGCGGTAATGCGCGGGGGCCGAAGTGGTAAGGGCATCCGGCAGGTCCGGCCAGCGAATCAGGTCGAGGCCACGTCGTACAGCCCACCGGTTCATTTCTCTCAGTGCTTCACTCGCGTTGGTCCGAAACGGAAAGCCGTAGGGAGCAACCAGCGGCGGCAGTCCGGGAAACGCCGGCACGATGCCGATCACCCGGGCAGCCTGCTCCGCCGCCCGATACAGATCACGCCGGCGATCAATTTCGCTTCCCACGTCCAAAGCTGCCAGCCCTTTCGCCAGCCCGGCATGCGGTGCGGGTGGATGCGGGATCGATGTCTCCGCCTCGCGTTCAGGCGGAGGAATGGCATGATCGGTGCGCAGGCGGCGCAGCGTTCTAACCAAGCTGGTCGTGACGCTGGCGACCGCAACGCCAACGCCAGGAGTGCGGCGCAGTCTGGCTTTCCGTGCCGCATTGGGTGCGTAACCCAACCCCGCCGGGGGAACCTGATTCCGCAGGCGCCCTGCCAGTTCCGGGCTACCCGCCATCAGCGCGGCGCCATCGGCAAGTGGCAGCGTCTTGCGCAAACTGAATATTCCCAAATCGCCCCGCGTTCCCAAGTATTGGCCATTCTCGTCGCGGGAAAGAAAGCCGTGTGCATTGTCCTCGATGATCAGGACACCCGTGCGAGCCGCATACGCTCGAAACGGTTCCAGCGGCTGCGGGAACCCGAAGTAGTCAACCGCAAGCACGGCGCGGGCATCGGGCCAGGCGTCAGGCATGCCGACCGGCGTCAGATCCTCGCCGACCGGGTACCAGCGCGGGATCGCATTGAGTTCGCTGAGCGAGGCCAGCACGTCGCGACACAGGAACTCCGGCAGGAGCACGGCGTCTCCCGGTCCGATTTCCGCCACCCGCAAAGCCTCGGTGAGTGCATGGCGAGCAAGACTGTAGTAGCGAATCCCGCCGGAGGCGCTCTCGCTCAGCCACTGATCGAAATTCACGTCGCCAGCCGGCGCATAAGCAATCCGCGCCGATTCAATAATCGATGGGGCGATGCGGCACCGCAGGCTGACCATACGCCACCATGTCCGCGGGAACGTCCTTGGTAACCAGGCTGCCCGCCCCGACCAGGGCGTTGGCGCCGACCGTAACGCCTGGCAGCAGCGTGCAATGCGCGCCGATCTTTGCATTGGGCTCGACGGTGGCGCCGTTGAGCTGTTCCTTGGCTTGGGGATGCAAAGGAAAGCGGGCATTGGTGACTATCGTTCCCGGACCGATCCAGCATCCTTTCTTCAGCACGCTGAACTCGGGAATGAAGACTTGGCCATGGATTCGTACGCCATCCTCGATCACTACGTGATGTTCCACCACTGTCAAGGTGCCGATGCTGACCCGGTCACCGATGACATTGAGTTCCCTGATGTTGGCCTTGTTGCCGGTCTGGAAGCCATTGCCGATGCGGTTGCCCGCATAGATCACCGTTAGTGACCGAATAACCGCATCGTCGCCGATCACGGTCTCCTCGCCGTTATAACCGGCAAAAGGAGCGCCTATGATGCAATAGTCTTCGACGACGACATTCCTTCCCAGACGGACGTTGGGATGAATGATGGCGGTTGCGGCGATCACCGGATTCCCAGCTTGCATCGGTCCGGCTTGAAGCGCAATCGAACTTCCCTGCCGGTCTCGATCGACTCATAGATGGCCGAAATCAGCTCGAGGCTCTTTCTTCCTTCGAGGCCATCGACCAGGTGCTGCTTGCCGTTCTTGATGCAGTCCACCACATGCTCGTAATAGGCCTGGTGTCCGAAACCGTAGACATTGGGCGGGTTCACCGAGAACTTCTCCATCACCTCGTCATCGCCTGCCTGCGGGTCGACGAAATTCCATGCCTTCATCCTATTGACGGCAAAGCCGCCGATTTCTACTGAACCACTCGCGCCGAGGATCGAAATGGAGCCCTCCAGATCCTTCGGACGCGCCGCCGTGGTTGCCTCGATGATGCCCAGCGCCCCGTTGCGGAACTTGAGCGTCACCACGGCAGTGTCCTCCGCTTCGATGTTCACCAGGGCCGTTGTGCTCTTGGCGAAGACGCTTTCGACCTCACCCACCATCCACTCGAGAAGATCGATGTGGTGACTGGCCTGATTGGTCAGTACGCCGCCATCGTAGGCCCACGTGCCGCGCCACGCATCCTGGTCGTAGTAGGTTTGCGGTCGGCACCAACGCACGCGTACAGTTCCCAGCACCAGCTTGCCGAAGCGACCGGCCTCCATGGCCTCCCTCAATTTCTGGACGGGCACGTTGAACCGGTTCTGCTTGACCACAAAAAGCCGTATGCCATTCTCTGCGCAGGCCCGGATCATCGCATCGGCATCATCGAGAGTCAGCGCCATGGGCTTTTCCAGCACGACATGCTTCTTGTGGCTGGCCATCGCCAATAAGTGCTCGGCATGCAACCCGCTGGGTGTCAGTATGGAAACCACATCGATATCCGCTGCAGACATCATTTCGTGCATGTCGGTGAACCAGGGCACTCCGTACTGCTCGCCGAAGGCGCGGGCGCGCTTCTCGACGCAGTCACACACGGCGGCCAGCCGCGCGCCCGCAATCTGCTTGAGGCCAAGCAGTTCGGCATGCCGCTTCGCCACGCGGCCGCACCCAATCAAAGCAAACTTCAACATAAGATTACGCCAGGTTATAGAGCGCAACGCCGAAGCAGACGAGGAACAGCCCCGACCATTGATTCGGCGTCAAGCGCTCGTCAAAGAACACACGAGACAATCCCACGACAAGCGGATAGGACAAAGCCGTCAGCGAGACCAGGACATTGACCTCCATGAAGCGCAAGGTGTAGGCGCTGACGGATACCGCCAGCAGCATCGCGCCATACCCCGCACCCAACCAGCACCATTTTACCCATCGTTTCCGGCAAGCGGGCGAGGAAGGCCCGTAGCGCGCAGCGGTTTTGAGGAACACCTGGCCGAACGAAGTCAGGCTCACTGCGCACATGGCCAATCCATACTCCGTCACGTTGCCGGTCTCCAGGACATCAGCCAGACCCCGAGCAGGATTACTGCGCTGCCAGCCAGTCGCGGCAGGGTCAGAGCCTCGCCGAACAGGGTCCAGCCCGAGATCAATGATGCCGGATAGATCATGCTGTTCAGCGGATAGACGAAGGCCAGCGCATGCCGGTCGAGTACTCTTTGCCAGAGCAGCGCCTGCATTCCGAGACAGCCTAGCGCCGCCCAGAACAGCGGATGCAGCGCCAGGCCGATAACCGTGAAAACAGGCAGCACCAAGGCCAACTGCTTGAGCAGCAGGACGGCGCCAAGCTGGCACAAGACCGAGAAAACGACCAGCGGCACAGCTCTCAGCCAGCGGCTATCGTGCGCGCCGGGATGCCCGCTACCACCTCACCCGGCAGGACATCCCTTACGACGACGGCGCCCATGCCGACCAAGGTCCCGGCGCCAATGCGCACTCCCTCGCGAATGCGTGCTCCCGAACCGATGTAGCAGTTCTCGCCCAGTTCCACGCCACCCGAGATGGAGACGTTGGATCCGACCACAACGTGGTCCCGCAGGCAGGCATCATGCGAAATCACGGTATTGGGAAGCACTACGCAGTGATCGCCGACGATTGCGCCGGCACTGACGAAACAGCCCGCCATGATCAGACTGTTCATGCCAATGCGCGCCGAGGACGCAACGCGCACGAACGGATCAACAATCGTCACTGCATTTGCAGCACCAAGGCCGAAGCGGTCGATGATCTGACGCCGCTGCCGGAACGAGCGCGAACTGCCGGGAACGGCTAGAAGCCGGGCCTTCCCCTTGTAAGAGAGCCAGGCATTGGTTCCACCAAGAATCGGGAAATCCGTACTGCGCAACTGCGCGAAATTGTCATCGAGATAGCCGAGTATCTGGTAGCGGGGTGCAGCAGCGTTCAAGGCCTCGACGGTCATGGCCGCCTCGCGGGCATTGCCGCCAAAGGGAAAAAGAATCAGTGGCTCAGACATTGGTAGCAAACCGATCCAGAACTGCGGCTACGCGCTCGATATCGGCGAAGTCGAGATCGTGAAACAGGGGCAACAAAACCGTTTCCATCCGTCGGCGCTCGCATTCCGGGAGTTGCCAGATTCCACCGTAGGGCAACTCGCTGTGGGCGTTCATGATACCCGGCTTGGCGGTAATACCGGACGAGGTGAGGGCGCCGATCAGTCGCGCCGGATCGATGCCGGCGCCACCGAAATCGACCGGCAGACTCTGCCAGTTATAAAGCTTGCCCGGGCCCTCAGGCAGAATGCGGAACACCGGATTGGCAGCAAGGCAGGTCCGGTAGTAAGCCACACGTTCGCGACGGCGTTCGATGATCTCCGGCAGTCGCGCCAGTTGCTCAGTGCCAATCGCGGCCTGGATATCGGTGAGGCGGTAGTTGTAAGCAGTGCAGGCGTAGGACTCGAACACGCCCCCGGCCGAAGGCGGCACCATACCGTGCTGGCGGCAATGGCGGCAAGCCTCGTCGATCTCGGCACGGTTGGTGACGATCATCCCGCCATCGCCGGTGGTGATAACCTTGCGCGGGTGGAAACTGAAGCAGGCCGCATCGCTGTGCGGCCGACCGATGCGCTGCCCGTTCCACTCGCTGCCAATGGCACACGCCGCGTCTTCCACCCACGGAATGCCGTACTCACGCGCCAGCTTGTCTACCGCCCCTATGTCACAGGGGATTCCCATCTGGTGCACGGCAAGAATCGCCGCCACCCGCCCTGCGGGTCCCTTGGCCGTGCGCAGCGGCGATTCCGGAAGCCGGCTGAGGCGATCCACGCCCGAATACCAAAGCGACTCGCCGTCGCGGCGGCATTCGCTGCCGAGAACCCTGGCCAGAGCTTTCGGATCAAGGTTGTATCCGGTCAGCTCGATGTCCACGAACACAGGTTCCGCGCCGCAGGCACGGATCGCGTTGGCAGTGGCGATAAAGCTATGCGAAACGGTAAGCACGACATCGCCGTGACCGACCCCAACCGCCTTGAGGGCGAGAATCAGGGCGGCCGTACCACTCGATACTGCGCAGGCATGGCTGGCGCCAACATAATCGGCAAAGCACCGTTCGAATTCGGCCACCTTCGGCCCCTGCATGACCCACCCGGAAAGCACCGTTGCCCGTGCGGCCTCGGCCTCGGCCTCGCCAAGCCATGGACGCGCCAACGGGATCGGGACATTCATCGATCCGGCCTTCCCGGGCTGCGTCGCTCGATGATGAACATGGGGCGCTGCCGGGTCTGGTCGAAATTCCGCCAGAGATACTCGCCAACGATGGCGATGGCGATCATGTTCATGCCGCCGAACACAGCGATCAAGGCCAGCACCGACGTCCATCCCGGCACCTCAATCCAGCCCAGAACATTCGCCACCAGCAGATAGGCGAGTATCAGCATCGAAAACAGGAAAGTTCCCACACCCATCCAGAGAATCGCCTTCAGGGGCAGGTAGCCCACGGTGATCACGCTATCGAAGGCCAGCTTTACCAGCTTGCGAAAGTTCCACTTGCTCTGCCCCGCCACCCGCTCGCGGCGGTGATATTCCACCGAACCCACATCGCTGCAAAGGGACAGCATCAGTACGAAGATGTTGACGTTCTTCTCGTTGCACTGCAGGACGGCATCGATGATGTTCCGGTCGAGCAGAAATACGTCGCCGCCGCTAACCGGGAAGTTGCGCAGCACGAATCGGCTCATGAAGAAATTGAAGGCCATCGAGGGCAGCACCTTGTGCCAGGGATCGTCGCGTTCCGCGCGTTCCCCGAGGACGATCTTGTGTCCCCGCTCCAACTCTTCAATGAAGCGCGGAATGATCTCGGGCGGATCCTGCAAATCCGCGCCCATGATGTAGGCCGCATCGCCGCAGCAAACGCCAAGGCCGGCGAAAATCGCCACATGGCTGCCCGAATTGCGCAGCAGACGGACGTAATTCAGCCACGGCAATCTTGCCGCATATTCTGCCAGCAGCCTGGGCGTCTCGTCGCTGGAGTGGTCGTCGACAACAACCACTTCCACCTCGTGCCCGGTCAGGGAACCGGACAGGCAGTCCTCAAGCGCCGCGATTAACCGCGGCAGGCAGGCTTCCTCGTTGTAGGCCGGAATAACGAGCGATAGCTTCATCAATCCAGGGCGACTTGATGGCTCCGGTACCATGCAAGCGTACGTCGCAGCCCCTCTCGCAGATCCACCTTGGATTGAAAACCAAGCGCCTTCATCTTGTCGATGGACGGCGAACGCACCATCACGTCATCCCCAGCGTGTTGAATGAATTCGATGCATGGGGAGACGCCCGCCACTTCCTGCGCCATCTGCGCCAAGGTGAGCACCGAGCAAATCTCCGTGGATCGCCCGATATTGAACGAAGCGCCGATAGCCTGATCCAGGTTTTCCAGAAGCAGGGCGATACCGGCTACAAAGTCGTCGATATAGCAATAAGTGCGGCTCTGAGCCCCGTCACCGGTCACCTTGATGGCTTCATTGCGCAGGCAGTTGTTGAGGAAATAACTGATCACCCCCTCGCCAACCTGCCCCGGGCCATAGACATTGAAAGGGCGGATGCCGATAAACGGAACGCCGTGCTGCCAATGGTAGGCCATGCCGAATTTCTCGGAAGCAATCTTGGAAGTCGCATAGGTCCATCGCTTGGCGAAGATGTTTTCCATCTTGACGTCGCCATCCTCCCGTGCGCCAAAACAATTGCTGCCGTAGATCTCGCTGGTGGAGAAGTCAAACAAGGCGCGGACGTTCCGGTTTTCCTTGACCGCCTCCAGCACGTTGTAGGTGCCAATGACATTGATCTCCATGACCTCTGCCGGAATGCGAAAGTACTTGCTTACCCCGGCTATGGCAGCCAGATGGAAGACCAGGTTGGCATCGCCGATGGCGGCTTTGAGGGCTGCCAGATCACGAACATCGCCCTTCACCAGACGAAGATTGGGATGCTTCGCCACCTCGGGAAAATATTGCATGGCGTCGCGGACAAACACGTCGAACACCGTGACACGGGCGCCCTTGTCCAAGAAATGTCGAGCCAGCGCCGTTCCGATGAATCCCGCGCCACCCGTCAGGAAAACTGAACCCCCGCCTGTCATATGCCTGCTCCAGAAGTTCATTCCATTTTATCCGATCTGCTCTCCTCCGGCGCGCTTGGGAGCACGCTGTCGCGCATTTTCTGGGCGATCCAGTGGGCGGCGCGTGCTACGATTTGCGTTTTGCCGCGATCTTGTTATGACCTCTGAAATCAAGTTCCTCGACCTTCACGCGCAATATCTGGAAATCAAGGAAGAGGTGGACGCGGCTATTGCCAATGTCATTGCCGACGTGGCGTTCGTCAATGGGCCTTACGTCAAGTCCTTCGAGCAGGATTTCGCCCGCTACCTGGGTGCGGCGCATTGCGTCGGGGTAGGCAACGGCACGGACGCCCTGGAGATCGCCTTCGAGGCTCTCGATCTTCCTCCCGGCAGCGAAGTGATCGTGCCCGCCAACAGTTTCATTGCCAGCAGCGAAGCCGTGACCCGCAGCGGCCTGAGGGTAGTCTTCTGCGCGTGCGACCGGCGTACCTACACGCTTGATTTGGCCGAGGTACGTGCCCGCATCACGCCGGCCACCTCTGCCGTGGTCGCCGTTCATCTCTACGGCCACCCTTGCGACATGGGCCCCCTGCGGGATCTTGCCGCCGAATTCGGCCTGCGCATCATCGAAGACTGCGCCCAGGCCCATGGCGCGGAATACCGTCAGCGCCGAGTCGGCACGCTAGGCGACCTGGCCTGTTTCAGTTTCTATCCGGGCAAAAATCTCGGTGCCTATGGCGACGGCGGCGCGATCGTTGCCCAGGATGGGGGACTCGCCGAGCGCTGTCGAATGATCGCCAACCATGGCCGCAAAGAGAAGTACAACCACGAGTTCGAAGGACGCAATTCCCGACTCGACGGTTTGCAGGCGGCCATTCTCAGCGCAAAGCTGCGCCATCTGGACGCATGGACAGAAAGCCGCATCACTGCCGCCAGGGCGTACCAGGAAGGGCTGGCGGACATCCCGGAACTGGCGCTGCCGATTGCGGCCGAGTGGGCCCGCCACGTTTACCACCTGTTTGTGATCCGCACACCGCTGCGGGACGCGCTGCAAGCTCATCTTCAGGCACGACATATCCAGACCGGGGTGCACTACCCCCTGGCCCTGCCTGCCCTGACAGCCTATCGTCATCTACACCAGCAGACCGCCACAGACGGATTGAATACCGAGTTGCTGAGCCTGCCGATGGGGGATCACCTGACGGCTGGCGAAATCGACACAGTGATTCGAACGGTAAGAGATTTCTTCGGGTACTGAAGGTCCGTCAGTAGGCGTAGCGCAAGCGCGGCACGGCCTCCAGCAAACGCGTCTTGAGCCATCCGTCGCCGAGCTGCTGGGTCCAGTGCCGGGTTTCGTCCGGCAGTGACAGCAGGCGCGTCGAAATGTCTGCGGCCACCACCCATTCAAGCGCATTCCGCTCCGAATCGTAGAGCCAGATTCCATCCACCACCGGTGCCGAGTCGCCGTACTTGCGATCACGGAGGCTTCCACTCTCGAAGATCAGGCGGCGATTGAAGGAGACCGCGCGGAACGGAATATGCCCGCCGAGTTGCAGGGTAAAAAAGGTCTGGACGACGTAATCGGCGGTGAAGAAATCAATGTGGCAGTAGGGCCCCAGTCGGCTGTACTGGTGGCCCGACACGTACAGTCGGGACCCCGCCGCGAGAGTGCGGAGACCCTCGTGCACGCGGATGTTGGCGGCTACGCGCGTTACGGTCTGGTGCCAATGCTTCCAGTGGATCGAAACCCCGGTGATGGCGAAGCATAGTACCGTAACCACCGCCATCTCCACGAGACGCGGCAGACGCACGGCAGCCAGCAGACTGATCAGGAAAAACCCGCCGTAGATCATCACCCGGTCACCAAGGCTGAATGCCAGTTGCGGATAGAGCCCGGTTAGGGCGAACATGCCGAATGAGCCAACAAGTATGAGCAAGGCTGTCGCAAGCAGTCGGCGGTCGACGGCAATCCGCTGTTCGCCGGAGACGAAGCGCAGCAGCGCTATCGACACCGCCAACCCGACACCGAGTCCCAGGCCATCGAGGCTGAGAATGGAGTAGTAAAGCTTGGCCCACGCCGACGGCCCGACGGCGGCGTCGAGGAAGGTGGCCACCTGGAGCAGGAACTGCTTGATCAGTGCAGCTAGGCTAAAGTCTCCGGTCAAGCGCTGAGTGCCGGCCTTCAGCATCAGCGAAGTTGCCAAGTAATACGCAACATAGATCAGGTTCGGCACGAACAGAGCCGCCGCATGCTTGCGACGCCCGCGCAAAAGGGCCAGCGCCGTCAGGCCCAAGGCGACCGGCGGCGAGCCGTAGCTGGAGAACGAACCCAGCAGCGCGAACAGGATCGCCCAGCCATAGCGCCCCGCCGCTCCCTGTACGTAGGCGAATAAATAGCAGGAAAAGGACAGCACCAGATACAGGCCGGTAAGCCAAAACGTCGCCGCATCGTACAAGGGCAGAAAAACGAACAGGAATGCCAGCAGCAGGGCGCGGCGCGGCGCGCAGAATAACTGGAAAAAGCGGCTGGCGAAAAACACTCCCATCCCGGCGTAGCCTGCTTTCAGCAGGTCGTAGGCCCAAGGCCGGTCGCCCAGAACAAAGTAAGCGAGGCCATGCGTGTAGTGCAACACCGGAATTGAAATATATTCCTTCGGAAGCCCGTTTTCGCTGATCGATCGCGTCTGGCCGTTTAGGAAGTGAACATAGTCGTCCGTTGCAAAGCCTGTGTTCCACAGCAAGAAAATGCCGTAGCCCAGCAGCACAATCAGTGCCACCGTATCCCCGCTAGCCCTTTGTAGCATGCCCGAATACCGCTGCCCCCGATACATGCGACTGGATTGGTTTCTGACCGCCGCAGAAAGAGGCCTTCTGTCGTCGGATTCCATGAAGAATTTAAGTCAGGCGCCGATGCAAGGCATTGAGCGCCATCGCGGCGTAAAACTTTGCCATAAAAGGCCACGTCCTTAATGCGCGCGCGAAGTAGGGCCAAGCATCAGCATGCTGGCCATTGTCCTGCAGCCCGCGCGCACCGCTGTAGTAGATGATCGCTTCGCGCCGGCGCGCACTCAGCCGTTTGGCGATGGTGTTCACCTCGAGCGCGGCAAGATGCTTGCGCACTACACACATGACCGCCTCCATGTTGCGCAACACCGCTTTGCTCTGATTGCCGCCATGAATCAAATATTCGCCAAGAATTTCGTGCACGAAGCCAATGCGTGCTCCATTGCGTGAAAGCCGCAGCCAAAAGTCATAATCCTCCGCAGTGATGACGTCAGGATCTTCATCGAAGCCACCGGTCGCCTCGACATGCTCGCGGCGAACCACAACGGCCGAAGTGGAGATACAGTTTCCGTCGAACAGCAAGGACTGGTAGCTGGCGCACTCTTCCGGCCCGTAGAACATCTCGCGATCGCGACCTTCGCCCAGCCAGCGTTCACCGTGGCAAACCAGATCGAAGCCCTCATCGAGCTTTTCGAGACAACGTTCCAGCTTTGTCGCATACCAGAGGTCGTCAGAATCAAGGAAGGCTATCCAATCGCCACGTGCGACACGAATCCCCATGTTTCTCGAGGCTGCGATCATGCCGTTGTTGTGTATCTTGAGAAGAGTTATTCGTGGATCCAGATAATTGCGCACGATCTCATCGGTGTTGTCCTGAGAGTGGTTGTCTATCACTATCGCTTCCCAGTTCGGGCAGGTCTGATCGAGCACCGACTGCAGGGACCGCCCAAGAAAATGGGCATGGTTGTAAGTTGGAATGATCACAGAGACGAGCGGCCTTGCAGGTTGCATGGGAAAACCATACTGCGATGTCTCATTCATGTGCAGGCAGACACTGCATGTTTTCCAAGCACATAGCCATGCTCAGGCTCCTGGTCGTTTATCGAACGTTGCCGCACAGAAAGCTAACAATTCGTCGACCTCAGCGGTGTTATCGATACGCGGCATCAGGTTCAATTTAATCAGTCCATTCGACCGATATTCAAGGGGGTAGTATTCTTCTTCCCCAACACTTTCCGACCACGTCAGTGGCGGACAGAATTTCAGCACGACCTCGCAACGCTGCTGAATGAGCCGTGCCATTTCTCGGACAGGCTGCGACATTCCAGCTCCTATGTTGATAACGCTTGGCACCTCAGTGTCAAAACTTCGGCGGATCAGTTCTTCCGTTGTCCTACAGATTCCCGCCATAGCAATAAAGTCACGCTGCTGAAGGCCGGTCGACTGCAAAACCATTCGTCTTTCCTCTACCGCTTGTTTGCACAGTCCATTCACCAGCAGCATCCAGCAATTGACATCCCGGTGTGCAGGGACACCAAATCCATTGGACAGACGAAGAACGATGCCTTGGGTGGCCCCTTGCCGACTTGCTCCCAATACCGCATTTTCTCCCGCCAGACGGCTGGATGCGTAAGGATGCAAATTGCGGGGGCATGTGGTTTCGTCAACCCGGCCCGCAAGCGAGTTCGCGTAAACGTGTGCAGTCGATAGGTAGATGAATCGCTTGACAGCCGCCCCGGTAGCTGCCTTCATAAACCGAGCAGTTGCCACACCGTTGATCATCAGTGCCGCAACCGGGTCGGCAGCACAGTCTTGCGCATTCATGCCTGCGGCCTGAATTACGATATCGACACCGATACAAGCCGCTTCCAGAGCATCGACACTATTCCAGTCGAGCTGGACGACTTCCGCCTGGGGCAGCCAGTCGGGTGGTTCGTTCGCCTTGCGTGATCCGAGAATGACCCGATAGCCGGCCCGGTACATATGCTGGGCCAGCCTGCCTCCCGCAAAACCAAACCCGCCAGCAACCAGCACTCGCATCAAATTGCCCAAGGAGCCCCTTTGGCCCACATCGACTCAAGCAATTCATGGTCACGCTTGGTATCCATGCAATGCCAGAAACCGTCATGGCGATAAGCCATCAATTCGCCGGCCCGGGTTGCACGTTCCAAAGGCTCGCGTTCCAGCAGTGTGCTATCCCCGGCGATCAAGTCAAAGAATGGCGGCTCGATCACAAAAAACCCGCCGTTGATCCATCCCTCGTGCAGTTGAGGCTTTTCCTGAAAACTCACGACCCGCAGGCCGTCCAGGTCAAGTTCTCCAAAGCGGGCAGCAGGCCGAACGGCAGACACTGTGACCATCTTGCCGTGGCTGCGGTGAAAGGTCAGCAGCGCATCGAGGTCGATGTCAGCTACTCCATCACCGTATGTCAGCATGCAAGTCTCGTTACCTATGAATGGCGCCATGCGTTTCACACGCCCTCCGGTCATGGACGCGTCCCCCGTATTGACCAGGGTCACTCGCCAGTCCACTGGGGCCAGTTGGTGCGGTGTGACCTCACCCGACGTAAGGTCCACCGTAAAGTCGGCGTTGAGGGCACGGTAATTCAGGAAGTATTCCTTGACCACCTCGGCCTTGTAACCAAGAGCGACATAAAAATCCTTGTGCCCAAAATGCGCATAGGTTTGCATGATGTGCCAAAGGATGGGCTTTCCTCCGACGGGCACCATTGGTTTCGGAATTACGTCGGTGTATTCGGCGAGACGCGTTCCGAAGCCGCCGGCGAGCAAGATAACCTTCATAGGCTAGCTCCAGTCATATGCGATACCTGCCAGTGCAAGGCGCTGAACTTCATTGGGGTCATGAGGAATGCTGGCAATGTTCAACACCAAGCTTTGCGGTTCTGCCAGCCCCTGAAAGCCGAACCAAATGCCGGGCGGCACGCTGAGGCGCACATATCGATCGACACCAATTTCCTCGACACGAAATGCCTCCGCACCATCCAGATGAAACACGAATCTGACGCGCCCCACAGGCACGACGATATTCATCGTCATCCTTGAATGGCGCTTCCAGGCCTTGATGACCCCCGATGCAATACAGGAAAAGTAAGCCTCGCCGAAACCGGCATAACCGGAATCGCTGAATTTCATGGCGTGCATCACGTCGCCGCCGCTGGTCGGAATTCGTGCCAGTGGCGTGATGACGATATCGTTCAGACTCACTGCGCCCACGCCAATCCTTGTTGCTTCGCAATGGCCGTATAGTCGGCAATCTGCATATCCGTGGTGTCGGCAATGCTGTCTGGCCGTTGGTAGAACGCGCGATACCATTCAGTGGTCATGCGCACGGTATCCTCAAAACCCATCACGGCATGCCAGCGCAAATGATGCAAGGCCTTGTCGCAATTGAGCTTGAGCAGGCCGGACTCGTACGGTCCCTGCGCTGACTGCGAAACATCCTTCCAGGACACCTTGTCCCAGTGCAAGGCCATCTGCTGGACCAGTTCGAGGACACTGTGATTCTGCTGCGCCGGCGGTCCGAAATTGAAGGATTCACCATGCATTTCGGGTTGGTGCGACAGGGCAGTGGCGAGATTCAGATAGCCGCTCAGCGGTTCCAGCACATGTTGCCAGGGCCTGGTGGAACGAGGGTTGCGCAGTTCAACCATATTGTCGCGTGACCACGCCTTCACGCAGTCCGGCACGATGCGGTCGGTCGCCCAGTCCCCGCCGCCAATGACATTGCCCGCGCGCGCCGAGGCGATGCGCACCTTGCTCGTCGCTTTCGGAAAGAACGACTTGACGTGTGAGCGAATCGCCAACTCCGCCGCGCCTTTGCTTGCGCTGTAAGGGTCGGGGCCACCCAGCGCGTCGGTCTCCCGATAACCCCACACCCACTCGACGTTGTCATAACACTTGTCGCTGGTAATGATCACGGCGGAACAAGGCTTGTTGAGCTTGCGCAGAGCCTCGAGCACATGCAGCGTACCCTGAACATTGGTCAGCCAGGTTTCCATTGGGTCGTCGTACGACCGTCGCACCAGCGCCTGCGCCGCCAAGTGAAACAGGAAATCAGGCTGAGCGGAAACCACAGCCTCCTCGACTGCCTTACGATTGCGAACGTCGATGCGCTGGTCTGTCATGCAGCGGCCCAGATGGGCCGCATCGAAATGCGAAGGATTTGTCGGTGGATCAAGGGCGACCCCGACCACTTTGGCACCGAGTTGCTTGAGCCAAGCAGTAAGCCACGCACCTTTGAAGCCGGTGTGACCGGTAACAAGGACGGTCTTGCCATCAAATTCATGCCGGCAGTTCATTGAAGGGATACCTTGATTAGAGGGAAATACTCATCGCTCAACTAGCATTATAAATGCTGGCATGATCTTGAGCCTGCAACAGCTTTCGCCAGCGTGGCAGGCCGGCATCAAGTGTGAAGAATGTCTGTGCCTTGCCGCTTGCTGAGGGCTGAGACGCGCAGGCAGCCAGTGCCTCGGCCAACTCTTCTGGTGTGCTGGCAAAGACAACGCCTTCGCATCCGCGTAGCGGACTGAGATTGAGAGTGGCGGGATCCAGCATCGAGACCACAGGAACGCCTGCACAGTAGGCGTCGACAGCGGCCGAGGTAACGCTGCTCGAATAGGCAACATCGCAGTCAGCCAGCAACTGGGCGATAGGCTGCATACTCACTGTGATCCGGATGCCCGGATAATCAGCCGGGGCGACGGCGCCAGCGGGATGCGGTTTGACGGTATAGACCGTATCAGCCGGCAAGAACCGTGTAGCTTTTTCCAATAGGCGCATCTGTCTTTCGGTATTTCTCTTGACGATGTCGCCCATGGCCAGGACGCGCAGCGGAACCCCTGCCTGATGTCTCGCTCGATGGCCGGCGCCGCCCGTTTTGAGCAAATGAAAATAGCGTAGCGATTCAATCATGACCAAGGCGCGCTCCGGGTAGCCGCCGGCGATATAAGCCTCGCGCACGGCAACTCCACTGACCGCGACCTGCTCTGGTCGTGGAAGTCCGTTCCGCTCCCCATCACGGTAACTCTGCGGTGAGAAGAAATATCGGAGATCCCAATATCGGACGGTTGAATGGGGGAAGCTGATCAAACGTCGATGCCCGGCAGCTTTCCAGGCATGCACCAATGCAAACTCCCAAGCCTGACACTCCTGCAAATACACACCCGCCTGTTGCGGCGGCAGGTAGCCGGCAGCGAATTCGAGCAGGTTCAGGTTGAGAGCATTGCTCATGGCTGCCGGGACTGAAAAGGACTGCGCCCACTCTGCTCGATACAAGGGCCACAAATCGATCCGGGTCGCTTGGCTGACGACAAGCGTTGGCATGAGCGCTTGGCCCAAGCGCCACACGCGCAAGCCGTCACGCACTGTTTTTAAGACGAGCCTCAGACTCAAAAACGAATCCAGTGTGACATGAATCTGCTCGCCCTGGCCTGCAACATTGAACTGCCGGATGGCCTCGGCGGCCTTGGTGGCACTCGGCAGCGTATCGCTCTCCACATAGAGGTGGAGCCAGTTCGTCTTGATAGCGTCTTTCCTGAGTTCGTCGGGCAAATGTCCCCAGTAGCGACTCTCAAAGCGCCCACATTTCGCGGCCTCGGGTACTAGGTTGAACAGATAGGAAAAGAATGTAATTTTCCCTGTGCTTTGATGCCATTCCGCAAGCCCGACCCCTCTTAGCGGCCAGCGTCGCAGCAGATAGTTCAGCAGCCAGGCAAAGGATTGCAACAGGGGGGGCAGCATCCGGTAAAGGCGCCTGGTCCAGGACAGACCCTCCTTGGCAGCAAGCTTGGATTGCCGCACAAACGGTATCCCCGCCTTGCTGCAAAGGCTGTCCATGCATTCCGCTAGTGCTGCATTGGCGGTAATCAAGGTGATCTGACCCAGGCGGTGTTCATCCGCCCACTGCTCGAAGGCGAGCAATCTGACGGCATCATCAATGTGTGGGGACTTGGAATAGTTGCACTTTTCCGAAAACAGTGTCATCCACCAATAACTGAAGCCGGGGCGTATCTCAAGGTGATCAACGAGCCGCTTTCCCTCTATCGGCGTCTCTCCGAGATCATAAACCCAAGTCAGATAACGCGCTCGTAGGGATTCAGCGTTGGCTTCAACCAGAGCCGGAATGGATACAACTCCAGCGTCGGTGCTGCCGGCAAACGCCCGCCACAAGACGACCAACCCGTCGCTAACCGGTGGGGCGCTGTCGGCATCCCAAATCAGGACTTTGGTCAAGAGCTTGGAGACCGGAGCAGACCGTCAAACATGCATGCTTGACATCAATTGCTCTACACGCTTCAAGTCATCCGGCGTATCGACGGCCTGCGAGTTGTATTGGGTTGGGGTCATACGGACTTTCATACCGTGTTCGAGGATGCGCATCATGTCCACCGATTCGGCGATCTCCAAAGGGGTCGGTGCTAGACGGGTGTACTCGATCAAATAGTCGCGGCGAAACGGGATGATGCAGACCTGCTTGCCCATCGGGGCGTTGTCCACCTTGCAGCGGGTGGGTATCGGTTCCCGCGAAAAATACATCGCGTTCATATTGAGGTCGCAAACCACCTTGATGCAGTTTCGGTCCTCGAATTCGGCCGCATCCTTGATTTGGCCCAGCAGGTTGACCACCTGGATTGCAGGATCGTCCAGCATGGGCTGCACTGCTTCCGCGATCATGTCGGGATGAGTCATGGGCTCGTCCCCCTGCACCATCACTACGATGTCATAACGAGTGTTGTATTGCTTTTCCATGGCTAGCAGTGCTTCTGCGCAACGATCCGAAGCCCGCTCGTAGGTATCGGCCGTCATCACCGCCTTGCCGCCAATTGATTCGATGTAATCGCAAATCTCCTTGTCGCATGTCGCCACCGCAGTATGGGTAAGCAAGGAGGATCGGGCAACACGCTCATAGACATGGCCGATCATCGGCTTGCCCAGGATGCGGGCCATGGGCTTGCCCGGGAAGCGACTGCTGCCCATGCGGGCAGGAATGAGTGCGAGGATGGCGGGCTTACTCATCATTCACCTCCTGAGATAGAAACAACTTGGCCGGTAATGTAAGAATTTTCTTCTGATCCGAAAAACCATACCGCCTTGGCAATTTCGCTGGTCTCTGCCATACGCTTTATCGGGATCATTTCAATTCGCTTGGCCATGCTTTTTGAAGGGTTGCGGAGGTGGATACGCGTATCTGTTACACCCACCCGCAAAACATTCAACAGAATATTGCTCGAAGCCCATATTCGATGATCTGCTGGCAGAAACTCCAGGGCATGCTTGCTTAGCGAATAGGAAAAACTCTCACTGCCACCGCCGAATTTGACGCCTATGCTACTCAAATGAACGATCCGGCCCCATTTCCGCTGGGCCATTGCCGGAACCATGTCTCTCATGAAGAGCAACCCCGGCAAGACATTTACAGAAAATGTCCTGATCACGCTGTCTGCAGTAATTTCCGAAAATTTCTCCGGCGCATAAAAAGCGGCGCAATTGATCAGTGCGTCGCATTCGGAATAATTGTCGCGATGATCTGCCAAGTGTTTTTCAATAGTCGCCGGATCGTTAAAATCGATCTTCAACAGTTTCACTTTGGCGGAATTCGCGCCGGCAATCGCGTTCAATTTAGCGCGCGGAGTCCTGTAATGGGCCAAGACCTCCCAGCCTTTGGCCAGGAAGGTTTGGCAAACCGCAAGCCCGATATCCGAACTCGCCCCGGTGACAAATACCCTCATCTGGAACCTATGCCGCAGAACGTATCCCAGCTAGCCACATGGGATGAGCCCATTAGCGTTCCCTTGACATCACACTCATTGCAAGGGGACATTCTCCGGTTAGCGTTTGCGAGCATTTCGCGCGAGCCCATAAATATGTTCGAAAGCCATATTTCACGAAATGACTGCCTGAACATGTTTCCTAGAATTTTCTTCTTCCCCCAGTCATGAGGACATAACAAGACATCACCAAGATAATCCATAAAAAAAGTGTAATGCGGGTAGTAACAGGGGGCCTTGAGCGGTTCTCGTAACGCGGGAATGGCGTATGTTGCAGCCGCCATCATTCCGGCTCGATTATTCATCGTTATGCCAAAGCTCTGTTCCTCAGGCAAATAGCGATGCCGTATCACGAACTGCTTGCTGTCAAGCCCAGCATCGATGCACATCGTGTTGAAGCGCTCCGCATCCTCGGCGCTGTCATAGACGCTGATCAAAATAGTCGACAGGCCTGACTCGAACAGCCGCTTTAACCGCGCCATATTCAGCACATCGCCATTTGTCACCATCTCGATCCTGGCGAGTGGGAGATATTTCCGCACTATTTTGATGTGATTGAATATTTTCTTGTCAAGCATAGGCTCGACGAAACCTGAGAACAGAAAAATTCCGGCGTAGTTCAACTCCGAAAGCTCTGATGCCAGCTTCGAAATCAGTTCCGGTTTTATGAATTTCTGCACGTCGGGATAGTCCGGGTCGCTCCTCGGACAAAAAACACATTTGCGATTGCAGGTACCTGACTCGCTGACCTCAACCACGGACGGCAACGGCCAACCGTCTACCAGTTGCAAGCTGTCATTGATGATTCCGGATTTCCTGCTTAAGGCCGGATCAATAAAATTCGTGTCTCGCACCCTTGCATCCCTCAAAGACTGTCTTGTTCCGCTAGCGGCAAATTACAGGTCTTTTGCAGAAATACCGCATCTATCGAGTACGCGAGAAATCCGTACCCCTCGGCAATCCTCTGGTCCAACTCCTCGCGAGAAGGTTGAACCACATGTAAGCCACTGCGAATCCGATTACGCTTGCACGACAAGCGAATCGTTTCCAGCACATCGCGGAATGCGGGCCGATCAAACTCCGCAGTCATCCCCATCGATGCCGACAGGTCATAGGGTCCGATCATGATCGCATCGAGGCCTTCAACTTTCAGTATCGCGTCTAGATTTTCGATGGCGCGAATGTGTTCGATCATCGCGATGAGCAATGGTGCCTGGGCTTCCTTGCGGTAGGCGTCAAAATGCTTCCCAAACAGGTTCGCACGCGAGAATCCTACACCCCGCGTTCCCGCTGGCGGCCAGCGACAGGCGTCACGCACCGCAACCAGTTGTTCGGGGTTCTCTATCATGGGAACGATTACGCCACCGGCACCGGCATCCAGGGCCTGTTTGCAGTCTTTGGGATGCCCTTGGGCCAACCGGACCAGTGGTAAGGTACCCCCAAGCTCCAGCGCACGGAACAAATCGGGAAGTTGATGGGCATCGATGGCGCCATGCTCCATATCCACCGCAATCCAGTCATAGCCCGCCTGCCCCATGATCTCGGCTACCGAGGGGTGCGGTATTTGGATCCAGCTTCCCACCGATGCTTGATTGTTTGCCAACGCCGTTCGGATGGCCTGAATTTTGTCTGGGCGGTTCATGGTTCTGCAAAGTCCTCCACAGATGGGCCGACATAATTCGAAAACAGCTCGGAGTTGGTGGCATGCCTTCTGAGCAGGAAGGGTACCGCATTGGCCTCCGCAGCCTCCAAGTCGGCCAATGCATCCCCTATCATCAGGCAATCGCAGGGCTCCAAGCCCTGCTCAGCCAAGGCCATTCGAACGGCATCCTTCTTACGGGTCGGCGCACCGTAGATTCGTGAAAAGCATTGCGTCAAATCGAGTTTGTGCAAAATCTCTTCCAATTCGCCTTGCGGGGTAGCAGAAACCACAAAAAAGGTTTGGCGATAGGGATTGGCGCGCAGAAGCGACTCAACGCCAGGCACCCAGGCTGCATCGACGACCGCCTGCAAAACCATTTCACCAAAGCGCCTACAAAACGCATCGATGGTTGAAGCGGTGCTGGCCTGTCCCGCCCATTGCAGATAAAGCGGCATTTTATCCATGCGGGACATGCCGCCATTGCCGATGTGATGCTCGCAAACCCGAAGTGCGACTACGTCGCCAAAAGGCAGGAACAACTGATAAAACGCCCGGTTCTTGACCTCCACGGATTCCTTTATGACACCGTCGAAGTCCCAGAATATTGCCTTGTGCTGCCGGAGAATTTCTGCCGGGCGCAATTTACTTTCTGACCCAAATCTGATTGTAGCTATGCTGAAGACCCGAGGTTGAATTTGCAACGATTTCAGAATGCCGCTTTTCCTTCATGACGAGCCCGGCTCCCGTCAGCAAGCTTTCCACGCCTTCTGCCTGCTCCTTGAAATCATCATTCACCTCGATCAAGATTCCCTTGATTTCACCGAGGACCCCGGGACCGCCCTTGAGAATGAAGTGCTCGAGGCCATCGACATCCATCTTGACGAAATCGGGCCGTGGAATGGACAGGCGATGCGCGGCGTCATCCATGCTCAGGCCCACGGTCTGGAACTGAAATACCTGTTGAATTTTCTTGCCATCCCACCCGAAGTCCTCACCGAAGGTCGAAAGCGCCCCACCCCATTCTGTTGTGGTCATGCGCATGGCACTGGTGCCCAGATGATCGCTCAACGCCAGGGGAATGATGCAGACCCGCTCCGTAAGGCCGTTCAAGGAAATATTCCTTGCGAGCAATTCGAGATTGAATACCGACGGCTCGAAGGAATACACGCGACAATTTCTTTTCTTTGCTGCATACACTGAATACAAGCCCACATTGGCACCGACATCCCATAACACCGCGCCTTCCGGAATCGAATCGATCCATTGCAGCGTTTCCGGCTCTTTTGAAGAAAATGTCTGCGCCCGCCAATCGCATAGGGCGTTTGGCGCTGCAAAACTCATTCTGACGCCATCATGCGTCACTTCGCGAACCCGATTCATCAGACCGCTCAAGAAGTGATTGAAAAAGTACAAGCCAACGCGGCTGCCACTCAGAATCCAGATCAGGAACCCGGAAACAGCAATTAGAAATTTTTTGACGAGGGACTTCATAGGAAGCGCTCATCAACCGGGTTGTCGCGCTGAACTTCTCCGATCAGTTCCAGCAGTCCCTGGCCCAAATCCACATGCAGTGGCGGCACGTATTTTCGTCCCAGCCGGGTTTGATACGCGTATGGGGTACGGATGTAATGGCCGTCCTTGTGCGTTTCGATGAATTCGACTGCCTGCGGCATGCCCATGATTTCGGCCAGCATCTTGAGCAGATCGACCACCCGCATCGGCTCCTGGCCCGTCAGCACGACATGCTGGTTGCGGAAGTCCTCACCCAGGGCCGCCACGCTGGCCCGTGCCGCATCGATGACGTGAATATATTCACGCATGGCCTCCGGGCTGCCTTCATAGCTGACCTTGCCCTCTTCCACCGCCTTCTTCACGATACGCCACAGACCATTGTGGTGATCGGACCGAGGCCCATACAAAGAGCCATAGCGCAGAACGGTGAAATCGAGTCCGTAGCGCCGCTGGTACTCCTCGACAAACTGCTCGGCGGCGTGTTTGCTGCAGCGGTAAAACCCGCCCTCGCGGCTGTGCACATAGACCGTGCTGGCATAGACATAGCGTTTGACGCCGTGCCGGCGGCAGGCTTCCAGCACCATCGCATTGCCCAGCACGTTGACCTTGACGGTTTCGAGCGGCTTGTCGATGGCTTCATCCAAATCGGAAATCGCGGCGAAGTTGTAGACGGCCTCGCTGCCCGTGATGGCAGCCTCCAGGGCTTGCTCGTCGAGGATATCCGCCTGGATCATGATCTGATCTTCACGCAGCCACGGCGATAGCTGCCTGTCGTAGACGTGAACCTGGTAACCCGCCTCCGAGAGCTGGTCGCACACATGCGAGCCCAGGAAGCCCGCTCCACCGATCACGCACACCTTTTTCATGTCACAGTCCCTGCCTTTGCACATCGTATTCTTCTGGCGGCACCAAGCCGCTGAGCGCCTGCCCGGTCAGAAACCGCACGGCCTCTTCGGTGGCTTCAATTTCCATGCGGGTGCGGCAGTCGACGGACATCGAACCCATATGCGAGGTCAGCAGGCAACGATCCAAGGTCGCCAGTTCGCCGCTATAGGGCTCGTGGTCGAACACATCGATCGCCGCACCACCAATGCGCCCATTTCTCAGGGCCTCGGCCAGATCGGCTTCGTTGATGATGCCGCCGCGTGAGGTATTGATCAGCAGGGCATCGGATTTCATGGTCGCGAGCTGTTCGGAGCGAATCATGTTCTTGGTGTGCACCGTTAATGGCACATGCAGGCTGATCATATCCGCTTCGCGATAAATGACTTCCTTATCGACCCATTCCAGCTTGGGTCCTGGCGCCACCATGTGATCGGGCGCCAAGTCATTGACCAGGACGCGCGGGGAACCAAAAGCCGCCAAATGCCTCAGCACGCGCCCGCCAATGCGGCCGGCGCCGATGATGCCAATGGTAACTTCGGAAATGCGACGGCCAAAATAGCGATGCCATTCACCACGATGCATCTGCGCATTGGCGACATGCACCGAGCGCAGCAAGGACAGCATCAAACCGATGGTCAGTTCGGCCACCGCAGGGGCCGGCGCATCGGGGGTGTAGCTGACCTTGATGCCGCGCCGCTCTGCCGCCAGCAGATCTACGCTGTCCAGGCCAATCCCGACCCGCGAAATCAGCTTCAAGCGCGGCGCACGGTTCATGACCTTCTCGGTGATCGGCTCGGTTCCGGCAATCAGCACATCAAAATCCGAAATCATTTCCGCCAGTTCATCCTCCTTGAGCTTGCGGCCGATCGGGTTAACCAGATACTCGATACCCGCGGCTTGGAGTTGCTCAAGCGGCTGGCGGTTCTTGTCGCCAAAGGGGACGGTGGTGATCAATACCTTAGACATGGGAGTTCCTAGTAGTCAGTCATGCTGACGTTGATGGATAGAGCCGATGAAGCTTGCTGCGGGCATCGCGAATCGTGAAACGCCAGTTGATGGGTTGGTGCTTGGCGTTACGCTCGGCAACGTTGGCATTGATGC
>Ga0209211_10003556_pt1 | contig 25234 bp, 17 predicted proteins | sample RifGroA2_FD_183992 | JGI IMG/M metagenome (GOLD analysis project Ga0209211, IMG submission 183992) | Groundwater microbial communities from Rifle, Colorado, USA - Groundwater A2 (SPAdes) (version 2) | ecosystem: Environmental > Aquatic > Deep subsurface > Groundwater | place: Rifle, Colorado...
TCAGTACCAGAATTTGCAGTCTCGCTTCCTTCAGTGCATGTTTCGCAACAACTTAGCGAAGCGATCTCATGAGCGATAGCGAATAAACCACCTTGCGACTTGCTAATACTTCAAGGCGTTACCCTTGCGTATAAGGGATTTGCACCCTCTGGAAAAATAAACACCCGTTTTGTTTACTATTAAAAAAATATTAGTGTTTTTGCAATTTTTTAATAGCATTGGAACGGGTGTGCACTGCTCATGCAGGGCACACACAGCGGGTTTAAGAAATTGGCGGTTCAGTGATTAAATCAAGTTCAGTTTTTCAATCAAACTTTTGTGAAAGTTGACAGTTTTGTGCTCCGAAATCGCCAAATTCTTAAACCCGCAAAACGTTAGCAGGCTGTTATGGGCAACTTGACACGAATAACAAATCCGATAGCTATCGGATTCAAACATTCTAACGGTTTAATACCCAAGCAAGCATTCCAATATATCGTATGCACGTTGTTATTAAAATTCAAAAAATAAAAATTATTTTTATAACAAATAATTTAATAAATTTGTAAAAGCAAATTTTAATAAACTAAAACAAATGTTTATAAATGGTTGTAAACGGTTAATGTCGGTCATATCATACGTAGCCACTAGTTATGCCTCATGCTAATAAAAAAACAAATACTAATATAAATAACAATGGACAAAATTCAACAACTTGAAACCAAATTAGAAGAAACTAGAAATAGTTTATCAACTGACAGATTAGATATGTCTTTTGGAGAAATAATGAGCATGTATGAAAGAGAGGAAATAATTATTGATCCCGACTTTCAAAGATTGTTTAGATGGGACACATATCAAAAAACTCGATTTATTGAGTCAATACTTATTGGAATACCAATTCCACCAATTTTTGTGGCTGAAGATAAAAATGGCAGATGGGAATTAGTAGATGGACTTCAAAGAATTTCAACTATATTTTCATTTTTTGGAATATTACGTTCAATGCCCGAAAAAAATAATTGGATATTATGCAAAGGTGATATTGCTGATGATTTAGAAAAATTAGCTTGTAAAGATTTACCTTTAAAATTTCAACTTAATATAAAAAGAGCTTCTTGCAGAGTTGAGATAATAAAGTGGAATAGTGTATTTGATATGAGATATGAACTTTTTAATAGACTTAACACAGGTGGTTCAGAGTTGACAGACCAAGAAATTAGAAATGCCATTTTTAGAGGTGTTTCAAAAGATTTTAATTCTTTTCTCAGACGATGTTCGGAAAACACAGATTTCATAAATCTCATTCAACCTACCGAACGCCAGCTTGAACAACTTTACATGGACGAACTTGCACTTCGTTTTTGTTCATTAACGGATTTGAGAGAAGAATTATCTGAAAATATTTCGCAGCATATGACCAATTACATGAAAGTTGCAGTTGCAAAGTCTGAAAAAATACCGGAACTTGAAAAATCATTTAATGAAATAGTTAAAATTCTTTCCCCAATTGGTAAAGATGTTTTTCGAGGTTCTAATAATGTTTTTTCTACTAGTTTATTTGATTGTGTAATGATTGGTATATCAAAATATATTAATCGTTATAGAACAGAAAGAACAGATGTAATCATAGGTAAAATCGAATCTCTTAAAAGCTCTGACTCCTTCAAGAAAGCATCTGGTTCTGCTTCAGCAAGCAAATCAAGAATTTTAAAACGAATGGAAGTGGCTGAAGAAATATTTAGCAATTAACAATATGTCAACATTCATTGACGAAATACTCGCAGATATTGATTGGCGGATCTCTGAATTAGCCCAAATAAAAAGCATTCCTATTAAATACAACTTTAGACCTGACCATAAAGATATTCATATTAAATATGCTATACCTGCTATTTACGCAATATGGGAAGGTTTTGTAAAGAATTGTTTCACAATTTATTCAAACCACTTAAATTCTCTAACAATAAAAAGAACAGAAATTTCAACATCTCTTTTGACTCACCGTATTGACTCAGAATGTGATTTAAATAATCCAAGACAAAATTTTGAATCAAAACAAAAATTAGTTAAGATTATTAATAACTTATTAGTTGATATAATTACTATTAAACCAAGCGTTCCAACAGAATCAAATGTAAACTTGAAAGTACTCAATAAGATTCTTGAACGATTCTGTGTTTCAAAATTAGATGAAACCTACGAGAAAGGTTTAAATAAACTTCTAAGATTTAGAAATACTATTGCACACGGTGAGAATTCTATTTCAGTAAATATGCCACATGTAACAGAATTTATAGCATTAATTGAGAATTTAATGTTGGACATAGCAATAAATATTGAAACTAGTGAAAAAGATGAAAGTTACAAGAATAATAGCACGAAGGCATAACACCACCTACGAAAACAACGAGCAGTAATGTGCAACTTGACAATTATAAAATATTTTGTAACTATACGGCGGTTTGAAATTGACTGCGATTAAATGCCCAACTTTTTTAAGCGTCGGTACGTTATATTTTGTGTAATCTGTGAATCTGTGGCAAAAAAAAATCATAAATATCTTGTAAATCAGCGTCTAATAAAAATATAAAAAAATGAAAAAATTACGTTTTGAAGAAAACCCGACAATTTTTACAACTGGTGCTTTTCTAAAACCAATGAAAATAACAGTTCGTGAAGGAAAGGATATTTGGATATGGTATGTTTCAGAGTTTATTGATGATAGTTTTAAGGAAGGGGAAGTATATAATCCAAAAGAAACTTCAAGAAGTTTAGAAATGTTAGTTGAAGAAATATAATAAGCCAAAGAATATTTATATGAAGTTGAATCCTTAGCTACCCCAAGCGTCCCATTCGTGGTGGTGTTAAAACAACCAACTATAAGCAACCAATTCGTATCATGGTATTTGGAAATAGAAGTTAGAAATTTGGTATTTGTATCTTAGTAAATAACCGATACTATTCCATTAAATTTTAATTTACCGTAATCTAAGTCAATAATATATATGTAAGAGCCCATTGGCAGCTTATATTTCGATGTAGTACCATCCCATTGTTTATTTACATCTGAATATTCTGTTGTTGTTCCATCAAATTTATAAACAATATCGCCCCATCTGTTAAATATTAAAATTTTAATTTGCTCATACTGCTCAATTCCTTTAATTTGCCATGTGTCATTTTTCTTATCATTGTTAGGAGTTATAACATTTGGTATAATAAGTGGGTTTTCTTGTATTGAAATATTAATACTATCAGTTTGAGTACATAAATTTGAATCTGTTATAGTAACAATATACACTCCATTAGTTAAATTAGTTAAATCTTCTGATGTACTGCTGTTTGACCATTCGAAATTATAAGGTGTTATACCTCCCAAAACTGTAATATTGATAGAACCGGTATTATTTGTTATTATTAATGTGTCAGAAATTAAAATTTGTTGAGGTTCGGTTATTATAACATTTGTTATTGAACTACAGCCATTATTATCTGTTACAGTATAATTATATGTACCGGCATTTTCGGTAAAGTTTCCTGTTCCTGAATATGGTGTAGTACCGCCATTAGCATTAACTGTTATTGTACTTGTTTCGCCATTACATAAAATTGGAGTATATGATGAATTAGCTATTAATGAAGTTGGCTCTGTAATATTCACTTCACCTGAATCAATACAATTTTTTACATCAGTAATTGTATAATAATATGTTCCGGCAGAAATATTTGACAAATCTTCGGTAGTTAACAAATTACTCCATTGATAATTTAATGGCAATGTTCCATCACTTACAGTTAAGTCAATTGCTCCGTTACTTAAACCATAACAATTAACATTAGTAATAATATAAGCACTAATTGGCACAGGATTAATGGAAATAGTAGTATTAGCATTTATTTGAGGACAACCTCCCGAAGGCAATATTGTGTATGTTATTAAATATGTTCCAGAATTACTTAAATTAGGTGATATTGTTCCAGTTATTGAGTCTAAAATTAGTCCTGCCTGTGCAGAATATGTTCCTCCACCTGAGCCGGTTTGCTCAACTAAAGCTTGCGAAACAGACGAACAAAAAGAACTGTCAATATATGAAATAGATGCGGTTGGATTATTTGTAATTGTAATAGTTCCATTTGCACTGTCCTGCGAACAAATGCCTGTTGTATTTACGGTGTAGTTATATGTGCCTGAAACTAAGGAAGTTCCACTTATTGTAAATGTTCCTGCATTATAATTTCCTGTAACGCCTGATGGTAATCCTATTACATTTGCTCCGGTTCCTCCACCCGAAATCAAATATGTGATATTTGTTATTGGATTATTATTGCAAATTGTTTGAACATTAGTTCCGGCTCCGGAAGTTAAAGCAATCGTTGCATTTGGATTTACAATTATTGTTCCACCTGCGGAAGTCTGCGTACAAGTCCCTGTTGTAGTAACATTAAATACAAATGTACCCGTATCATTTGTAGTACCGCTGATTGTTAATGTTCCTGAATTATAAATAGCTGATATTCCATTTGGCAAACCGGTAATATTTGCACCTGTTCCACCACCTGAAATTGAATATGTGATATTTGTTATAGAATTATTACTGCATATTGTTTGATTATCGGTACCATTTAAAGAAGTTAATGTTAAAGTGGCATCAGGGTTTACAGTAATTATTCCATTAGCAGTTGCCTGATTACAAATTCCCGTTGTTGTAACATTAAAGTTAAATGTTCCTGAAACGGTTGATGTTCCGCTAATTGTTAATATACCTCCGCTAAATATTCCCGAAACTCCGTTTGGTAACCCTGTAACATTTGCTCCTGTTCCACCACCTCCAATATTATATGTGATATTTATTAGAGGAGTATTTATACAAATAGTTTGTGTATCGGTTCCGGCAACAGATGTTAAATTTATATTAGCATCAGGATTAATATTAATGTTTTGTGTGCTTGTATCTGAACAACTTCCATTTGTTACAATATACGTAATAGGAATAGCACCGTTTAAAGAAGAAGGATTAAAAGTACTTCCTGTAATTCCTGTACCTATCCATGTGCCACCGGTTTGACCAGTTATTAATGTATTCAAATTTATGTTTCCTCCCGATTCACACCAGTTAACTGGACTTGTCCATGAAGCATCAGTTGACAAAACAGTAATCTTTTTAGTATCAGAATATAAGCAACCTAAATCATCATAAGTATATGTAACAGTATAGGTTCCTGCACCTGAAACTGATGGGTCAAACATTCCTGCTGTAACACCAGTTCCCGACCATGTACCACCGGCAGGTATTCCACCTAACGAAAAACTACCGCCATAATAACAAATTGTAGAATCGTTTCCTGCATTTACATCAAAAAAAGCAGTTATATTAAATTTAATATTTGATAGATAGTTATAACTTCCTGCAATATAATTTGCACATGAAGCATAGCTTGTCCAGTTTGCCGGATTATTAATTCTAACAACCCAGCTTTTTTGGTCGGTACCGGTAGTGTCGCCGGTATATTTTATATAATCAGTAGCTCCACCGGTAGGTGCCATACTAAAACAACCTAAATTAGGATATAAGTTTGATTGTTGGGTAGTACCATCGGCAACCCAGGTAGTTTTTGTGTTAAATCCAAACAATACATCGCCGCTGTAACTTGAGTTATGTAATCCGCTATTTGGATTTGACCAGTTTCCTCCCTGCATAAAATATAACTGGTCGCCGCCACTGTTCATATTTAAAGTAGTCATTCCATTAATTGATGAGAATGACCAGTCGGCATCAGGAAAAAGTGATACGTAAGTAGATGTGAATTTGAATGTTACAATTGTTCCCGCTGGTATTGTAACACCTGTACGGGTTGCTCTGATAGTTCCTTCGGTATTCCCCCACAATCCAGCATTAACTCTTTCCCAACCATTGTCGGTAATATCAATTTCAGTACCGGGAACAATATCTTTAAAAAACACAATACTAATATTGTCTTCAGTAGAAGTTCCACTACATGCAAAATTATTGGCATTTATACCAACAACAGCAATATCGCCGGTATTTAATTCGGTTTGTGAAAATAATTTATTAGATATAAAAATAAGTAATAAAATAATTGAGATGAAGTTCTTTATCATAAAAACCTATTTTATTACAAATGTACACTATTAATAAATTATAAACATATTTTGGATATATTTTATTTATTAACTGATGTTACGCAAAAACTTAGTCCCTACTGGACTTTACGTAACATCAGTTATTAAAACGGTAGTTGAACATTTGGGTCAATTTCTTTAGCTTTATTAAAATATTTTTGAGCTTTTTCTTTATCATTCAAATTCATATACGATACTCCTATATTTATGTATGCTTGAGCATCTTTTGGGTCGAGTTCAGTAGCTTTTTTTAAAAAAATAATTGATGAATCGTACTTTGCCTGAAATCCATAAGCAACTCCTAAATCTTTAAGAGCAAATGCTTTATTTGGGTCAATTTTTACAGCACGATTTAAATAATAAATTGCTTTTGGAATATCATTTTTATATCGCCCAAATAAATTTCCAAGATTATAATTTGTTTCGAAACGCTCAGAATTTATTTCATATAATTCTTTATACACTTTAATTTTATAATCGGCACTATCTAAATTTTTAAATATTATATCAATGTTTGTATATGCTTGATTATGATTAGGATTTAATCGTAACAAATTTTTGTAAGCTATTAATGTTGAGTCGTAGTTTTTATTATATTCGTACCAGGCATTACCCATAAGTAAAAGCGCATCGCCATAAGCAGGATAAATTTCGAGCGAATGATTCAAATATTTAATAGCTTGTTTTATATATTGATTACGAACAGCTTCGTTTCCTTTTTTAGTGCCTTCTTCAATTAATTTACCACCAGCCGAACAATTGCTTTTTGCACCATTTACCGAAACTTTAACATCTGTGGTAAATAAAGTAAAATCGTTTTTCCAATTAGCATTTCGAGTAACAGTTTTAAAACCATAAAGGGCAAAAATAATAATCAGAAATGCAGGAATTAAAGTAGCCCTTGAAGTTTCTTTTTTTATAAAATGTGATAATTTTTGAGTAACAAACCATGCTAAAATAATGCAAAATCCAAGTGAGGCAACAAACACAAAACGTTCATTCATAAAAACTCCAATAGGAAATAAAATATTTGAAACTGGGGCTAAAGTAATGGCATAAAATAAAATTCCGAATGAAATAAGATTTTTGTTTTTTAATCCTTTTATTGCAACTATTGCTAAAATAATAATTAAAATAAGTGAACCAAATGCCTGCCATTGAGTCCATTCGGTAATTGGGATGTGGTATGGGTAGTAATCATAAGTAAGCGGGTGAGGGAAGAAAAGTAGTTTAATGTATATACCCATAGTGTATGCAATAGTTGCAAACTTTTGTGATAAAGTCATATTTAAAAACGAATCGTTCATGAGTTCGGGAATTACTTTTGCAGTTTGGTCGCCAAGAACCGCACCTCTTATTATAAAATATATTACTGTTGAAATTATAATTGGCAACATTGATTTTACAATTTTAACAATTTTATAATCTGTGAAAAACCAGATAGTTAAAGGCATTGTAACAATAAAAGTTACTCCTATTTCTTTCGAAAACATTCCTGCAAAAAATCCTATAAATGAATAAATTAAATTTATTGGTTTTTTGTTTTCGAGATATTTTAAAGAGTAATAAAATGAAATTAAAACTCCTATTAGTGATAATAATTCATCACGCCCTTTAATGTTTGCAACTACTTCGGTATGAATTGGGTGGGCAAGAAAAAGTAAAGTTGTTATTAATGGTAAATTATAGTACCATTTGTTACTAACATTATACTTTATAAGTAATTTTGATAAAACTTCGTAAAGTAATAATCCGATTAATGCAAATAAACAAACATTAATAAAATGACTTATATATGGATTTTGTCCAAATATTTCGACTTCAATGGCAAAGGTAGCAAGTGAAAGAGGACGATACCTGCCACCAACAACTAAATCTTTTTTAACTTTAAAAAAACCGGTGAATAATTCTGTCGAAAAAATATCTTTTATCCCCGAAATTCCCTTTAAAGTATAATCGTTTTGAGTTATAACTATTGCATCATCAAGTGCATAATCATTAAAAACTGTATTTCCATAAAATGCAAAAGCAAACAAAAAAATTAAAATGTAAATATTTATTTTTGAAAAAGATGTTTTCGTTTTTTCAATAGGAATTTCTAAAACCTTTGTTTTTTCCTGTTGTTTTTTAATAATTGCTGTGCTTTTATTATACCTCCCCATTGCAAATCTTTTTTGTAAAAGTATAAAAAAATTTGTAACTATTCAGTATAAGAATTATAACGCAAAGGCGTTTACCCCGTTAAATAATTGCCATGTTAAATAGTGTCTGTCTATAATGTCCGATTTTTTCGTTATGTTCGTTTTGAAAACAGTCATTTACTATAGTAAACTCCTTGGTTTTCAAAACTTCGCATGCCTCAAACTCGAACATTATAGTTCAGACACTGACTTTATGGACAGGCACTAAATAGCTTCGCATTTTACAGGGTAAACTCTTTATATAGTTCGCTTTTTTTTTAACTATCTAACGGGGCATGGAACGCAAAGAAGGGGGGAAATGTGGAATTAGACAGGATTACAGGATTAACATAAAAAAATCCTGTAAATCTTGTAAATCCTGTCAAAAGAGAATATGATATAACGAAAGAAAAGGGGAAAATGCTCAAATACGAAATAGAATTGTTTATAGTATTTACAAATTGTTAGTTCGCAAATAAAAAAAACATTATACCTTGGTCTGTGGCTCACAGACCTTGAAAAATGTTTTTAAAAATGGTCTGTGTGACACAGACCATGGAAAAAGCGGGCATTGCGTCACTTCGATAAGCTCAGTGCATCGCTTTGCGAGAATAATATTTGCCAGAAATATGGTGCGAGTTAAACGAAAAATCATATTAACTTTGACAAGATTAGTAACAAAAATTTAAACAATTAACTGTTAGAGATAACTCCAATAGTGGCTTAAAAAAGACACAACAAATTCTCGACCTTTTATTTAATGAATACGATTTATCAAACGAACTAATATTCAATATAATAAGATTCTGGATTCAGGTATTCAGTAGTTAAAATCTATTAACAAAGCCAAAATGTACCCGAGCTGCTCTAAATTGTACACTATTTCCGAGTTGGTGTCCAAGGGCATAGCTTAATGTAAAAATTCCTGCTTTTGTTTGAAATTCTATTCCTGCACCAAAACCTGCTGGATTATCTACCTTTATATCAATGCTTTTGTAATATCCCTGGTCGTAAAAGGCAAAAAGTGCAGAATTTTCTTCAAATAAATATCTTAGTTCGGAACTTGCTATTACATAAGCCGATGCGTAAATGCTTTCTTCGTCAAATCCTCTTAATGTTGATAATCCGCCAATTCTGTATTGCTCATTTTTTAAAAGAGTTTTGGTATTTATATATCCTGTTTGAACTCTAAGTTTTAAAACAAATTTTCCGAAAATATTAGTATAGTTTGAAATATCTGCAAAAAGTTCATTTCTGAACGATGTTAAATTTACACCATTATATAATAGGGGGTTTATTTGTGGCTGCTTCTCAATTATTTTTTTTCCATATCCAGCCTGAACTCTGACTTGCAATCCTTTTCGTGGATTGAATTTATAATCGAGTGAAGATAAATTCACCGTCAATCCAAATATGTTTGAATGAAATCCCGAAACATTAGGTAAGGTAGTTGCCGAAATTAATTCAGTTGTTGATAAAAGTGTTGATGATGAATTTTCATAATAAACGCCGATATTATTATTACCAGATAGGTAAAAAGGCAATCCTAAGTGTGTTGTAACATTCAAATAAGTACTGTCTTTTTTAAATAATTTAATTGATGCCTGTGCTCCAATTGGTTTATTAAACAAATAAGGTAATTGAATGTTTGCATAAAGATTTTGAGAAGATGTTTCGAGTTTTTTCCACGAAAACTCAATTTGGTCAGCAATTTTAAATGAATTAATTAAGTTTAATGAAATATCGCCTGTTAAAAGTATTTTTCCGGGAGTCTTGCTATCAGGAGTTACACCTAATATTCCATTAAATTGATTTGCTTTTCTAGGTTTTAAAAAAAGTCGTATTCTTGCTGATTTATTTATAAAATAAATTTCGGTTGTTTTATCTATCAATAAAAATGGCAATTCTTTTATTCTTTGATTAATTAATCGCACTTTTTTTTCACTATATGTTTTTTTATTTATAACTCCCAGATAATGTTCGAGATACGACTGCGAAAGTTTAATATTACCAATAATTTCTAAACTGTCGAAAGTTATTAAATCTCCACTAATAACTTGATAATTAGCTGAAATAAATCCCTTGGCAACTTCTAAACTATCAGTTTTAATGCTAACAAAAGGATAACCATTGTTTTCGTAATTCGATAATATTTTAGACTTAATTTTTATAATCTCATTGTAATTAATGGGTTTTCCTGTAAATTTTTGGCTGTTAAAGTGCATGTTGTTAATTAATTGAGCATTATCGTCAATGAAATTTAATTTTTGCCATTTGTATTTCACGTTGTTATAGATGTAAACTAAAATTGTATCACCTTTTATTTTTATTGAATCAACAGAAGAGGCAATAAATGCGTTACTTTTCAAACAGTTAACATATTCATTAGCTATTGAATCTATAATTTTTTCGTTAATGTTTTTTGAAAATATTTTGTTGCACTTTTTGCAAACTTCGCCAGAATTGTTTAATTGAATGGAAACAGGTTTTTGAGCAACAGCATTATTGCTAACTATAACAATAATAGTTAAAAGAAGGAATATTACATATATAAAATAAATTGAGTTTTTATTTTTTCTATTTGTTTTTGTCAATTTTACTCGTTATTTAAAAAACCTTGTTTTTCTATAACTTTTAATAACGCTTCGGAAAAAGCAATATTGTCTTTTTTAGTATATCGTTTTTCGGTAAAAATTTGAGCAAGAGTTTCGGTTTCATTTATTTTTAAAAGTTCTTGCGTTTGTGGTAATGCTTCTTTTACGGAATAAGCAATATCAATATCTTTTTCGGAATAATCTTTATATGTTTCGAAATGGACTACCGATTCGAGTGGCAAACGGTCGGTAAGTGGTGGATTTTCGTCGGGATAGCCAAGTGTGAGAGTTGTTACAGGCACAACAAATTTTGGAAGTTTTAAAATTTCAATTATTGATTCTGCCATATAAGTTGTTGTGCCTAAATAACAAATCCCTAATCCTTCCGATTCGGCAGCTAAAGCAACATTTTGTGCAACGAGCAAAGTATCAATGGCAGCAGTAAAAAACGATAAAAAATTATCGTATCCGGGAACAGCTTTTCGTTGTACACACCATTTGTTAAACCTGTTAAAATCGGCACAAAAAGTTAGAATAACAGGAGCCTGTAAAACCATATTTTGTTTGAAATGGGCTTCCCAAAGTTTTTGTTTAATTTGCTCCTCTTTACTTACAATTATACTGTAAACCTGCATATTTCCGGTTGTTGACGCTCTGATACCCGCATTTAATATTTTTGCAAGTAACTGGTTACTAACATTATTCGATTTATATTTTCTGATTGATTTATGTTGTAAAATAGTATTCATCATAAATAATTTATTTTAACAAAAGTACAATAATTTGTTTTGGTTTTGATATAATTTTGTAAATATAAGAGCAATAACAAATCACCAAAATCGAATATTAATTTTGATGTTTTAAAACAAAAGGAGGAATTAACCTCCTTTTAAATTAACACATATACTAAATTAGTCGGTCCGGAGGGGGTCGAACCCTCGACCCCATGATTAAGAGTCACGTGCTCTACCAACTGAGCTACGGGCCGATTATTATTGATTCGATAGGTATCGGGTTGCAAAAGTATAAAAAAACGTGTGATTTATAAATATTTATTTTTCACTAAACACAATAGCTTCGTAGGTATATAATTCAGCATTTTTCCACCCATCCCAACCAATACCGGCTTTATCTTGTGAGCAGCGACTTACAAAATCTTCAACTGTCCAGCCAGTTTCGGTAGCCACTTGTGGTAAAAATGTTCCTGAATTATACCCTTTTTTAATATAAATTCCATGTTTACCAAGTGTTATTTCTTTTATCGAAGATACTTTTTTTAATGGTGTTAAAACAGAAATTTCGATTTTTATTTTTTCGAATTCCGATTTTGTAACCGGATTAAATCGTGTGTCGTGAATGGCAGATGCAATAGCCATTTCTTCTATGACTTTATATAATGGCGTGTTTTGCGAAAAACTACCTACGCAACCACGCAAACTGTCGTTTATGTGTAATGTTACAAAAGCTCCGCATGATGTTTTAACAGCATTACTAAATTTTGTTGAATCAACTTTAGTTTTTCCTTTTTCAAGATAATTATTTATAGTGTTACGTGCAAATTTTAGTAAAATAGTTTTATCGTCTTCAGATAATTTAAAATCGGAACTGTCGTTGGTTTTTATTTTTTCTGAAATTGCAATAGCAGTATAGCCTACTACCCCATCTTTATCGCCATAAAATGAGTCGCCACTGTTCTGATATTGAATTTTTTGGTATTTGATGTTTTGATTTTTTTCTGTTATATACATTAATGTTAATACTGAAGTCCAACCACAAAGACTTGTAACTAATTTATTGATGTTTTTCGCATTGTTTTTACTTAATGTTGCAATTAAAACATCGGGGTTATTTGTTATTATTGCCGAAGTGGTATGTGAATCGGCACTCTGTGCATCAGTATAAGACGGATAATGAGAAAAATCGCTGCTTATAACAAATAAATTTTTAGAATTAAAGTATGGTTTTAAAATATTTGCAATTTCTTTTAAAACATCAACACTATCGGTTCCAATAATTATCGGAACAATTTGCAAATTATTTCCTAATTTATATTGCAAAAACGGTATCTGAACTTCAATAGAATGTTCTTTATAATGTGGTTCGGGATAATTTTGAAAAACGTCTTTGTTGCCATTTACAAGTTTTAGAGCCAATTCAGTATTAACTTTTACTTCGCCTAAAGGGGTTTCGTAATTACCATTACAATAAACAGATGCTCCATCAAATAGCATTACATGGCTCGAGGCAATAATAAAAATATTTTCATATTTTTTGGTTGTATCTATTTGATTAAAAGCCGATGCTGCTACTTGTCCCGAAAACACATAACCAGCATGTGGCGAAATAATTGCTAATAAATTTTTTGTAGAATTTGGCTCGGCTTTAGAAAATAATTGTTGTAATTCTTTAGTTAATTCAGTTTTATTATTGGTATAAAACTTTCCGGCTGCATAAGGTGTTCGGTTCATCATGTTTATATTTTTTTGTTGACTATTACAATTTAGCATTAAAAACAAAATTAATATTAAAAACAAATTGTTTATATATTTCATTTACAAATTTTTTTAATAAAACAAATTTATATAATTTTATCGTAATTAAAAATGATATTTTTGTAAAATATTAATAAATCAATTATTTTACAATTGAAAACCAAGCAAAATATATTTATAATTATTTGTGCAACAGCAGTATATTTTTTATTGATTTTACACCATGGTTACGAACTTGGTCGCAACGATCACGAGCAGGCAGCTTATGGTTATTTTTTAAACGATAATTCGTTGTATGCTTACGATTTTTATATGCAATCGCTTGTTCAGCAAACACCTAACGAAAGAACATTTTACGGAAAATTTATTTCGTTTACCGGTAATAATATTCCTTTATTTAGTTTTATCTGGCACTTTGTTTTTACAATTATTCTTTTGCTTGGTGTTCGCAAAATCTCAACATTATTTATTAAAAACGAGTGGTTTAGATGGCTATCTGTTACTACGTTATTTCTTGTTTTGTATAACATTCATTTAGGGAGTAACGAACTTTATTATAATTCGTTTATTCCAAGTTTGCCAGCTAAAGCTATTGGGGTATGGGGATTATGGTTTTTTACTCAAAAAAAATATTTATACGCTTCGTTATTATATGCTTTGTCAATTTATTTTCAACCACTTGCAGGCGGGCAGCTTGTAGTTATAAGCTTTATTTTACTTTTAATAACATCAATTAAAACGGATAAATTAAAATTTTTTAAAAATGCTTTGTGGCTTGTTATACCAGTTAGTTTTATAACGCTCCCATTTTTAATTTCAGCGTTTTTAAAGTTCAATAATTCAAACGTTCCGGATTGTTTTATTTTTGATGTTTTTTTTAGTTTCCGTAACCCACACCATTTTTTACCATCGTATTTTTCGTTAAAAAATTATTTTGTTCTTATTCCGATATTTATTTTTTCACTGATTTATTACAAAAAACATAGTGCAGAAATATTCTATTTTATTTTAACTGTCATTTTTGGTTGTTTTGTATATGCCTTTTTTGTTGAATATTATCATTACGAAAAAGCCGCATCTACACAATGGTTTAAATCAACAATTTGGGTCGAAATGTTTGGAGCAATAGCTTTAATTGGAATGCTAGAGCAAATCGTTAATAATATTATTGATAAATATTTTTTGCAAAAGAAAACATTTATGTTATTTGTTTTTATTTCCACAGCTTTTGTTTTACAAATTTTATTTCCATTTAATTTGCCTTGGAAAGTTAAATACGATTTTAATTCTTTTGCAAAGCCCGATAATGCTGTAAAAATTTCATTAATGGCAAAAGAAAAAACTCCTGTTAATGCTTGTTTTGTAACTCCAATTGATTTCACCGAACTTAAATTTTATGGGCAACGAAGCAGTTATATTGATTATAAATTACCAGTTCATAACAAGTTAAAAATTGTTGAATGGATGCAACGTGTGGCAAGGGTTTATAAAGTTGATTACAGAAATAAAGAAAAAGGTTTTGAGGTTAATAAAGTTGCTAATAATAATTTTTATAATCTTAATGAGAGAGACTTAAAGGTTTTAAAACATTTTGGAGTAAGTTATATAATAACAAATATTTCTCATAAACTGGCATTTAAGGTAATTGCAAAAAACAAAGAATTTGTAATATATCAAATAGATAGTTATAATTAATACAAGTATGACAAAAACTATCAGACTTTTATTGACTTTTTACAGAAGTTGTTTTGCAGCATTCTTAATAAATGATGTTAAGCAAAAATAAATATAATTTTGCATAAAATAAGACATGTTGTTAATAACAGAGCAATAGTAGTTCATATCAGTTGCCCCATCCTTTAGGGCTGGGATAAAAGAAATATAATTTAAAATACTGTGCAATTTTTAAATGGGTATTTATGCGTAATTTTTTATTATAAAAAAATATTATATTTGTAATAGAATATAACCTCAAATTGTTTGAAAACTAGTGCTATTATATTACTGTTCACGTTGTTATCATTTGCTGCTTTATCGCAAACAAATAAAAAGCAAAAAACTGTTTTTAAAAATGGTAATTATTATTATTTATTCGAAGAATACGAAAATGCAATTGAGTCGTATTTAGGAGTTTTAACAAATGACACCGGTAATGCGAATTTGAATTATAAAATCGGATTATGTTATTTAAGTTTGCCCGATAAGAACGATAATTTACAATCAATTAAATATCTCGAAAAAGCAACAAAAGCGGTATCAAAAAAATATAATGAGTCTTCGCCAAATGAAAGAAATACCCCAATTGATACATGGTATTATTTGGCTAACGCTTATCGTTTAGATATGAAATTTGATGACGCATACAACTGTTATCAAAGTTATCTTAATATTGTTCCAGAAAAACAAAAACAAGTAATAGAATATGTTAAGCGTGAACAAGTTGATTGTAAGAATGCCAAAGATATAACATTATACAGAAAAGTTGTTGATAAAAAGCAATTAGGTATAAATATTGAAAGTGCCGAAAATATTCAAAGTTGTCCGATTATTTCAAACGATGGAAGTGCTTTGGTGTTTTGCATGGGTCAGAATAATATTTTTCCTCCCGATTTTAATTTAGGCGATAACAATGACCATTATGAGATTGACGACATTTATTATTCGCTTAATATTGATGGCAAATGGTCTAAGCCCGAAAATATTATGACAAGTTTATTAACTAAGGAGCTTACACTTCCTGTTAGTATTTCGAATGATGGGACTTCGCTTTACCTTGTTAGAGATGATAACGATAATGGAAATTTATACGAAAGCAAAAGAGTTTCAGGGAAATGGCAACCAATGAAAAAACTAAATAGAAAAATTAATACAAAACACTGGGAAACGCATGCCTCTTTATGTAACAACGGTCAAACACTTTATTTTACTTCCGATAAACCTGGTGGTTTAGGCGGTTTAGATGTTTATAAATCTACCAGAACTGCAAATGGCGATTGGGGTAAAGCCGAAAATTTAGGATCAACAATTAATACTCGCTTTGACGAAGAAACTCCATTTTTTGACGACAAACATAATGCATTGTATTTTAGCTCGCAAGGGCATTATTCGATGGGCGGTTTTGATATTTTTTGCTCTTTACAAACAGATTCTGGTTTTACAGAACCACTTAATATTGGTTTTCCTATTAATTCTGTAGGAAATGATTTGGTTTATATTTCAAAAATTGATACCGTGTTAGCTTATGCTTCGCTTAATTCTTACGATTTACACGATTCTACCGGAAACAATAACGATTTATATGCCATGCAAAATCCAACAAAACTTAATATTCCCGAATACACAGCAAAAGGAACTTTAACAGCAAATAATAATAATATTGCTCAAAACATTCTTTCAAAATTAATTATAGTTGATTCGTTATCGCAGGAAAGAGTTTTGCCTGTTGAATACACTTTAAATAACAATGTTTATTCTTATGTAATAAGTTCGGGCGAACATCGAATAATTTATAAACTGCCCGGCTTTAAAAATCATACCGAAATATTTATGTTGCCAAAAATATATGGCAATAATGAACTTAATGTAAATGTTAAACTTGAACCTTCAGAAGAACTTCTTGTTTCTAATCAAACAACAAAAGATTCAATAAATAATATTGTGCAAAATAATGTTGTAAATAATACTTCAACCGAGAAATATATTGTTAGTAACATGTTTTTCGATTTCGATAAATATCAAACAAAACAATTTGCCTTAAATATTGATAGTATTGCAAAATATTTAAAAGAAAATAGCGAAACTAAAATAAAATTAACTGGATATGCCGATGCACTTGGCGACAAAAATTACAATTTAATATTAAGTAAAAACCGTGCAATATTTGTGAAAGATAAACTTGTTTTACTAGGTGCCAACTCAAATCAAATTGAAATTGATTATAAAGGTATAGCCAACCCTATTGCCTCAAACGATTCGAAAGAAAGCAGAAAATATAACCGAAGAGTAGAAATTTCAATTATTTCTGATAACAATGCAAAGCTCTTGGTTGAGCCAATTAATGTGCCCGAAAGCTTAAAATAATATTAGAATTTATTAACGTCATTCCTCCTTTCGTCATGACGGGCTTGTTTCGCCATCTTTTTATTGTATGAGATACTGAAATAAATTCAGCATGACAATATTTTAAACATTAAACCTAATGTTTAAAATATCGCCATCTTCAACAATATAATTTTTGCCTTCAACAAATAATTTACCCTTTTCTTTGCAAGCATGCTCAGTTTTAAGTGTGGTATAATCAATATATTTCATTACCTCGGCACGTATAAAACCACGTTCTAAATCGCTATGAATTACACCTGCAGCTTGTGGTGCAGTCATTCCTTTATGAATAGTCCATGCTTTTATTTCTTTAAGTCCAACTGTAAAAAATGTGCGTAAATTTAGTAATTCATAAGCAGCACGAACAAGTTTATTAACACCAGGTTCTTTTAAACCTGCATCTTCTAAAAACATATTTCTGTCGTCGGTACTTTCGAGTTCGGCAATTTCTGCTTCTAATTTACCGGCAATTATTAACATGTTTGCACTTTGTTCTTTCAGATATTCTTTCATCTTATCGGAATACGAATTGCCATTTACAGCCGATTTAGAATCTACATTTGCAACATAAATTATTTTTTTTTCGGATAACAAAAACACATCATCGGCAATACGTTTATCGTACTTGGGTAATTCAATTGTGCGAGCTGGTTTAAACGATTCCAAATGTGCTTTATAAATGTTCATTACTTCGATACCACGTTTGGCTTCTTTATCGCCAGCTTTAATAAGTTTTTCGAGACGGGTAATTTTTTTTTCTACCGATTCTATGTCGCGTGCCTGAAGTTCAAATTCGATATTTTCAATATCTCTAACCGGGTCAATTGTTATATCGGGGTGAGGCAATGTTGGTTCATCAAAACAACGAACAACATGTATAAGAGCATCTGTATTTCTTATTTCTGCTAATAATCTGTTTCCGGAACTCTCGTTATTTCCAGCACCACGAACTAATCCGGGAATATCAACAATTGCAACAGTAGCATGTACAATTCTTTCAGAATGTTCTAATTTATCTAATTCATATAACCTGTTATCGGGAACCTGAATAACACCAACATTTGGTTTATTCGAAAACGATTCTGTTGCAGCTTTTGTATTTGAAATACAATTAAATATTGATGTTTTTCCCGAGCCGGTTATTCCAATTATTCCACATTGTAATGCCATATCTTAAAAATTTATGAATTTTGATTTTAAAACATTATTGTCATTATAAACGCAGTGAATAATCTTTTTTAAATAGCATATTAATTTTTACAAAATTAAGAAAATAGTTTTTATAAACTAAATATGTCTTCCTAATTGTAAACCAGTATTAGAAACAAAAAGTTTTATTGCTATGGCAAGTAATATTATTCCAAAAACTTTACGCAAGATTAAAATTCCAGTTTTTCCAAGAATTTTTTCGAACCATTTTGTTGATTTAATTACCAAGTAAACAACTATTGTATTTAAAAAAAGTGCAACAATAATGTTTGAAGCATAATATTCGGCTTTAATTGATAACATTGAAGTAATTGCTCCAGCACCTGCAACTAAAGGGAAAGCAATAGGCACAATGCTAATTCCGGTAGGAGTTGCTCCTTTAAATATTTCTACACCTAAAACCATTTCGAGTCCAACAAAGAACACAACAAGCGAACCGGCAATAGCAAACGAATAAATATCAACACCAAAAACATTTAATAATGGTTCGCCTAAAAAGAAGAAAATTAACAATATTCCTAATGAAGCAATTGATGCTTTTAGTGCGTCAATTTTGCCATATTTTTCTTTTAAGTCAATAATTACTGGAATGGAGCCTGTAATATCAATTACTGCAAACATTACCATAAATGCCGAAAATATTTCACGTAAATTAAAATGTAAGTTAAACATAATCAAAAATTTGTACAAAGATAAAAAAAGCCCAGATAAACGGCTAAATAATATTTTGATGTGATGGATGATTTTTTTAATGTCCCGATAGGGACAAAATATTGGTAGAATTAATTTTCACCACAATTAAAGTGCCGTAGGTACTAAATAATCGTTCAATATTCTATAGGTTTAAAAATATATCGCTCATCAAATTTTATTTCAAAGGCATTTAAAAATTCCCTATATTCTTCGAGAAATGTTTTTTTCTTATGGTGCTCCTCTTGCCTTTGTATATACTGAATTACTTGATGAACTTGAGATTTGCCATACGAAAAAGCACCATAACCTTCTTGCCATGAAAATCTGCCTTTTATTAATTTCCTATTATTGAGCCATTGAGATGAATCACCTTTAATATCCTGCAATAAATCGGATAATGACTGGGATGGTCTCATTCCAAAAAAAATATGTATGTGGTCTGGCATACCATTTATAGCAAGTAATTTATGGTCGTGATTTTGAACAATTCCTGTAATGTATTTGTACAGTTCATTTTTCCATTGTTTGCCTATTATACATTTACGGCTTTGTACTGTAAAAACCGCCTGAATGTGAATTTGTGTATATGTATTTGCCATCGTTTTTATTTCGTCCCATACGGGACTTTTGTTAATAAAATGTTTTATTTCCTACCGATATATTGTTCCTAACGGAACAAAAAAAATTAGTTTGCAAAGCTATTTTTCTATAGTATCTTAAAATAAAAATTTGTCAAAGTTACAATTTATTTATATCTAACACATCAAAATATTATTTAGCCTAAATTATTATTACAATTTAACCATTTTAAATTTTGCAATTTGCTTATTTTCAGTTACTACATTTAATATATACATTCCTGATGGCACATTTGTTAAATTAATTAGCACATTGTTATTTGTTTTTTGAATGATTAATTCACGTCCAGTGCAATCTGTAATAATTAATTCTGAATTTTGGGATAATCCTTTTATATAAACAAAATCGTTTGTTGGGTTTGGAAAAACACTAATATCATTGTTATTTGTTTCTGTAATTGAAGTAACAATATTAGAATTAAGTGCAAATTCTGAACTGTTTCCATTCAAATCGGTAGCCGTTGCTGTAACAATATCCGAAGAAGTTAATCCACTGCAATTAAAAGTCCAGTTGCCAAAATTATCTGCAATTGTTGAACCTAAATAAGTAATGGCATCGCCATGATTTAAAATGTTTGCTCCATCAGATTTAAAAAGTTCTATTTTAATTCCCGCAGGACCGCCGTTTATATTATAATCAATAATTCCATCAAAAAAGGTAATTCCGCTTCCGTTGTCATAAACTACACTCGAAATTTCAGGAAAATTCATTAATTCATTGCACCCCATATCGTTATCGCCGGCATCGTTTGGGTTAACTCCAAAAGGGAATAAATCAATTCCCATTTGAGTGTTGTTATAAATTATATTGGCAGAAAAAGTGTTATACATTGAATTTGTGTCGGCAATTACAATTCCCACTGTATCGTTAAATGCAATAATGTTTCCTTTAGTCGGCTCACCTATTTTATTGTATTTTGATTTATTGCTGATTATAATTCCCGCTGCACCGTTTCCAAGTGGTGACGTGCCATTGCTTGCTGTTCCAATTTTATTGCTATAAACAGTATTACTATCGCTTCTTTCGTATAACAATATTCCGGCATATTTATTTCCGCTTATTAAATTGTTTTCTATATTGTTTTTTGAAGGGAAAGTGGCGAACCCGATTCCATTATAATTTGGAAGTGCAATATTTCCTGTAACATCGGTACCGATGTGATTTCCAATAATATTATTGTACATTGTACTTGAATCGGCAACTTCAATACCATCAAACAAATTGCCCGATATTATATTTTTATCAGCAGGTGCTGTCCCTCCTATAATATTGTATTTTGTTCCCCCGCCTAAAATTACACCAATCTGATTAGGAACTGTATCAGTTCCCGCTGCATTTGTGCCTATTTTATTGCCTTTTAATTCGTTGTAATATGTTCCTGTAGTAACAATAAAAATTCCGTAAGCAAGATTGCCCGATAACACGTTGTTAATTATTGGATTATGATTAGCACCACCATCAACACAAATTCCAGTGGTGTTTGGAATTGCATGATTGCCGGTTTTATCAACTCCGATGTAATTTCCAATACAACTATTATAAGGTGAATTACCATAATAAATAAGACCATAAACCCGATTGCCTGAAATTATATTTCCTTCATTTGCGTTATATCCTCCGGCAATATTGTGAGCTGCGTTAGAATTAAAATAAAGCCCATTTCCCTGAATTAAAGTGTCATTCGAAAATTTAAAAGTTCCCAATCCTGTAGAATCTGTTCCAATATAATTTCCTTTAACAATATTGCTATCAGCAGCTTCCATACAAATACCCATTTCTAAATTAGCTGAAATTATATTTCTTTCTCCTGCTGCATCTCCGCCAACAATGTTTGAATTTGCATTACTAAAAATATAAATTCCAGTGTGATTACTTAGTGCAACCATACCGCTTTTATCGGTTCCAATATAATTTCCTTTTATAATGTTATTTCTTGTTCCAAAATAAGCCAAAGCAATTCCTGCAAGATGATTTCCCGAAATAACATTTTTTTCGCCATAAGTTGAACCACCAATAATATTATTGCCCGAACCACTTATTAAAATACCATTGCTATTAGGAATAGAATCGTTACCATTTAAATTTGTTCCAATATAATTTCCTTTTATAGTGTTATTTGTTGCAAAACTTCCCAAAATTGAAATTCCACCATCGGTATTGCCCGAAATAATATTACATTCAGCCGATGAACTACCACCAATTATATTGTTATAAGAATCGCTAATGGCAATTCCATAGTAATTGGCAATAGTATCTGATATTGAAACAGCATTTATGTTAACTCCAATAAAGTTGCCCTTTATAACATTATCATGCGAAAGGTTATTATTAATAGCAACACCGGCATAATCGTTTCCCGAAATAATATTTCTTTGTGATATTAAAGTTCCTCCAATTGTATTGTTAGAAGCTGAATCTATTGCAACACCATAATAATTTGGAATTCTGTACATTCCTGTTCTATCAGTTCCTATTTTATTTCCTTGTACGATATTAGAATCTGAAATTCTTAATCCTACTCCGGCAATTGCGTTTCCGGAAATTAAATTATTTTTAATTATATTTCCTGTAGAACCTCCATAGCAGGCAACTCCTATATCATTTGGAGAAGCTGAAGTTCCATCGGAATTTACCCCAAAGTAACAATCAGAAACAATACAGGAGCCACTTGGATACGTTAAATATTTTGTAATAAAAACTCCCATCTGAAAACCATTAATTATCATTCCTTTAACTATTCCTCCCGAAAGCGGAAAACATAAACCAAATAAAAGATTTGTTGTACTTTTTAAACAAATTTCTGGTCCGTTTGGATTTGTGTTTCCGGGCTGACTTGTTCCGTCAATAGTTACACTTAAGCTGGCTATATATGGCAATAAAGAGGTTAAAGTAATTGTGTAAACTCCGGTTGTTGCATTATAATATGGGTCGGAAGTCGGAATATTAAAAATAATAGTGTCAGCATCAAACGCATTTACACTTGCCGAAGTTATGGCTTGTCGCAATGAACCTGCTCCTGCATCATTGGTGTTTGTTACTGTAAATGTAGCTGCCCACATATTGTTAATAACAAATAGCACTAAAAATAAAGTTGTTTTAACTCGCATATTTTAATTTTTAATCAAAAATAATATAATTTATTAGATAAAAATAATTTTAAAAATTAATCCTTTTGCAATTAAGTACAAAAACATGAAAATTATTACTACTCCAATAGATGCCATGTAAAGCAGCTTGTATGCGTTTATGATTTATAGCCCATAACGTTTTGGCGGTTGAATTTGGCAGGCTTTTACTTGCAGTCATTGTCAAACCGATATAAAGTTTGCATATTGTTATCATTGTCAAGTTGCCCATAACAGCCTGCTAAATTCTAACATGGTGTTAGCGGTTCGGCTTTGTTTTCACATTGTCTAATAGTTTTCCCGCTTCCCAAAAAATAAAGTCATATTTCATAGTAAGAGTTAATTTTTCCGTATTAAAGTTTTTGTCAAATTCTTTGATTAATTCTGATAACGAATTTTCTTTTGTAATACTTGAATATATACTTTCAATTTTCTCGTAAGCAACTATGAGACTTTTAATTTTTTTATTTTCTTCCGAAGTATAATACTGGCTTATGCCACAAGCTTTACAAACAAACTTATCATATATTGGATTTTTTGGATTTATTGAATGAAAAAGCTTTGTTAAAAATGAAAATTGAAGTGATTTTTCTTCTTTCCCTTTTCTATTTCTAGAATTGAAGTCTAAAAATTGCTTAATGACTCTTTCTAAATTGAATAATTCTGGTTTATTCTTGTATTTTTCTAGTGTTTTAAAATACTCTTTATAAAAGTTATCTGTTAAACCTGCTCTGTTCATTCCATAAAAATGACGATATACATATTGAAATAAGTGATTGCATGTAACATCTGTTGTCTTCAATTCCGCTTTTAAAAACAAATAAACATCTATTGATTCTTGTTTGAATGATTTAATAATATTCTCTTTTAACAAATTAATATTTTCTACAATGTCCATTGTTGATTGCATCTATTTTAATTTTTAATCATTTTGCAGAAGTCATGTTTTTAAGCTGATCGCTAACGTTTGGCGCTTGGAAAAGCTGGGCGTTTAGCCGCAGTCGGTGTCAAACCGTTAAAAAGTTTACAATTTGTTAAATTTGTCAAGTTGCCCATAACTGCCCAGTTTTTACCAAACGTGTGTTATGTGCCGTAGTTATTGTCCTAAACTAATTTTTAAATGTGGTAATTCAACTTGAAATTTCACCTTTGCTTGTAACGCTCTAAAAACTCGTAATAAAGTGTCAATTGTTACATTACTTGCATTACTTTCAATTCTTGAAATTTGAGCTTTTTGTACGCCAATGAGTTTTCCTAATTCTTCTTGTGTCAAATTGCGTTCATTACGTGTTTGTTTAATGGCTTTTCCAATTAAATCCATTTGTAATTCAAACTCAAACTTATCTCGGTTGCGAGTACCGATTTTTCCGATGAGTTTATCTTGAACTTCTTCTAATGTGTATGCTTTCATTGTTTTTTATTTTTTTTAAGTTTTTCTTTATTTTCAAAATATTTGACACGCAATTGTTTTGCCTTTTGGATTTCATTGTCAGGTATGTTACTTCTCTTTTTTATAAAAACATGCGTCGAAACAACTAATGTGTTTTCAGAATTTGTTTTATCCCAAAATGCAAGTAATCTATATTGTAACCCTTGATAAAGTGTTCTAAATTCCCAAATCTCGTCTTTTAGTTTTTTGAAAAGTTCAGAATTATGTTCATTCTGAGCCTTACGAATATTAAAAAGAATTTTTTCGTAGTGCTTTTTATTAAGACTACAAAGAAATTCAAATGCTTCATCTAAAAATATAATATCAAATAGTTTGTCCATTTGTTCAATAATTTTCTATACAAAGATAAGCAATAGTTTCATTAAATAGAAACATTTTTATAAATATTTATTTTTACTTAACAAAAAATGGTTCTAAAAATTTGTCATGCAGCTTTTTAACTATGGCACATAACGTCAGTCCGTCTAAAAACCCATTTTTTAAATTTTAATCAAATGTAAGTAAGATTTTCAAAATAACTTCCCCCAAAAGCACTTTATTAATTGAGGCATAATGAGGCAATTTTATTAACATCACAATATTAATAAAAAAAGGAATACAGTAGAAAATATATATCAACAAGTATTT
>Ga0209211_10003557_pt1 | contig 25221 bp, 22 predicted proteins | sample RifGroA2_FD_183992 | JGI IMG/M metagenome (GOLD analysis project Ga0209211, IMG submission 183992) | Groundwater microbial communities from Rifle, Colorado, USA - Groundwater A2 (SPAdes) (version 2) | ecosystem: Environmental > Aquatic > Deep subsurface > Groundwater | place: Rifle, Colorado...
TCCCGCCCGGCTTTTGGATTTTCCCAGTAACAAAGAATGCCAATTTTGCCAATTCCGCGAGATTTGCGGTCAGGCTTTGGCGGGTGAGATGAGTTGGTCAGAATTCAAAAATAAACTGGGATCCCAGAAGTCTCTTCTAGGGTAGAAGAGCGGAAGAAAGGAGAAAGTTGCTTTCGGTTAGGACCGAAGCTTTTTTGTTATCCTTCTTGAAAAATATTTGCGGATTCCTGAGTTCGGCAATCTCAACGACGTTGGGTTGGTCGCGGTCGTCAATCTCACTGATTTTAATTTTGTCGCCGACTACGAAGATCAAATAATCATTATTTAACCAATAGAGCTGGCTGATTTTTTGGGAAAACCGGGCTAATAAGATCCGGTCACCCGCTTTTTTCTGTGGTTGTCCCACCCTTTCCTTGAGGAAATAGATCGAGATTTCAGAGTTGTTAAAATAGGCCAATTTTTCTTCGTCGGGAGAAATTTTGAAATCTCTGATCGATTCAGAGATTTCGACAAAAGACTTGGTTTTTTCGTCGAGAAAAAAGAGACTGTCAGCCTCCCGGAGAAAGAGACCCGAAGGAGAAAGCTCCAGCCCGTAGGAAACCTCGTCTTTTATGGCGAGGGGAACATCGTTTAATTTCTGTTTTTCGGCCGCCGCTAAATTATCAATCCGAAAGACAAACCCACTGTTTTCTAAAAGGTAGATCTTCCCTTCGAGAGATCCGAAAGCCAAGACATGATTTAGAATTTCTGTAGTTCTTTTAGAATCAAGGTCGCCCGAAAAAAGGGTTTGTTCTTTAAGGCCGAGGAATTTGCGGCCGTTAGGCGAGTCAGGAGAAAAATCAACCTTTTCAAAATCTTTGAGGAAATCTAGAGCAACCGGGCTAGCCGGATTCTGTTGAGTGTCGGCCCAAAAAATCTTCTCTTGCTCATTAATGGCATAACGCATCAGGATTTTTTGGGAATCGGTTGACCACTGGAGGTCTAGAAAAAAAACTGTTCCGTTTTTTTTGTAAAGATCTTTTTCCCTGACGAAGACTTTTTCAACGTTATTCTGCCCCAAGAAATCAAAGAGGGTTAAATATTGTCCCTGGGAGTCTTTTTTCTGCAAGAGCGCCTTTTTTCCGGAAGGGGAAGGGAAAAATCTTTCCACTCCCTTGGCGAAAATCTGGAAGTCGGTTTTTTCCGGAAAAAGAACAACATCGTTTTCTTCGGTGACAGCCATGGCTTTCACTTCCAAGTTTTTCTTCCAGGGGAAATACCCCTCCTTTTTTATCTCAACTAAGTAGTTTCCGGGCAGCAACTCTTCAATCAGGGCGGAACCAAAAAAGAAATCAGTTCTCTTTTTTAATTGGCCGTTAATGAAAACATCACTGCCTCGGGGAGAGACCCCGAAGTAAAAAGCGCCGGTTTTGGTGATTTGAGCAGTGCTCAAATCCAAGCGATAACCCTGATTATAAAGAAGAACCGTTGGCGTGACAATTAAGAAGGCTATCGAGCAGGCGAAAAACAGGAAGGTGCGTGTTCGTTTGGTCATGTTCCTAATTCACATTTTAACACAAAACCGGTTTTTAGAAAACGTTTGACGCTAACTCGTTTTTCCGTTAAGATTAAACAGATAAAGAAACAAAATCATGTTTTTGGTTCGAAAAATTGGCATTGATTTAGGCACCTGTAACTCGGTGGTTTTTGCTCCGCCTAAAGGGGTGATTTTGCAAGAACCGTCAGTCGTGGCCGTTTCTCTGTTGGAAAACCGGATTTTAGCGATTGGTCGTGAAGCTAAAGAAATGCTCGGCAAGACCCCAGACACTCTGAGGGTTTACCGACCCCTCAAAGACGGAGTCATCGCTGACTTCAGGGTGACTCAGGCCATGCTGAGATATTTTATTGACAAGACCAGTCAAATGGCCCGGTTTTTCAAGCCAGAACTGATTATTGGCGTGCCGGCCGGCGTTACTTCAACTGAAAGAAGAGCGGTGGTTGAAGCCGGAACCAACGCTGGAGCCAAGGCTGTTTTTACCGCCAAGGAACCGATTCTGGCCGCCATCGGCGCCGGCATCCCGATCAATACTTCTTCGGGGAATATGATTGTTGACATCGGCGGCGGCACTTCTGAAATGGCCGTCATCTCCCTGGGCGGAATCGTTAACTGGGGGTCAGTTAGGATGGCCGGAGACAAGCTCGACGAAGCCATTGCTAATTACATCAAGGAAAAACACAATCTGGCGATTGGCGAGCAAACCGCTGAAGAAATTAAGATTAACATTGCCACGGCTCTGCCCGAGAAGGAAGAAAGACTCATGCAGATCCGGGGCCGCGACCTCATTTTGGGTTTACCCAAAACGGTTAAGATTTCCTCTAATGAAGTTTGCTTTGCTATCAGCGATGTTCTGATGGAAATCATTCAGACCATTAAACAAGTCTTAAGAGAGACGCCGCCAGAATTATCTGCCGATGTTATTGATAAAGGCATTGTTTTATCTGGTGGAGGAGCCCTGCTGCGCAATTTCGATCAATTGATCGAGCAATCGATCGGTGTTCCTTGTTTGGTGGCGGACGAGCCCCTTTTGTGCGTGGCCCGAGGCACGGGCGTGGTGGCCGAAAACCTGGAAGTCTATAAGAAAAGTTTGATGACCAAAAAATGATGTGGGGTCACCGGAAACAATGGCAATTTTTGAGAAAATCCGTCCAGCTGGAAAAAACGAGCCACGCTTACTTGTTTTCCGGCAAAAAATTGTTGGGGAAAAAAGAAATCGCTCAGGAATTCGCCCGATTATTAAATTGTCAGAGTGAGGATTTTGACGAAAAGCCTTGCCGGAAGTGCTCTTCTTGCCGAGAAATGGAGAAAAGTTGCCATCCCGATTTCCTTTTAATCGAAAATACCGATAAAATAGAAGAAACAGAAATTAATCTGATCCGCCATCTGGGCAATTGGTTGAGCCTGAAACCCGGGTTGGGAAAGTTCAAAGTCGCCATCATTGACCAATTCCAGACTTTTTCCTTGGCGGCCCAGTCCGCCCTCCTGAAAACCCTGGAGGAGCCTAGAGGACAGACGGTTTTGATCCTCATCAGCGACTATCCGGAGTTATTGGTTCTAACCATTATTTCTCGGCTCCAGGAAATCAAATTCAACCCCTTGTCAAGCCAAGAAATTGTTGATCTTTTGCTGGCCGCGGGGGCCGATGAATCTTTGACCGATCGGATCAGCCATCTTTCTTCGGGCAAACCATTAAAGGCGAGGCGATTGTTAAACCCGGACGATTTAAAGAAAGAAGAAGAAAGAATCAAAAGATTCGCCGGAATGTTGAATCAGGATTTGGTCTTTTGGTTTCATGAGATAGAGGTCTTAACTAAAGAGAGTGATGCTTTGCCAGAGAACCTGGAAGTTTGGCTGGATTTCATCCGCTTACTCTTTTTGGTCAAAATGGGCGTTGTCAAAAAGGGAAACCTGGATCAGAACCAGCAAAAATTATTTGGGAAAGCCGAAAGTATCCCGGCCTCAAAATTGAAGAGCCTGCTTTTCTCCCTAGACAAGACGAATTATCTTTTGTCGAGAAGTAACGTCAATCCGAGACTGGCCATAGAAAATTCAATCCTAGAATTGTTTTGATTATATCATGACCTACCAAGATATCCTTAAAAGAATCACCCCGGAATTAGAAGAATTAATTGGCCATCTCTGGGAAGAAATGATTAAGATGAGAACGGGCCGGGCCGATCCTTCCCTTATTGCCGACATCAAGGTGAACTGTTTCGGTCAGGAGTTTTCCCTAAAGCAGCTAAGCGTCATTTCCTCGGCCGGTGCCAAAGAAATTATGATCCAGCCTTGGGATAATTCCTACATTGAGCCGATTCTCGCCTCCTTGTCTAGATCTTCACTGGGTTCAGGGATGATGGCGGAAAAAAATCTGATTCGTCTTTCCTTGTCGCCATTGACCGAGGAATACCGTAAAAACTTCTTGAGGATTCTCTCTGAGAGAGCCGAAGAACAGAGAATTATGATCAGAAAGATTCGGGATCGTGCCTGGAAAGAGATTCAGGACGGAGAAAAGGAAGGAACGATTCGCGAAGACGACAAGTTCCGGGGCAAGGAAGAATTGGATAAATTAGTTAAAAAGTATAACGAGAAGATTGAGGAAATGACCGAAAAGAAAAAGAAAGAGGTTATGGAGTAAAAACAAATGATTATCACTATTTTAATCGCTTTAGCGAGTTTAATTATTCTGGTTAGCCTTCATGAGCTGGGCCATTTTTTCACGGCCAAGAAATTTGGGGTCAAGGTTGAGGAATTTGGCATTGGTTATCCGCCCAAACTCTTCGGAAAGATGTTCCGAGGGACTCTTTATTCGATCAACCTCCTGCCCTTTGGCGCTTTTGTCCGAATACCGGAAGAGGCCGACGACAGCTCTTCGTCTTTTACCAATAAACCTCTTTGGCAGAGGGCTTTAATCATTTTTAACGGCGCCTTTGTTTTTTGGCTAGTCGGCGCGGTTTTATTTTCCATTGTTTTTATGGTCGGCTCCCCAACTATTGTTGATGACGCCGAAACCGGCTTCGCCGACTTAAAAGTCCAGATCAGCGCCATTTCTCCCAGTAGTCCGGCCCAGGCCGCCGGCCTGAAGGTGGGCGACACCATAATGCAAGTTCAAAGTTCAACCCTCAAAGCTCAAAACGTTGATAAGGTCAAAGAGGTCCAGGATTTCATCGGTGAAAACCGAGGGAAAGAAGTGATTTTGACTGTAAGAAGGGGCGGTTTGGTTTTCGAATTGAGTGCTCAGCCGCGCCTCTCGCCGCCCGCCGGTCAGGCTCCTTTGGGAGTTTCCCTGGTCAGAACCGGTCTCAAGAGCTATCCCTGGTATCTGGCCGGTTTTGAGGGGATCAAAGCCACTTTTGAGGCGACGGCGATAATTATTTCCGCCTATGGCCAAAGCTTAGCCCGGATTTTTCAAGGGACTCCTTCGGGATTGGAACTGATGGGTCCGGTGGGCATCGTCGGTATTTTGAGTCAGGGCATGGAAATGGGCTTGAGTTATTTTCTGCAAATGATCGGCTTTCTCTCCATTAATGTGGCCATTCTGAATCTTCTGCCCATTCCCGCTTTTGACGGCGGCAAACTGATGTTTTTGGGCATTGAAGCTTTGAGGAAGAAGCCGGTTTCCCGTCAGGTTGAGGAGAGGATCACTACCGTCTTTTTCGCTTTATTAATAATTTTGATGGTTTTTGTCACCATCAAGGACATTAGGAACTTCAGAGGATTACTTTAATATGAGGCAGTCAAATCTTTTCGGCAAAACTTTAAGAGAAGCGCCCAAAGACGAGACGACAATTAACGCCAAACTTTTAATTCGCGCCGGTTTTATTAATAAATTAACGGCCGGTGTTTACACTTATTTGCCGCTCGGCTGGCGGGTAATTCGTAAAATTGAGAATATTATTAGAGAAGAAATGGAAAAGGTGGGCGGCCAAGAACTGGTAATGCCGGTTTTGCATCCTAAAGAGAGCTGGCAAATAACTGACCGTTGGGACACGGTGGATGTTTTATTTAAATTAGAGGGTTGGGAGAGTAAGGAATTGGCTTTGGGCCCGACTCACGAAGAAGTCGTCACTCCTTTGGTAAAAAAACATATCCAAACCTATAAGGATTTGCCTTTGTATCTTTTCCAGATTCAGACAAAATTCCGGAAAGAAAAAAGAGCCAAATCCGGCTTGATTAGGAACCGCGAATTTTTAATGAAAGACCTTTATTCTTTCCATAAATCAGAAGCCGACTTAGATGAGTATTACGAGAAAATGAAAGAAGTTTACTGGCGAATTTTCAAGAAAGTCGGTATTGGCAACGAGACTTATTTGACCTTTGCTTCGGGCGGCACTTTTTCCAAATTCTCTCACGAATTCCAAACGCCGGCAGAAGCGGGCGAGGATGTAATTTATATTTGTCAGGAATGTCGCCAAGCGATAAATCAAGAAATTAGGCCAGAGGTAAAAAACTGTCCGAACTGTCAGGCTAAGCAATTTAAAGAAACTAAGGCGATTGAAGTCGGTAACATCTTCAAGCTGAAAACTAAATTTTCCGAGTCATTCGATCTTTATTTTGTCGACAAACATGGCACAAAAGGACTTGTTCAGATGGGCTGCTACGGCATTGGTTTAGGACGGCTGATGGGGACAATCGTCGAGGTTTTTCATGACGACAAAGGAATTATTTGGCCTAAGGCAGTGGCGCCGTTTTCTGCGCATCTCTTACAGCTCGGCAATGAGTCTAAAATAAAGGCCGCTGCAGAAAAATTATATGGCCGGTTGAAAAAACAGGGAGTAGAAGTTTTGTTTGACGATCGGCAGGATAAAACTCCCGGTGAAAAATTCGCTGACGCGGACTTGATCGGCATTCCCCTCAGAGTGGTGGTGAGCGAGAAAAGCTTAGCTCAGAAATCGTTTGAGTTTAAGAATCGGAATGAAAAGAAGATCGAATTGGTTCCCGTTGACAAATCCTTAACCAGAATTAAGTCTTAGAATATGATTAAGAAGACCCTGGACAGAATCCTACGCAGTTTTTCTCAAGACATTGCCATTGACCTGGGCACGGCCAACTCTTTAGTTTATGTCCGAGGGAAGGGGATTGTTATGACGGAACCTTCGGTCGTGGCCATTAATCAGAAGACGGGCCGCATTTTGGCGATTGGCGAAGAGGCTAAAAAAATGGTCGGTCGTACGCCGAGTCACATTGTGGCGACTCGGCCTTTGGTTAAAGGCGTCATCTCTGACTTTGAGGTGACCGAGCAAATGTTGAGGTATTTCATCGACAAGGCCCAAAAGGGCAAATTCCATTTTGGCGTCCGGCCGAGGGTGATCATTGGCATTCCCTGGGGCGTGACCGAAGTAGAGAAGAAAGCCGTCAAAGACGCGGCGCGCAACGCGGGGGCGGGTCAGGTTTTTTTAATTGAAGAACCGATGGCGGCGGCCATCGGGGCTCGTCTCGAAGTTCAGGAAGCGGGCGGCAATTTTATTGTTGATATCGGCGGAGGAACAACCGAAGTGGCCGTCATCTCTTTGGGCGGCGTAGTCATTGCCCGAAGCTTAAGAATCGCCGGCGATAAACTCAACGAAGATATCATTCACTTTGCCCAGGAAGAATTTAAGCTTTTGATCGGAGAACAGACGGCCGAAGAGATAAAAATCGCCATTGGTTCGGCCTATCCTCAAAAAGACAAAGAAAAAAGAGCCGCGCCTTTGCGGGGTCGAAACCTGGTGACGGGTTTGCCCGAAGAAATTATCATTACCGAAGAAGATACCCGCCATGCCCTGGAAAAGTCAGTTAAGCAGATTATTAACACGATCAAAACAACGATTGAAGAGACGCCGCCCGAACTCTTAGCCGATATCATGGCCGAGGGCATTTGGTTATCTGGTGGCGGGTCTTTGCTGCGCGGATTAGATACGTTGATTGCCAGAGAGACAAAGATCAAGACTCAAGTGGTTGAAGATCCCATGACGGCCGTGGCCCGGGGCGCGGGCATGGTTCTGGAGAATCTGGATGACCTGGCCGAGGTCCTGGTGGAAACCGAAGGATTGGAGCCGTTGTCCTAGAACATTATTTTAGCTTTTCGATCAACTCCCTGGTTATTTCTTGCCGGTCGGCTTGAGGGCCGATTTTTTTGACGGCTTGGCCGATCAAAAAACCGAGCACGGCGGTCTTGCCTTTTTTGTAGTCGGCCGCGGCTTGGGCATTTTCGCTTAAGGTCTCGTCGACGATTCTGGACATTTCCGCTTCACTGACCGAAGTTACCTCCTTAGAGGCAATGAGGTCTTTAATCAGTTTTTCCGGAGAAACGGTTTTAATGTCAACCTTTCTATTAATCAGCCAGTTGGCAATCTCGCTTGGACTTGAGTATTTTCTGCCATCGATTTTGCCGTTAATCTTGAGGGCCTCTTCGTAATAATCGGCTAATTCCTTGGTTTCAATCAGAAGATCGACCTGGTAAGGCGAGAGTTTAAATTCTTTTATGAACCTTTTTTCTTTCTTTTCGGGCAATTCGGGGATTTGTTTTTTGATCTCGGCGATTTTTTCCGGCGTAAAGTTCATCGGCGGGATGTCGGGCTCGGGGAAATAGCGATAATCGTGCGCTTCTTCTTTTTCTCTCTGAGAAACAGTCTTGTTTTCGGTTTCGTTCCAGCCGCGCGTTTCCTGAATCGGCGTTTCTCCGCCTTGGAGTATCTCGATCTGCCTTTCTATTTCATATTCAATCGCTTTTCTCGCAAACCGAAAAGAATTAATATTTTTTACTTCAACCTTATAAAGCGGCAATTCTTCGTCGTTTTGCGCTTTACCTTTTACGCTTTTCGTTTTAATCGAGATATTTGGCTCAATTCGGAGACTGCCTTTTTCCATGTCGGCGTCAGAGATGCCCAGATATCTGACCGTTCTTTGGAGATCCTTTAAGAATTCATCAACCTCTTGACTGTTTTGAAAATCAGGCTCGGTGACGACTTCCAGCAGGGGTATGCCCGAACGATTAAAGTCAACCAAAGTGCATTTCTTGCCACCGATCTCGGTGTGAAGCAATTTTCCCGTATCTTCTTCCAGATGGACCCTTCGGATACGAATTTCCCGACCCTCTTTTAGGATGACCTTTCCCTGGACGCAGAAAGGCTGGTCATATTGCGATATCTGATAGCCCTTGGGCAAGTCGGGATAGAAATAGTTCTTCCGGTCAAACTTTGACTCTTCTAAAATCCGGCAGTTTAATGCCAATCCCAGCCTGATGGTCCACTCGATAGCTTTTTTATTGGGAACGGGCAGGGCGCCGGGCAGGCCCAGGCAGACCGGACAACAATGAGTGTTTGGCTCGACATTAAAATGATAAGCGTCGCAACCACAAAACATCTTGCTGGCCGTGGCTAATTCGATATGTATTTCTAGACCAATAACGGGTTGATATTCTTTGTTCTCCATGAGCTTTAAGGCTAGAGCTTGGGCTTAATCTTGTAATATTGAGTTTCGGTCTCAAAGAGTTTGCCCAAGTTTAAGATCAGATCCTCTTGCCATCGGTTGCCGATTATCTGCAGGCCAACGGGCAAACCATCAACAAAACCGGCGGGCAGGGAAATAGCCGGGAGGCCGGCGATGGTCGAAGGCTCAACTAAAACGTCTTCCTTTTCTCCGAACATGGGATCGGCGGTACTGGCGCCGATTCTTTTGGCCGGGCTCGGAGAGACGGGGCCAATAATGACATCTAGCTTTTCAAAAGCTTTTTCAAAGTCTTGGCAAATGACGGTGCGGATTTTCTGGGCTTTGAGATAATAGGCGTCGTAATAGCCGGCCGAAAGAGTGTAAGTTCCGAGCATAATCCGGCGCTTATTCTCTTTATTAAAATAAGTCCGGTCGGAACCGTAACGGATGCCGTCGTATCTGGCCAGGTTAGAGGAGACTTCGGATCGTTGCAGAATCGTGTAGACGGAAATGGCGTATCTGGGGTCAAAGAGGGAAACCTCAACGACCGAACAGCCTAGCCGGCGGAAAACTTCAGCCGCTTCCAAGATCTTTTGACGAACTGGTTTTTCGGCCACTTCTAGATATTCTTTGGCTAACCCAATCCTAATTTTCTTAGGCTCAAAAGAACTTGTTTCTACTAGCGATCGATCAACCGTCGTCGCGTCTAGGGGGTCTTTGCCGGCAATGGTTTTGTAGATGATTTCGGCGTCCGCTACGGTCTTGGTAATGGGTCCGGGGCAATCCAGCGAACTGCCCATGGCGATAACGCCATAGCGGCTGACTCGGCCATAACTCGGTTTTAACCCGACGACACCGCACCAGGCCGATGGTTGACGGATAGAGCCAGCTGTTTCTGAGCCGATGGCAAAGATGGTTTCATCGGCCATGACGGCCGCGGCGGAACCACCCGAAGAACCACCGGGCAGACGCTCCAAATTCCAGGGATTATGAGTGACAAAGAAATCAGAGGTCTCGGTGGAAGAGCCGTGAGCAAAAGAATCCATATTGGTTTTACCCAAAAGCCCGAATTGAGCATCAATCAGTCTCTGATAAACTGTGGCGTTATAGGGTGGAATGTAATCACGAAGAATATTGGAAGAAGCAGTGGTCCGGATGTTTTCAGTGCAAAAGTTATCCTTGATGGCGAAAGGAATGGCGTTTCTAGTTTCGGCGATCACGGTGATAAAAGCCTTGGTTTTTTCATCAACCTCTTTGATTCTTTTCTGACAATCAGCAAAAATCTCTTGGGGAGAAAACCTCTTTTTTTCTATTCCCTCAAGAACCTCGGTTAATGATAATTCGTTTAGGTTCATTTTGTTGATTTTAAAAGATGGCCTCGGCGACAAAATTGAAAACTTCTAGGAATTTTTCATTTTGTTACTCTAAAAAATGGCTTCAGTAACAAAATAGCCTTGGTGTTTTCGTTTGGCGCCGGACAAGGCCTGTTCCTGGGTTAAAGACGGCCTGATGACATCTTCCCGGAAAACGTCTTTATTCCCGCTGACCTGAGAAGTCGGCAGAATCTTTTCCGTTTCGATCTCGTCAAGGTGAGCGATAAACTTTAAAGTTTCCGTCAGTTGCAGCTGGAATCGTTTCATCTCTTCTTCGGAGAGCTGAAGTTTGGCCAGCTGGGCGATATGTTGGACTTCGGCGGGGGTTAGTTCTTTGGTCATTAATTCAGTTTAACTTTTTTTGAGTTGATTTTCAAGAGTCTTTCTGTTAACATGAAACCATGGAGTTGATTAATTTCATCCTCGATTCATCCACGGTTCAGTTTCTAATCTTCCTGACGAAGATTTTCGCTCCCATTATTTTCCTCTTCTTTTTGGGAGTGAGCCTTTTTTCTCTGAAAAAGAGTCCTACCTTTATTCAGATGGGTTTTTGGCAGGACCTGATCGAATTAAAGAACCAGAAAGCCTACGGCGTGGGCAAGGTTGAGAAAAAATGGCTTGGAATTACCCAACGATTGGAAACGACGAATGTGGCTGATTGGAAGTTGGCCATCATTGAGGCGGAAAGCCTGATCGAAGAGATCCTGGCCAGAATGGGGTTAGGCGGAGAAAGCTTCGGCGATCGATTAAAGAAGATGGATAAGTCTCAATTACCCAGTTTGGATGATTTGACTCAAGCTCATCAAGTTCGCCAGGATGTTGTTCATGACCCTGATTACCGCCTGGATTTTGAACAGACAACCCGGGTCATCGGCATTTACGAGAGGGCTTTGCGAGAATTAGACGCGCTCTAGCTAAACACCGCGGGGTGGAGGAGTAGTACCTCACGAGGCTCATAACCTTGGGACGCCGGTGCAATTCCGGCCCCCGCAACACTTCAACTCGCCGGGGTAGCTCAGTTGGTAGAGCACAGGACTCATAAGCCTGGTGTCGTGGGTTCGATCCCCACCCCCGGTACCATCCCTGCTAAAAATATGCGGCCGTAGATCAATTGGTTAGATCGCCGCCCTGTCACGGCGGAGGTTGCCGGTTCGAGCCCGGTCGGCCGCGCTAAGAAAAACTGGTTTTGGCCAGCTTTTTCCGTAAAAATCCCGAACAAAACAACGTACAATTGAAGCGATCGCAATGATTGTTAGTTTTTAAAGTTATTAACAAGCAAACTTTGTACGAGGTTGCCTTTATCTTAATTTTAAGGTAAAATAACATTACTAAAGAAGACAGGGGCCATGTCAGAAGCCGATTTAAAAACGCTAAAAAATCAGGCCGAAACAGATATTTCTGCCGCCAAAGATATTAAAGAATTGGAGGCGGTTTTTCGTCGATATCAAAAAGAGATAAATTTACTTTTTAAGAGATTTTCAAAATTACCGGAGAACCAAAGAGGGGAATGGGGCCGGGCGGTTAATCTCTTGAAGAGTTTTTTAGAAACAACCGTCTCTCGGAAAAAAGAATTTTTACAGAAAGCTGAATCTCAGATCGCCATCAATGATTTTTTTGACCCGGACAAACCCGGAAAAATGCCTGAAATCGGCCACTTGCATCCCTTAACCCAGACAAAAAGGGAAATTATGGCTATTTTTGCTTCGATGGGTTTTGACGTGGCCTTGGGGCCGGAAATAGAAGACGAATGGCACAACTTCGACGCTTTGAATATCCCCAAAGACCATCCGGCCAGGGACGCCTGGAATACCATTTGGCTAAAGCCAGAAAATAAAAAATTATTATTGCGCACGCACACCAGTCCGGTGCAGGCAAGGTATTTGATGACTCATCAACCGCCTTTCAGAATCATTGCCCCGGGTAAAGTTTTCCGCTATGAAGCGACCGACGCTTCCCATGAAGCCCAATTTTATCAGTTAGAAGGATTAATGGTGGACAGAAAGGTTTCCGCCGCCAATTTTAAAGCAATCATTGGCGAGTTTCTAAAAAGATTTTTTGACAAAAGTTTGAAATTCCGTCTCCGGCCCGATTTTTTCCCTTTCACCGAGCCTTCTTTTGACGTCGCCATGACCTGTCTGGCTTGTTCCGGCAAGGGCCGTTCAGGCCCGAAGGGTTGTCCGGTCTGCAAGAGGACCGGCTGGCTGGAAGTGGCCGGGGCCGGCCTGGTTCATCCGAATGTTTTTACGGCCTGCGGACTGAACCCAGAAATATGGAAAGGCTGGGCTTTTGGCTTTGGCTGGGACAGGTTAGCGATGATGAAATACAAAATTGATGATATCCGCCTTTTTAATTCCGGTGACTTAAGATTTCTGGAACAATTTTAAGATGAAGTTTTCCTATAACTGGCTTCAATCATATTTCGAGGCTAAATTGCCCGCGCCGACCAAATTGGCCGAGTTTTTGTCTGACCATTTTGCCAACGTCGAGGAAGTCAAAAAAAACGGTCAGGATTTTATTTTAGATATTGAGGTTCGGCCCAATCGGGCCGCTGATTGCTTTTGCCACTGGGGCATTGCCAGAGAGATTGCCGCCATTTTGAACATAAACAAGTCTGTTTCTGGCGAAACAAAATGGCAACCTCATCCTTTCAAAATCAACGAGGACGAACAAAGCAAAACAGCGGATTTTATCAAATTGAAAATCGAAAATCCCAAAGACTGCCAGAGATATACAGCCAGAATCGTCAGTCATGTCAGAGTCGGGCCCTCGCCCCTTTGGTTAAAGAAATGGCTTGAAGCTTGCGGTTTACAGTCCATCAACAACATCGTAGACATTGCTAATTATTTGATGTTGGCTGTCGGCCAGCCGCTCCACGCTTTTGATTTTGAAAAAATCGCTGGCCAGAAAGCGCAAAAAACCATCTTTGTCAGAAGAGCCAAAGCCGGAGAGAAAATTACTACTCTCGACCAGAAAGAATATCTGCTGGACTCCCAGACGCTCGTCATCGCCGATTCAGAGAAGCCGATCGGGATCGCCGGAATCAAGGGCGAATTGACTACCGGGATTGACCAGAAGACCAAGATAATTTTACTCGAAGCGGCCAATTTTAATCCGAAAACCATCAGAAAAGGGTCCAGGGAGCTAAATCTTAAAACCGACGCTTCCTGGCGGTTTGAGCATGGAGTCGACCCGAATCTAACCGAAGTCGCGGTTGACCGCGCCGCTTTCTTGATTCAAAAATTGGCACAGGGCAAGATTGCCCGGGGTAGAGTTGATTTTTACCCGAAAAAAGTTTTGCCGAAAAAGATCGTTCTGGATTTAAAAATAGTCGAGAGTCTTCTGGGCAGAGAAATCAGCGGTGGAGAGATTATCAAAATCTTGACGAGCCTGGGACTAAACTGCCAAAAAACCTCAAAAGAGAATATTTTAGCAACCGTTCCGACTTGGAGGCCCGACCTTACTCTGGCGGAAGACCTCGTCGAAGAAATCGGTCGGATTGTCGGCTATTATAATATTCCCGATGAGCTCCCTCGGGTTATTCTTTCTCTACCACCGGTGGAGAACCGCAATATCTTCTGGGAAGAAAAAAGCAGAGATCTCTGGAAAGAATCGGGCTTTTCCGAGGTCTGGAATTATTCTTTTTTGAGAAAAGATGCCGCCGCCGCCTGTGGTTTTAAAGACGAACAGCTGGTGGAGTTAAAAAATCCCTTGGATCAAAACCGGCCCTATCTCGTTGGCTCGCTCTTGCCCAATCTTTTTTCAAACATCGCTTTTAATTCAAAGAATTTTGAGACGATAAAGATTTTTGAACTGGGAAAAGTCTTTTTTAGAGCAGCAGCTCAAGGGATGGCCGAAGAAAGGAGGTTGGCGGCGGCCGTCTGGGGCCGGGGCCAAGCGGGCTTTACGGAACTGAAAGGGGGATTAGACTTTTTCTTTAAAGGGGTGGGGATAACCCCGGTTTATAGCGAGCCGAGCTCGATATATCGTACTCGTTACGAAAAGGTCTTTGAACCTCAGGGATTTTTTCAGGTCAGGGTTGGTCGAGAAATAGTCGGCCGTCTGGGCCAGGCCAAGGAAGAAATCGTCACCGCTCTCAAGATCAGTTCGCCTCTTTACGCCTTAGAGATAAATTTTGAGAAGATCTTTCCCGGGTTTTCGGATAAAAAGATTTATCACTCCTTATCCAAACATCCGGAAGCGAAAAGGGACTTAACGCTGCTCGTTTCTGAAAAAACCGGGGCCCGAAACGTTTCTTCCTTAATTCAATCATTGAAGATTTCTCTTTTGAAAAAACTGGAATTGGTTAATGTCTATCAAGGAGAAGAGTTGCCCACGCGGAAGAAAAGTCTCTCTTTCCGCCTGACCTTTCAGTCGGCCGAAAGGACTCTTTCGTCCCAAGAGGTGGAAGATGTTTTGGTTAAGATAATTCAAAAATGCCAGTCTCGGGATTGGCTAGTTCGGCAATAATATGGCCAAAGCGAAAAAGACAAAAACAAGAAAGAAAAAAGTTGTCCGGGCTGTTTCGGCAGCCCACCCAATGGAGTCGGAGACCTATACCGCCAAAGACATCTACGTTCTTGAGGGTTTAGAGCCGGTCAGAAAAAGGCCGGGCATGTATATCGGCTCAACCGGTCCGGACGGATTGCACCATTTGATTTGGGAATGCGTGGACAACTCTCTAGACGAAGCCATGGCGGGTTACGCTAAGAACATTGACGTTGCCTTGCTCAAGGGCAATCGTGTCCGGACAACCGATGATGGTCGGGGCATACCCGTGGAAATTCATCCTCAGACAAAAAAGTCAGCCCTGGAAACGGTCATGACGACCTTGCACGCCGGGGCCAAATTCGGCAGCAAGGCCTATCAGGTGGCCGGCGGCCTGCACGGCGTCGGCGTTTCGGTGGTTTGCGCTTTGTCCCGTTGGATGAGGGCGGAGGTTTGCCGTCAGGGATTCAGATACGCCCAGGAATACGAAAAAGGCAAAGTTAAAAGCAAGGTTCAGAAGCTTGGTCCTTGCCGGGGCTCGGGCACCAGCGTTACTTTCGAACCGGATCAGGGAATCTTTAAAGATATCGCATTTGAATTGAAGAGGATTTTGAACCATTTGCGCCAACAGGCTTATTTGACTCGTGGAGTCAGGGTTAATGTTTCTGACGAAAGGGGAGACGAGAAATTGACTTACGGTTTTTACTTTGAAGGCGGTTTGCGTTCCTATGTTAAATATCTGACCAAAGGAACGACCCGGCGTCATCCCCATGTTTTTTATTACTCTGGAGAAAAAGAAGGAATCATGGTGGAGGCGGCTTTTCAGTATACGGAAGAAGTTGAGGGGTATGAAGAAGCTTTTGCCAATAATATTTTTACTCAGGAAGGCGGAACGCACTTAACTGGTTTTCGGGTAGCCTTAACTAGGGGTTTTAACGACTATGCCCGGAAGAATAGCTTCTTGAAAGAAGCTGAGGATAATCTCAGCGGCGAGGACGTCAGAGAAGGATTGGTCGGCGCAGTTTCGGTCAAGATCAGGGACCCTCAGTTTGAGGGCCAGACCAAGGCTAAATTAGGCAACATTGAAGCCAAGGCCGCGGTGGAAGCCGTGGTCATTGAGGGTTTAAGCGATTTTCTGGAAAGAAATCCCAACGACGCCTCCGCCATTATTGATAAGTGTCTTCTTTCCGCTAAGGCGAGAAAAGCAGCCAAAGCGGCCAGAGAAACAGTTTTGAGAAAAGGCATCTTAGATGGTTTATCCCTGCCGGGAAAACTGGCGGACTGCATCTCCCGGAATCCAGAGGAATCAGAACTCTACATCGTTGAAGGTCCTTCGGCGGGCGGTTCGGCTAAAGGCGGCCGTGACCGTCGTTTCCAAGCCATCCTGCCCTTGAGAGGCAAGATTCTTAACGTCGAGAGGGCCCGCCTGGACCGGATGCTGGACTCAAAAGAAATCAAGGCGCTTATTATTGCCTTGGGGGCAGCTATCGCCCAGGATTTCAATATGGAAAAATTAAGGTATCATCGGATTATCATTATGTGCGATGCGGATTCAGACGGAAATCACATTAAAACCCTGCTTTTAACTTTCTTTTATCGCTATTTCAAACCCTTAATTGAGAAAGGGTACCTTTACATTGCCCAGCCGCCGTTATATAGAATTCAAGTAGGCAAGGAAGTCAGATACGCCTATGTGGAAGAGCAGAAGGAGAAGATTGTCGCCGAGCTCAGAAAATCCAAAATAAATTCAAAATCCGAAATTCAAAATTTCGAAACCAAGGACGAGACGGAGATTTCGGAAGAATCTGTTGGCGAAACGAAAATTGCCGGAATTAATATTCAGAGGTATAAGGGTTTGGGCGAGATGAATCCGGAACAGCTTTGGGAAACGACGATGAATCCGGAAAACCGCGTTTTGAAACAGGTTAACTTTGAGGATGCCCGACAAGCAGATCGGATTTTCGACATTCTGATGGGTGACGAGGTCTTCCCCCGCAAGAAATTTATCTTAGCCTACGCTCAAAAGGTAAAGAATTTAGATATTATTTAATAGATGAGGCCAGGTCTCATCAACGAGACCCGGCCTCGTAATCGAAGATGAATATTCTTAATCGTTTGACCGCTTTTCTCAAGGGAGTTTGGCTCGAAGCCAGGAAAGTCAATTGGCCAACCAAAAAAGAGGTTTTGAGATATACCTTGCTCGTCATTGGCGTTTCCTTTGCCTTAGCGGTCTTTTTGGGCGGCGTGGATTTTCTCTTTACTAGTTTGTTAAATCGGATTATACTACGACAATAATTTAGATGCCAAAACAAAAACTTCCACAGGAAAAGAACTGGTACGTCATTCACACCTATTCGGGTTACGAGGATGCGGTGGCCCGGAACTTAAAACAGAGAATTGAGTCTTTGGGCATGGAAGACAAGATTTTTAATGTCATTGTGCCCAAAGAAAAGAAAATTAAGATCAAAAACGGCAAGAGAAGAACTGTAGAAGAAAAAATATATCCCGGTTATGTTCTAGTTGAGATGATCGTGACCGATGATTCCTGGTATGTCGTCAGGAACACGCCCAATGTTACGGGTTTTGTCGGAGCGGGCACCACGCCCATCCCGGTTTCTCACCAAGAGGTGGAAAACCTGAAAAAGAGAATGGGTACGGAAGAGCCTCGCTTCAAGATTGATGTTAAGATCAATGATTCGATCAAGATCACGGATGGACCATTCAAAGATTTTGATGGCAAGGTTTCGGAGGTTGATGAAGAAAGGGGCAAGGTCAAGGTTCTGATCAACATGTTTGGCCGGGATACGCCGGTAGAGCTGGATTCATTACAGATTAAAAAGATATAATTCTCTCGATTACTTTTATGGCAAAAAAGATCAAAGCTGTCATTAAGCTTCAGATTCCGGCGGGTCAAGCCACTCCGGCCCCTCCGGTGGGACCGGCTTTGGCCCAGCAAGGCGTTAATATCGCAGAGTTCTGCCAGAAGTTCAATGAAGCCACCAAAGCTCAAATTGGCTGGAAGCTGCCCGTTGAGGTGACGGTCTTTGAGGACCGAAGCTATAATTTCAAGGCCAAGACTCCTTTAGTGACCGCCCTTTTGAAGAGAGCCGCGGCCATTGAAAAGGGCTCGGGCAAGCCTAATACCGTCAAGGCGGGTAAGATCACTCGGGCTCAGCTCAGAGAGATTGCTCAAAAGAAACTGCCCGATCTCAGCGCCGATACCATCGAGGCGGCGGAAAAAACGATTGAAGGCACCGCCAAAAGCATGGGCATCGAAATCACATGATTAAAAATCCTCATCCCGGCCGGTTTATCGTCTTTGATAGTTTAGATGGATCGGGCCAATCAACCCAGGCCGCCAAGCTTTCAGATTTTCTACAAGAACCTCAGCAAAAACGTCTTTTCGGCCACACCGGAATTTATCTGACGAAGGAACCAACGCCGGGCTTGATTGGCGGATTGATCCGGGGGCAGCTGAGCCACGAATGGAAATCGGGTCCGGAATGCCTCCAGCTTTTGTTTTCGGCTGACCGGGCTCATCATTTGGAAAAAGAAATAATCCCCCTCCTGGAGAGGGGCGTCACCGTTATCTGCGACCGTTATCTTTTTTCGACTCTGGCTTACGGCTCCCTGGAAATTAAGGATTTTCCTTGGCTTTTGTCTCTGCAAAAAAGATTCCTGATGCCCGACCTGACCATTTTTTTGAAAGTTTCCCCGAGAATCTGTTTTGAAAGAATGATTCGATCCCGCTACGAGTTGACTCTTTTCGAGAAAGAAGACATTTTGGCCAAGGTCTGGGAAAACTACGAAAAATTGGCCCGGAGATTCAAAAATAAGAGCGTCTACGTCGTTGACGGTCAAGGAGCGGTGGAAGAAACTTTTGAAAAAATCAGGAAAATAGTTAAAAAAACCTTTTTGGGTTAGAAACATGCCCTTAAAAAAAGACATTCTGGCCGAAATTGCCAAATCCATCGACCACACCAACATCCGTCGGGATGCCAACGAAGACGATATTAAAAAGACTTGCCAAGAGGCCAAGACTTACAAATTTCGCGGGGTTTGCGTTAATCCACGCTGGGTTAGGCTGGCCAAGGAAGAATTGGTTGGCCAAGACATCAAAGTGATCTGTTTGATTGATCCGCCCATGGGTGTCAGTCCCCCTCGTTTAAGAATTCAGGAATGTGAAAAAGCCAAGATTGACGGCGCCGATGAACTCGACGTCGTCATGAATGTCGTTGATTTGAAATACGAACGCTTCCTGAATATTCTGGGCGATCTAAAAGCCATCGCCCAGCTCTTGCCAACCAAAGTCATTATTGGTTCGGGTTACTTGACCGACCAGGAAGTCAGAAAGGCTTCAGAACTGGTTAAACAGTCCGGCGCCATCTGCGTCAAGACGGCCACCGAAAAAGACCCCTTGGGTCATTCGGAACTGACCGAAAAGGCCAAACATTTAAAGATTATGAGAGAGGCGGCGCCGGGCCTACTGGTCAAGGCCGCCGGCGGCATTCGGTCCTATGCCGACTACCAGATGATGAAAGAAGCCGGGGCCAATCTCATCGGCACCAGCTTTAGCGTTGAGATCATGGAAGGGGCTAATAAGATCGTGAGATGAAGTCTTTAACTAGCTGAATTGCTTTTGGAGCTGGGTGGGATTGGGGCAGCCAGACAATTCTCAAGTCTTTCTTAAACCACACCATTTGCCGTTTGGCGTATTGCCAGGTGTGGTTTTTCATTTCTTCGACAATCTTTTTTCTTGTGGCTGGATCAACCCGTTCGACAAGCTCAGGGCTGGTCCGACCCTTGAGGAAAGGTTGCCATTCTTGGTAACCGATGGTCTGCAGAGAGGGGAGCCGGGATCCGTATTTCCAGAAGAGTTTTCGGACTTCCTTTTCCAGGCCGAGGCTAAGCATCTTTTCGGTTCGCCGGGAAATGTTTCTTCTCAAAACCGCCTCGCTCGGCCTTATCCCCAGCCAGAGAGTCTTAAAAGAAGATTTCTCTTTCTTCCTTTGAGACCAAAAAGGTTTCCCGGAGAGCCGGGAAACTTCAATGGCTCGGACCAATCGGCGCTTGTTTTGCCGGTCGATGACGCGGGCGCCCCGCGGATCCATTTTCCGGTAAAGCCGGAAGAGTTCGGCTAGAGACTTCTTTTCCAGTCTCTGCCTTAACCGAGGGCTGGGCGCGAAGGCGGGAAATTTGAGATTGTCAGCGACGGCCTGAAGATAGAGACCGGTACCGCCGACCAAGAAGGGCAGTTTACCTCGCTTTAAAATGCCTTGGATGGCCTTCAGAGCCTCTTTCTTATACAGAGCGGCGCTGAACTCCTGGTTGGGCCGGACAAGGCTGACTAAGTGATGAGGGATGCCCTGGGTTTGTGAGGGTTTGGCGGTGGCAATGTCCATTTCTTTATAGACTTGTCGGGAATCAGCCGAAACCACCTCACCCTTAAAACGTTTGGCTAATTTAATCGCCAGATCGGTTTTACCCGAGGCGGTTGGCCCCAAAATGACAATCAGTTTTGGCTTTAACAAGGCAAGTTTATTCTACGGACTGATGGGGGCGGGGACCGACGGACGCTCGGTCTTCTCTTGGCACTGCCCCTTAGAGACAACCGAAACTCCTTTTAATCTGGCAAAACAGTCGTTGGAATAGGTTTTGCCGTCATCTCCGCAAACCGGATTCCAGAGAGCGGCGCAAACACCGCCTTTTTTATTCTCTTCTGCCACCACGCATTTGGCCGGTAATAAACAGCCGGTCTGGAGATCTTTGCCAATAACCACCCGACCTTCTTGACAAAAACCGGGAAGGGGGGCAACCCAAGCGGGACAGCTGCTTTTTTGCGGCAGGTTTTCGATCTTATTGATAACTTTTGACTTAACTTCTTCCAGCTTCTTTTCCAGCTCGGGGGCATTAATCTGGCCGGCCTGAATCCGGCTCTTAATTTCTGAACTGACCGTCTCGAAAATCTCCAGTTGTTTTTGCTTATCGCCGCCCATTTTCTGGAGATAATTAACCATTTTCAACTGATCCTCGGCCGGCATTTTATCCAATTTTTCTTGAACCTGCAGCATTTTCTTTTCCTGAACTTGTTTCATCGTTTCCTGGGCCTGGGCGGGAAGCTTTTCCTCCAGGCTTCGGAGGAATTGAAGGTCTTTCAGGGGCTTGAACTCGTTGCCCGCTTGTTTCTCGAGGGCGGCGGAAACCCTTTCCGCGATTTTGTCTTTATCCTCGAGTTTAGTCATGACGTCGCCAAATCTCTGCAATTGTCTCTGGCGGGCCGTTTCGATTCTTTCCAGGGCCTGGGGCGGAACCTTGGTTTCCAGTTTTTCTAAAAGCTTTTGCTGTAAAATGCCATGATCAACGAATTTTTGCAAAAATTTATTCACTTCCGGATTGTTCTGGGCCGTGTCTTTAAACTTTTCCACCTGCTCTTTTAATTTTTCCATTTCCTTTTGGGCCGCGTCCGTGGCTTTCTGAATCAGCTCGGGATTCTGGGTCTTTTCCGCCAGCTTGTCCAGTTCCACCAGTCTTTCATTGAGTATCTTTTGCCGAAGCTCAGCTTTTTTAACAGGATTAAAGGTTAGAGCCAAGCCGAGATTCCTCTGCCAGTCTTTAAGAAAATAGAATCGGCTGTCGGGCAAAACCCGGGGAGCACTCACGCCCAGGTCTTGGGCCGTGACCGTCGGTAGATCTTCGGCGATCGTGGCTCCGACAACCGGTTCCGGACTTTCGACAGGAGCGACTGGCGAAGGAGCAACTTCGGACTGAGCCATAACGACGCTGCCAAGACACAGGCTTATTAAGACTGCGCCTAGAAACGAAATTGTTTTTTTCATAGTTTTTTGTTAACAGTTAAAATTAATCGGCCTCTTTTTTATTGTATATCAATTTATATCAATTGTATATCCGTCTATTTACTCCATTTCCTCTTTTTTCTTTTTGATGTAACCTCTCCAGCTTTCCAGGAACTCAAAAAAGATTTGTAGGGGGGCTTCAAAAAAGAGGTTGAGAATCAAAATGATGAGATTATACTTCTGCAGTTGTCCGGAAAGCCATTTGCCAATATTTCTAAAAGGGAGAAAAAAGATATCGGCAATAAAGCCGATGATGCCTTCTTCTTTTTCTCCCACCTTTAACTGTTTGGTGGTGGCTTCGATTTTCATTCCGGAAAAAGAAATTAAAGAAAAGAAGGCGAGGAAAATAACAATGCTGAGCCAGCTAAAATTGATCTTCAATAAAAGATAAATCACGCCGGCAAAGATGGCGGTTGAAGTCGACCAAAAAAATAGCTTTAGAAAAAGACCGATGAAGCCCGTTTTTTCTTTGACTTCCTCGATCCGGATAGGTTCCAAGCCGTCTTTAGGATAAACGATTTTCATGGCTTCCCAAGAAAGCCGATTTTTATTATCGGCGCTGGGAACACGGATGGAAGAAATGATGAGAAACATGAGGAAGGGCGGAACAAACATATTGACGCCCAAGGCCAGGGTGGAGAAATTACCGTGGAGGCGGTCATAGGGAACCTCGATCAACAAGGCCAGGAGCATTTTGGAGAGAAGAATAGAAGTAACCCAGCGGACGCCCCAGCGACGATTGTCTTTCTTTAAAAGGCGGTATCTTTTGTCGTAGGCAAACTTGATTCTCGTTTCTAAAGACTCGGGATTGCCGAAAAGCCCCAGGGCTTTTTGCGGATCTTCTAAAACAATGTCTTGAAAAAGCCAGAAGATAGGAGAGAAGCCGTAAGCTTTTCTCTGGATTATTTTAATGAGGGGATGGTTAATCTCTTCTTCGATTTCCCGGGCGATTGAAGACAGATTTTGAGAAAAAGTGATTAAATAGTCTTTGCCCGGAGAGTCGGAGAATTCGGGAAATTTAAATTTCAACAGGCGCCAGTTCAAAAGAGCCGAATCCGCTTTTAAGAGGGCTTTTTGGCTGGCGATAAAAACCAGCTCTTTCTTTCTTTGTTCATCGGTCAAGAAACTTTCAGGGAAAACCAGGCGTGCCATAAGCTCTTCAACCATATAGTCTAAAAGAGCTTTTTCTTTTGCTCTCGGCACCAGTTTTTCTTCAATTTCCGAAGAGGCTAGGCTCTCCAGCCAGCCGGCCAGTTTTCTTCTTTCCGATCTGGAAATCGAAGCGGGAGAGGATTCAATCAGAAAAATGTATTTGGCCAGGAGCCTCTTGATCTCTTCGATTTTAGTTTCCGGAATCTTATCGTTGGGAAAATAGCCGCCCCGGATTAATTCAAAAACCAAAGGCGGAGCAATTTCTTCGGGATCCGAGGAAAGCAAAAGCCGTCTCTTTAAGACCCTCTCGATCGTGTTTTTTCTCAAAAGATGATCTTCCTGGTAATCAATGACCTGGCGGAGTTTTTCGTAGAGAGTCGCAATCTTTGAGGCGACGTGGTCAACGTGGATCAAGGGGACGTCGGGAGTCGCCTCGGGACGAGAAATGTAATTTATTTGCTGGAGATACTTTTTAGTAGAGTCAGAGATCATATCTCTTTCATTTTTTGCTCGATTTCTTTTTTAATCTTAGTGATAAACTCGGCCAGCTTCAGGGCGCCCAAGTCTCCTTTTTTTCTCTGCCGCAGGCTGACGGTTTTTGCCTTTTCTTCCCGGTCGCCAATAATTAAAAGGTAGGGAATTTTCTGCATCTCTCCCTCTCGAATTTTCTTGCCCACGGTTTCGTTTTCATCCTTGAGCTCAACCCTTAGGCCTTCGGCTCGCAGAGTATTGAGGACTTTTTGGGCCGAGGGAATATGCCGAGAAGCAATAGGGATGACCCAGGCCTGGACCGGCGACAGCCAAACCGGAAAAGCGCCCTCGTAGTTTTCGATCAAAATGGCTAGCCATCTTTCCAGAGAGCCCAAAGGGGCCCGGTGAATCATGACCGGCGTCTTCTCCTCGCCGTCCTTATCGGTGTATTTTAATTCAAACCTTTCCGGCAGCATAAAGTCCACCTGAACCGTGCCGCATTGCCATTCTCGACCCAGGGCGTCTTTAACCAGAAAGTCCGCTTTCGGACCGTAGAAAGCGGCATCGCCTTCAGAAACAAAATAGGGGGTTTTACTTTCTTTGAGAGCGGCGATGGCTTTTTCTTCGGCCCTCTTCCACATGTTGTCGTTGCCCAAGTATTTCTCTTTTCGGGAACGAATGCCCAATCGAACCCGGTAATCCTTCATGCCGAAAACGCCGTAGAGCTTCTTGATGAAGTTAAAAACGCTCAAAAATTCATCGATCGCCTGATCCGGAGTGCAAAAAACATGGGCGTCGTCTTGAGTAAAGGCGCGAACCCTCAGGAGACCGCTCAATTCACCCGATTGTTCATAACGATAGACCGAAGCGATTTCGGCGATGCGATAGGGTAGGTCGCGGTAGCTGCGAGGTTTAAACTTGTAGCTCTGGATGTGCATCGGACAGGTCATGGGCTTGATCAGGTATTCGGTGCCCTCGACGTCCATGGGAGAGTACATTTTCTCGCGATAGAGATCCCAGTGGCCGCTCTTTACCCAGAGCGATTTTTGGCCGATGTGAGGACTGTAGACGTGCTGATAGCCAAGCTTAATTTGTTCTTCAATCTGAAAGTTTTCCATTTCTCTTCTGATGGTTGATCCCTTGGGGAGCCAAATCGTCAATCCCTGGCCTACTTCGTCATTGATAGTAAATAATTCTAGCTCCCTACCCAGTTTTCGATGGTCTCTCTTTTTGGCTTGTTCCAAAACGAAAAGGTAATTGTCCAACTCTTTTTGGCTGGCAAAACAAGTGCCGTAAATCCGGGTCAGCATCTTGTTTTTTTCTGAACCATGCCAGTAGGCGCCGGCGATTGAAAGGAGTTTAAAAGCACCGATTCCACCGGTGCGTTTGACGTGGGGGCCGGCGCAGAGGTCCACAAATTCTTTACCGGTCCAATAGATGGTTGGTTTTTGCTTCTTTTGTTTAATCCCGTCCAACCATTCTTGTTTATATTCATTGCCCTTAAATAGTTTTCTGGCTTCAGCTATTGTCAAAGTCTTTTTACGGATAGGCAGATCAGCCTTAACGATTTTGGCCATTTCTGCCTCGATTTTGAGAAAATCGGTTTCCGAAATCTTATGTACTTGCCCTTCGCCTGCTGGCTCAGGATCGAAGTCAAAGTAAAAACCGTCTTCGGTGGCTGGGCCCATGGCCATTTTGATGCCGGGCCAAAGCCGTAACATGGCTTGGGTGAGGACATGTTCACAGCTGTGGCGCATCTTTCTAAGGCTTTCGGCCGGGTTTCCGACTATTTTTGGTGCTTTTCTCATGATAGTAGGCGATAGCTCATCCTATCATAACAAAACGCCTCCCGCTAGTTGGGAGGTGTTTGGTTTTACTGTTCCAGGATTTCCTGGATGTCGTCGCAGATGATCTTAGGTGAGTTATCCTTGTAGCTGACCCG
>Ga0209211_10003558_pt1 | contig 25215 bp, 22 predicted proteins | sample RifGroA2_FD_183992 | JGI IMG/M metagenome (GOLD analysis project Ga0209211, IMG submission 183992) | Groundwater microbial communities from Rifle, Colorado, USA - Groundwater A2 (SPAdes) (version 2) | ecosystem: Environmental > Aquatic > Deep subsurface > Groundwater | place: Rifle, Colorado...
TGCTGCAGGTGGAATTGCACTGACCTCAAAAGCGAGAAAAGCTGCACGAAGACTAGTTCATGAAACACCCTTTGCTTTAACGAGTGCACCTCAGTACGAACAACCTTGTGCTATTATTCGTGATCTCTTAGGGGTGCGTAGAGTCTATGATCGGCTCCTCGGCGCAAGTCCAGTATACGATAGAAAAAAGCAAGTTTTGGGTATTCCATCCTCTTATTTCGAACAGTATGATCCTCTGCATATTGCTCTACATCTTGTTCCTGGCATAGGTGTGACTCCAGAAAAAATCCTTGCTCATTACGCAAGAATTGTTGATTTGCAAAGCAAATAGATCGTCAAAAGGTCGTCAAAAAAGAGGAGTTATTATTAAGGTATCCTCATCAAATGCTTGAGTCTATAATCCACCTTCTCTCCTTTCTGTTCGTGCGCCTCGTGGCTGTCTTTCCCTTCTTTCTTTTCATGGCCGTACTCGTCTTGCTGTGCAACTTCTTTTCCTTCCCGGTTCTCTCCTTTTTCTTCTTTCTTCCCTTTTTTCTGATCAAGCGCAAACGCCTTATCTTTTAATTTCTCCAGCACTTTGTCTTTCTCTTCATCATCCATGGTCTTCGGCTTCCACATGAGATTGAGATTGTCTTCAAATTTTCGAGGAACAATGTGTGCGCAGAGATGATTGTCGTTGTTCTCTTCCCCTAAAATATTGCCTTCATTGATGATCACATTAGTTCCTTGCGGTCCTAACGCTTCAAACACTGCACTTGCCACATGCGCACTCGTCTGTAAAAAGTGCGTCATCCCTTCATCGTCAAGTTTCGTAATCTCTGTTTCATGTTTCTTGGTAAAGACATCCACCTGTCCCTTGACCCACCCTTTTGAAGCCAGCACTGCAACTATGGTATCGTCTTCATAGACCTTCAGTGTTTCTTTGTTTTCAATCAGTTCGCAGGCTTTGCAGGTCATGGTTCTCAACCGAATAATTTTGCGATATCATCAAGACTCTCTTCTTTCTTTTGCTCTTCCTTTTCTTCCCCTTCTTTTGGTTCTTTTTCTTCTTTATCTCCGCCGAGCGCATCCTTCACATCTTCAAACTCTGCCTCAACTTCTTTTTCTTTATTCTCTTTTCCGTCTTTTTTTTGTTTCTTTTCCTGTTTTTCTTCTTTTTTGCCCCCTTCCTTCTGTTTTGTTTTCCCATGCTTCTCCAACACCTTATCAACAATCTTTCCCACATCTTTTCCTTTAAACAAATCTTTCAACTGAGGATGCTGGAGTGCAACTTTCTTAAATGCTTCAGGCTGCTGAAGCACAAGATCCAGCAGAGGTTTGTTGATTTCAATAACATTGATCAGCTCATCTTCAGAAACTTCGCGGGATTGTGTAGGTTGTGTGAGTTGCGGTTGGCCTCCTGGAGGAGCTTTTCCGGTTGCCCGCTGAATCACGGTGCGAATGGTATTCTTCAACGTTCCGCCGAGTTTCTTGAACTCTTCTGCATCAGAAGCAAGATCCTCTTGTTTGGGATGGAGTTCGTAGAGTCCATCATTCTTGTCGCGGGGAATCACATGCACCATGAAATGGTTGACATTCTGCCCTGCAGCCTGTCCATTAGCAATAAAGAGCGTCGATCCCCGCGTCACCATTGCATGTTGTGCAAGCCCCATGACATCACGAAGCATGACAAACAACTTTTTCTGTGCATCCATAGGCATAAAAGGAAGAATGGGATAATGTTCCTTCGGAACAACCAGCATGTGTCCTTTGGTTGCAGGATTAATATCCAGAACAATCAAAAACTGTTCATTTTCATAGACTTTTCGTGCAGGAATTTCTCCAGCGATAATCTTACAGAACGGACAGTTTGCCTTCTGCTCTTCAAGCATTTTCTGTTGTTCAGGGCTGAGTTGCATGGTGCGGTGTCGTGAGGGCAGGCTTGTTTTTAAGCTTTTGGGTTCATCGGGTTTTCGTGTATTTTTCTGTCGGCCATTTTCCACACTTCGCCAAACCACAGCACACTGCTGCTCACTGCAATAATCCAAACCCAATCCATGCCGGTAAGCGGTACGGTCTTAAAGAAGGTGTTGAGCGGAGTGTAAATAACCAAGAGTTGAAGGGCAACCGAACTTGCTATGGCAAAAAGAAGTTTCTTATTAGTTGTGAGTCCCAGTGTAAAAATGCTCTCTTCATCGCTCCTGCAGTTCATAACATTAAACATTTCATACATCATCAGGGTGGTAAACGCCATCGTTGTTGCATACGCATAATCAATCTTTTCTGCTCGTTGGAATAAAAACAACGTTCCGATGGTCATGATAATCCCCAGCGCAAACAGATAAGCTCCTTTTTTTCCGTTCAGAATCTTTTCCTTGGGGTCGCGAGGCTTTTTCGTCATGATGCCAGGCTCTGCAGGATCAACACCCAGCGCAAGCGCAGGAAGCCCGTCGGTTACTAAATTCATCCAAAGAATCATAATAGCAAGCAAGGGAAGCTTCATGCCGATCAGAATTGCAATAAAAATCGTGAGTACTTCTCCAATATTTGAAGAGAGGAGATAGGTTACAAACTTGCGAATATTGCTGTAAATCGTTCGTCCTTCTTCTACTGCATTTACAATCGAAGCGAAATTGTCATCCGTCAAAATCATCGTGCTTGCTTCTTTTGCAACATCGGTTCCGCTGATGCCCATGGCAATGCCAATATCTGCTTTCTTGAGTGCAGGAGCATCATTCACGCCGTCTCCGGTCATTGCAACAATATGCCCCTTTTGTTTTAATGCATTGACAATGTCGAGCTTATGCTCAGGATTGACGCGTGCAAAAACAGCAATTTTCTCGACTTCATCAACGAGATTAATATTTTTCAGTTCATCGCCTGTCACTGCTTTTCCATATAATCCCAATTCCTGGGCAATTGCAAGTGCTGTTGATTTATGATCTCCGGTAATCATGATCACCTTAATGCCTGCTTCTTTACATCTCGCAATCGCTTCTTTGGCTTCTTTTCGCGGAGGATCAATCATGGCCTGCATGCCGACAAAGATGAGATCTTTTTCTGTTGCCTTATCGGTGAGCTTTTGAAGAGCATCGTTTTGAGACTCATTTTTTGCAAGCGGTCGGTACGCAAAACCCAAGACACGCAGGGCTTGTGTTGCAAACTCTTCGTTCTTATCGATAATCTGCTGTTTGTGGAACGCTGTAAGTGTTTGCACCTTTCCATTGAGCATAATCTTGGAACAGCGTTCAAGAATGACATCCACTGCTCCTTTGGTGTAGGCAACACATTGGTTGTCAATGGTGTGGATTGTCGTCATGCGTTTTCGTTCAGAGGTAAACAGAAACTCCTTCAGTCGGGGATATTTTAATTTCAGAACTGATTTGTTCAGGCCTAGCTTTAATCCGCTGATCAGCAGTGAACCTTCAGTCGGATCTCCAAAAATCTCATCCGCAGTTCCATTGACCCTCGCATCATTGTTCAATACTCCAATCTGTAGGAGCAGAGGAAGATCAGCTGTTTTCTTTGAGAATGTTCCTTGGGGATTATATCCTACTCCCGTTACTTCGATCGTTTCATTGTCAACATAGACTTTTCGTACCGTCATTTGATTATGGGTGAGGGTTCCTGTTTTATCGGTGCAAATCACGGTTGTACATCCAAGCGTTTCTACACTTGGTAATTTTCTAACAAGAGCATTCTTTTTTGCCATTTTTTGGACGCCGAGTGCAAGTGCAATCGTGACAACCGCAGGAAGTCCTTCTGGAATTGCAGCAACAGCAAGAGAAACCGCAACAATAAAGAACTCTAAAATGGGTTCGCCTTTGAGAATCCCTGTCACAAAAACAACAATGCAGATTCCCAGCGTGAACAGTCCGAGCCATTTTCCCAGGACTTTCAAGCTTTTCTGAAGCGGGGTTGCTTCTTGTTTTTCGTTATTCAGCATACAGGCAATATTTCCTATCTCGGTTTTCATTCCAGTTTTGCAGACGACAGCAGCTGCTTTTCCGCTCGTGATGGTTGTTCCGCTGAACACCATGTTTTTTCTGTCTCCCAGCAACGCTTCTGCTCTGACCGGATTCAGAGATTTTTCTACGGGAACTGATTCTCCTGTCAGAATTGCTTCTTGCAGTTGGAGTTCTGTCAGTTCAAGGATTCTCGCATCAGCAGGAATCTTTTCCCCTGCTTCAAGGAGAATGACATCACCCGGAACAAGCTGTGTTGCATCGATTTTCTTTTCTTTTCCGTCTCTCAAAACAATCGCCTGCAGACTCACCATCTTTTTGAGTGCATCAATGGCTTTTTGTGCGTGGTATTCCTGCACAAAGCCGATCACTGCATTTGCGATCAGAATAACGCCAATCACAATGGCATCAAGATATTCTCCTATTGCACCTGAAATGACAACGGCAGCAACAAGGATCCAGACAATCGGGTTTTCGAACTGAGACAGGAAGATTTTCCATGGGCTGATTTCTTCACACGCCTGCAGTTCATTGAGACCGTATTGTTGAAGCCGTTGCTGTGCTTCTTGTTGAGAAAGTCCTGTTTTTTGTGTCTGCAGATTTTTGAGTGTTTCTTCAGCAGAAAGCGTGTGACAACCAGGAGAAGTCACATGCGTTGCATCCAATGTTAGGGGTTCCATGCTCGTTTACCATGGGAGTTGTGCGTTGTTAATTCTCCATTTTTTCTAAGGTTCGGTAAAATGCCTCTTCATCAAAATCATCTTCATCAAACAAGCTTAAGGTTTTTCTCTTGACTTGTTCAAACGTGAGTTCTTTCATAAATTTTCTTGGGAAGGTTTTGTAGTGGTACATACGTCACCTCGTTCTTGCTGGCTGGTCTCTTGTTGGTTGGTTTCTTGTTGCAGTTCCTTAAGATTCTTCAAAAAATATTCCAAGCAGTCAAGCGCACAGAAACTTGCTCTTCGTTGAATATCCTGCGGGCCAAAAAAGAGTGTAAAATGGTTGAAGCTGTACAGATCAAGTTTTTGACTGCACGTTGCACACAAGATGTTGTACTTTCTGATTTCTTGTTCAATCTTGCTGTCAATCAATCTGGCAACCTGCACTCCTCCTTTTTCAAGGTCCATTCTTACTTTGATCAGTTCATCATATTCCAGGTATTCAATCAGGTCTCTGAATCTTTTTTTCACACACTCACCTTGCACTGTTGGATAACCCAAGTATAAAGGGGCAGATCTTGCCTCTGCCCTGGACATTCTTCATCACCAATTTTTCCCCTTGACTTCGTTCTTTTTTTATGAGGATTGGAAAAGGAGGGTTCCGGGTTTGGCACCCTTCACCCCCCAACATTTCACACAAGTTAGGCGCATGAGTCCCTTGATGGGATATTTGATAGATCTACTTTCTCCGTTCCTCAAATTCGAGGTACCAGCGATTTCCTTCTTTTTCGTACTTGAAGAGCACATAGTACTTTCTGGCTTTGTCTACCGCGAAAAGCAGGGGCATCGGAATCGTTGTTTCATAGCTCGATCCCCTCTTGTACAGCTTGCGTTTGAGTACGGTCATGAGTGAGCATCACATTTCTCGTTGTTTCTTTTGGTGTATGTATACTTATTTTTTTAGATATTTTTTGTATTACTTATTTATATATTTTGTGGTTATCTTAAATACTATTATAAACTATTATATAAATCTTTCTTTTTTTTATTATTCTAATTATTATTTTATAACTTATTTTAATATTAATAAAAATACTTATATTGCTGATTACAAGCTTGGAGAAGTGCTTAGAAATACTCACTAACAAGTAGTTAACAATAGAAAGGTTTAAATATGAGTACGACCCACTCTAAGCTTTATGAAACATAAATTATCGATCACCATGGAACAGCAGACGATTCTGAATATCAATGACCGAATGCGTATGCGTGACTTCAAGAACAAAAGCCAGCTGATTGAATACGCTGTCAAAGAGTTTCTTACCCGAAAGCTTCAATAAGGACTTCGGGAAAGCTGTATTCTCTTGAGGTCTCCCATGATTGCTTATACCCGTCGTGACATTTTAACCATGCTGGGAAGTGCAGTTCTTGGTGGTTGTGCAACATCTCATCCTTCTCCTCAGTCTAATCCTTCTCCTCTCGATGCGCTTGCTGATCAGCTTGAAGCAGAATCAACACAAAAACTGCCGGCAGGGGAGCGACTTTTAAACTATGAAACTGATGCAGCAAAAAATGCGGGAGCAACTCTTACTCCTGAACTTCGTGCAGAACTGCAATTAGATGCCTTAAGAAAAACTCCCCTTGTTCCTCGTACGGTTGTTGTTTCGTATGAAACAGAATCCCATCCAGATGTTCCACGGAGACTCCTTGAACAAGCACTTCCCTTTGTCCGTGATTTTTATCTCTCTTATCAGATCGACATTACCTTTGTTCCTGTCCAAAAATTAGAGCCTTCCATGATTAAGCTCGGATCTTCCTTTGGTATGCAGTATACTTCTCTTGACAAGATGGTTCACGATTATGATTTGCTTGTGCTTGGGTACTACGTTTTTCCTCATCAGAGAGATGCAGTGTTTCGCTATGTTGGAGGCGATCATACCGTGCCTTCACGCGTTGCTGTAAAACTGAAAAAATTTGATGAAGAATTCCAAACCTCACAATACGATAAAAAGAAGACTGCAGTTTACAGACATCTGAGAGGTCTAAGTTTTGCGTCTGCTGGAAGAACCTTTGTTCGTACTGAGATTCCACTAACCGGAGATCGTAATGACGTTTTTGATCTTGCCTGTACTATCGCCCATGAGTTCGGCCACATTTGGGGTCTCTATCACATTAATCCCTTTTCTTTTGATGGTACTCTTCCGTTTTCTCACACTCCTGATGGTAATCTCGTGAATCTGATGTTTATTGATCCTCACGCTCCCCATATTTCCTCTCAAACGGCGCCATTGGGCGCTTTTCTAGCTCCGCTTCAAGTAGCATTAATTCATAATTACTTTTCAGGCGGTGTCGTGTTTCGTGAAGTAATTGCTTCTCAAATCGGCTACCAGAGTCGTCTTAAAGAGTCGAATCCTGCAACTCCAGATCACCTTTTTGATCCCACTCCCTAAAACACATTCTACGAAATGCTTAAATAACCCCTCTTTCTTGATACCGTTCCATGAGTACCACTCGAGGAAGACCTCCTTTTTCCCGTCCACTCCTTGAACATCGATTCGGCAGAGAACTCGTCTTTGCAGACTTTTATCGTTCAGGAAGATCAAATCCCCTCTATGCGCGCAGAAGAGTTGAGCAGGGTCTTGAAAATGTGGTTCGTGTGTTGAGCAATGGGAAGACTTTTCCTTTGCCTACTGTTTTTAGCAGAGTGGAATGCCACCCCGCTCGACCTTACCATGATGCACCGGTTGATGGGTGGTACCTCTTAGGAGGTTTTGATTTACAGGGGCATGCCCATAGGCTTCTTCTTCAAGTTCCTGAGCAAACAGGCGGTATGGGTGGTCGTTTTTATCCTGGAGAAAAAACACTTCGACTTTTTGGCCGGGAAATTCATACCTCAACCCTTTACCATGAAGCTGGTCATGGGTTGTATTACCATCTTTTTCAACGACACGATAGGATTGCTTTGTGCAAAGCTTTTTCCGAAGTCTCTGAACACCTCTTAAAAAAATTAAAGTCCGGATCACGGGATCTTCACGATGCAATGGAAAATCTTGGAATGACTTGGTATGGGGGTGTTACCAGTAATCCTCCAAAACAGTATGATCATCTCTATCTTGATCCTGATCTTGTGCTCCAGGTAATATCTCGAAAAGAACTCAATCCTGAAGAAGCAGAGGCGTTGAAAAAGGAGGGGATCAAACCAAGAATTATTGATCAATTTTCTGTGCTCAGAAAAGATCCCAAAGAGGCATTTGCTGAATCTTTTGTATTTTATATGCGGAGCAGGATGCTCGATGGCACCGGTATTCCTACGCGTTCTATAGATGAAGGGGGAAGAGCGTGGTATGCTACGGTCAAGCGCATTATCGAGGATGCTGTTGAACGGTCTCTTGTCTAGCTATCTTTGGTGTAACAATCCTTAAATACCTCTTCTTTATTTCCTATTTTTCATGAACATCGCCATCATCCTCCCCATCCCTGATTTCGCAGGCCCCAATATTCAAAAGCACCTTCTTGAGAAGTTTCCCTTTCAAACGCTGAAAGATACGTTTGAAAACAAAACGGTTTACGAATTAAAAAATGAGTTCCATATCATTCGTCTCTTCTCCACTGATACCTGGTGCGTCCTCTGTGAACATATCGATAACCAGATCAAACAAGAAACTCAATTTGTTCCTGATCTCCTCATTTTTGCAACAACACACCGGAGCGAGAAAGGTGTCCCTTCATTTTGTGTGCATCCCTGCGGAAACTGGGGGGAAGAAACAAAGCTGGGTGGAAAACCAAAAAATCTTGCACCAGCAAACGCGCCGATGATGCGTCATCTGATTCAGCATATCAAACAAGCATGCACGTTGCATCACATTGATGGCCATCAGATCACCATGGAAGCAACGCACCATGGCCCTGAGCTGAACACTCCCACGATCTTTGTTGAGATTGGTTCAGAAGAAACGCATTGGAAAGATCCTGCATTCGGAAGCATGATGGCAGATGCGTTGATGGCAGCACTTGCAACTCCTGTTCCCGACTCTAAAGTTGCAGTAGGTTTGGGAGGCCCTCATTACGTTCCAAACTTTATGGCAGTCATGGAAAAATCAGATCTTGCATTTGGCCACCTTTGTCCCAAACATCACCTTGCAAATCTTGATTTAGAAATGCTGAAGCAGGCAATCGCGAAATCTCACGCAGAACTCGTGGTGATTGACTGGAAGGGTGTGGGCGGGTTTAAAGATCAGCTTATCCAGATGCTTGATGAACTCAAGATTCCCTATAAAAAAGTGAAGGAGTTTGAGGCTCTGTAGAAAAAGGTTGCTATGAGGCCAGCGCTGCCAAGCGTAGTTCTCCTTGTCACTCACCTTGTCGTGCAATTTGAACCAAGGGTTCAAATGCACATCCGAATCTTTGATTCGGATTGTGCTACTTGTAAGCGGTTTCAGAACATCACACGGTACGGAGCGCAGCGCTGGCCATGTACTTTTCAATACTTTCTACAGAGCCGGAGTTTGAGTAAGGTTTAAATAACTCCCCTTTTTCTTGCAGTATCACCATGGTCGCTTATGACGTTGATTTGTACGCAGTGCCAGTTCGTTTTGACATCGAACGTGCGCAATTTGATCTCTATCCTACTTGCGTGATCGCCCCAAAACCGGTGAGCGGAAGCGTACATATCCATGTTCCTTCTCGCAGGGATTATGATCTTCCTGATCTCGTCAGAACTGCAATGACTGATCTGGAAGAAGTAGAAAAAAAAGCTTCTTTGATCGACCGGTTCAAGAGTCATCTTCTTCAGATGCAACCCCGTTACTTTGGCCATAAACTGAGATCCGAAATTCTTTTTGCAACAGCTACAGGGTTTTTGACGTTGGCATACAGTCCGATTTATCTTCTTGCTTATGTTGGTGCTAAGGCTATCAAACTCCATGATTATACAAATTTTTTACAAACAAGTCCTGAAGGAAAAACCTTGGCTCATCACGGGGCAGTTGCTTTGCAGAATGTTCTTGAAGATGATGCAACATTTTCCTTGACTGAAGAGGATGTCCTTGCTTCATTTGATGATGCATACCTGTGTAAAGGTCCGGCAGGCATCCCTGATGATGATCTTGCTTCGGTCTTGAATTATATGATTCAGCATGCTCCTCGTTTAGACCTTCGTTTTCGTGGAATCTATGCACATCTTCTTGCACATCATCGCAAGCTTCGTCAAGGGATGCGCGAAGCTACTCTTGTTCAAACCTTTCCTGTCGAAGAACTTATTGTTGATCCGCAAACCGGAGATATTCGAACGATTAAGTTTGACCGTTTTGCAACGCGTGCAGCAATGGTGCGGGCATATCGTGAACAAAGAAATCGAGATGTTTAAAGATGTTTAATATCAACTGCATATCCTTACTTCTTCGCCGGTGCTCCTGCTTTAGCTCCGGGTTTTGCTCCTGCAGGTGCACCGGGTTTTCCGCCAGCACCGGGAGCAGCTTTCTCTTCAGCAGGCAATAATTCCTTGATAAGCTGATCGGGAATCTTCTCTTCCCGCATCTTGGATTTGATCTGAGAAGCAGGTTTGCCTTCCATTTCCTTGATAATAGCCTTTGCTCTGTTCTCGAACTCCTTGCGTCGGTGTTCTAATTCTTCGGCAAGGCGGATCTTCTCTTGTTCCAAAGCCTTGAGTTCTTCTGCAGACAATTCTGATTTTCCAGCAAGGATCTTGTCTTTGTACATACCATTGTTGATATCTTTGATGGTTTCCCGCGCTTGTTTTCCTTCAACAAGAATACCCATCGAATCGCAGGTTCCGCATATTTCTTTCACTTTTGCAAAATTATCTTTCCCTAACAAAGAATCCTGCTTCATTTTTGAAATTTTGATAATTTGTTCAATCTTTAAATCAGCCAGTTTATCCAGAAGCGGATTTGCTGCTCCTTTTTCAATGCCTGCTTCTTTCTTAATCAGTTGGGAAGAAGGGGGCGTTCCAATGCTAATAGTAAAACTCTTGTCTGACTTATCTACCGTTACGGCAACCGGCACTTTCATGCCCTTAAAATCAGCAGTTTTCTTGTTAATTTCAGAAATAACCTGGCCGATATTGACTCCGAGCGGACCCAGGGCCGGGCCTAAGGGTGGAGCTGCTGTAGCCTTTCCACCTTCAACTTGGACATTAACCGTTTCAGTAGCCATATCCTAGCCAGAAAAACAGGGGGTTTATAAAGATTGCGGGGAGGCGGGCTTTATCCCCCTCTATCCTTTCCCTCCTTTCATCTTGATTCTCACGACTCACACCGTCGCCATCAAAATCAGATACGTTCCGATGACCATCAGTGCACCGCCCAGGAAGCGCTGTCCAAACTGTCGTTCTTGAAAGAAGAAATAACCGATGAGGATGCTGAACAGAATAGAAAGTCTTTTCACAGAAATAACATACGGAACAAGGGTCAGAGTATTTGCTGTAAACTGCACATAGGTAACCAGTGCAGAAAACACCCCGATACCAAGCGCAATAAGCCAAAGTCGCGGTTTGATCATTTCTTTTACACCTTGCTTTTGCGTGCACATCCAGCATACCAAGAAAAGACCTGAAGAAAGTTTAACCAGACCTCCGGCGAAGCTTGCATTAGATTTGAGTGTCAAAATCTTATCAATATTCCCAGTGACGCTATACACGGTAGCAACAATGAACATATACCTAATACCTTTGTTGGTGTAAAACTTTTGAAACGGAAGCAGCCATTGCCTTGACTTTTCAAAGTTTATCACATACGATCCTCCAACAACAAGAAGAATTCCGATGAGTCCTTTGGTCGCAGGAAATTCATTGAGCATGAGCATGGATGTCAAGAGCATAAAAACAGGAGTAAATGCAAGCATGGGAATCACAAGAGATAACTCCCCCACGTCCAATGCTTTGTAATAATAAATATTGGCAATACTAACTCCTATAATACATACAATTGCCCAAACCCAAAAACCTTCCTGAATCCTTGGGAATCCTTGTATCCCTGACGCAAGCATGAGCAAGAGTCCTCCGCTGAGAATTACGCCCCCTGCAAGCACATAGCGGTGATACTGTCGTAAGTAATGCTTCACACATCCGTTTAGGATTGCATGAAAGATTGCAGCAAGCAGTGCAAGGATAAACCATTCCATGAATGCTTCTTACGTACACGGTCTTTATAAAATTATAGACCCCTTTTGTTGACACGCAGCAAGCTTCTCTACGAATCGTCCTCTTCTTCAGCAGGTGTTTCGCCTTCACGCCGGATAACCTTCACTGCATCGATCTTGACCGTGATCGGAATAGGAACTGCTGCTTCCAGCAATTCAACAACCACTTCACCCTTCGCTTTGTCGATACGGGTAATCTTACAGCTTTCCCGCTTGAAGGGTCCTGAAATGATTTCAGCAATATCATTCTTGCGGATGTTGATGTCTTTCTTGACCTGTTCAAGCATCGGTTCAATATCTTTGAAAGGAACTTCTTCTCTGAGAATCCCGCGTGCATACGGAATGTTTTGGGTTGCTTGTTCAGCATCGCCCTTGCTTGCTGATTCAATAAAAATATACCCTCTCATGCCGGGCGGATGGAGCACTGCATACACTGCAATTTTTTTCTTTTCAGCATTGCTGACAATAAAATCCATCACCTGATCTTCACGGTTTGCCGTGGTGCGGAGTGCAAAAACCATACTAGGTCTTCGCTGTTCTGCGGTTGCTGCCCCTGTTTTGACTTCTTTACTCATTTCCGGGCTTAATCGCTCCATAGGTTTTTCTTCGCCTTCTTCTCCCTTTTCTTTTATCCAATCTTTGGTGAGGTCTTCGGTTGAAGAAGCTTCAGTTTCTTTTTTCTTATTCTTTGCATCTTTATCTTCGTTTTTTCCTTCTAACTCTTCCTGCATTTCTTCTTCAAATGTCTTCTCTTGTTCTTCCATTTTCTCAGTTGTTTTTTCGTTTTCCATTGTGCGATTCACCTGAACTACATTTATCCAAACAGCATTCTATTCAACATAAAGATCAAGAAACCCAGCATACCAATAATGGCCATGCCGAGTGCAGAGACTTTGACAATCGTCTTGAATTCGAACATCGTGGGTTTTTTGGTTACTTTAAGGACTCGGACACATTCGATATAAAATTCTTTGAGCTGTCGCATCCACTCTTTCCAACGGCTTGGATGGGTGCTCTGTTGCGTTTGTTGAGTTCCTGTATGGGGCGTCGGTGTAGTCGTTATTTCTTGATGCACGTTCTCGTCACGTATTTCCGTTGTGTTTTCATTCATGTTGTATACTCTGTGCCTATTGTTCTATACCTTATTCATTTTGCGTACTCTTTGTAGTACCCTCTAAGCCTTGGAAACTCCCTAGAATACCCTCTGTTGAGGGCTCCTCCTTTTTAAAGCTTGCGGTATAGACAAGCACAAGAGGCATGAACTGCTCATTCCGTACTTGACACGACGCTTAATCCACAAACTCAATGCCCAGCTCGTTTTCAATCTCGAGTTTTTTCTTGACTGAAACCTTGCGGTTGGGTCCAAAGATCTGGGTTGATTTGACTCCGGTCACAATCAACAGGGTTCGCACCACATTGGTGAGATCATCACTGATCTGCGCCCCCCAGATGATCTTCGCGTCTTCATCAAGTTTTTCAGAAATGGATTCAACGATTTTTCTTGCTTCATCCAATGTCATGTCCGGTCCGCCGGAAACATTGATCAAGGCTCCATTTGCACCAGAGATATCCACATCAAGAAGCGGATTCGTAATGGCTTTTTCAACGGATTCAAGCGCTCGGTTTTCAGTATCAGATTCTCCGACACCAATCAATGCAACGCCTCCATTGCCCATCACTGCGCGAATGTCTGCAAAGTCAAGGTTGACAAGTCCTGCTTTTGTCACCAGTTCAGCAATGCCTTTGACTGCATTGGTTAAGATTTCATCTGCAACTTTAAATGCAGTATGCAACGGCAGGTCAGGAGCAAGTTCCAGCAATTTGTCGTTGGGAATTACAATCAGTGTGTCAACAATATTTTCAAGTTTCTCAAGCCCAATAACAGCATTTTCATAGCGTCGCTGTCCTTCCATAGAAAAGGGCAAGGTAACAATAGCAACGGTCAAAGCGCCTTGTTTTTTTGCGATTTCAGCAATCACCGGAGCAGATCCTGTTCCGGTTCCCCCGCCAAGACCGCAGGTGATAAAAACCATGTCCGTATCTTTGAGCACTTCACGAATCTCTGATTCGTTTTCTCGTGCAGCTTCTTCGCCAATTTTAGGAATGGATCCTGCACCCATACCTTTGGTTGTTTCTTTTCCAATAAGAATCTTCACGTCTGCTGTGGTGTACAATAAATCTTGTGCGTCAGTGTTCACTGCAACGGTGGTTGCGCCTTTCACTCCCACTTCTGCAATGCGGTTGATTGTGTTGTTTCCTCCGCCGCCACAGCCAATCACCTTGATGCGTGCGCGCTGGCTTCTGAGGAGATCTTCAAGTTCTGCATCTGCAGTATTTTCTCGTCGCTGAGAACCTGTCATTTTCTGTGTGGTTTCAATTTCTACACTGCGTACTTGAACAGGAGGCGCTTGTCGGGGATATCCTGTAAAACCACTTGAGCCAGACGAGCCAGATCCGGAACCGCCGAAACTACCTGTGTGGCTGGGATACGGTGAAGTATGCTGTTGAAACCCCTGTGTTGCACTCATGGTGCCGGGTGTTTGCGTTGTATGCATAACTGATTGTCCGAATGATGATCCTGCTTCAGAACTCTGTGCGTATCGTATCTGTTGATTCGTTTGATTAGGATAAATATCCATCCCTCTTCACCCCATGTGTTTTTCGTCTTACTATTTCTCGTCTTATGCTTTGTATACTCCTTCTTCTCTTCCTTTTTCTTATACCCCTTTTTTCTGTATTCTTCCATGAGTAACTACTATTTAAAGTTTTATTATCTCAAGAACAACCTTTCTTTTCTTCTTCTCCTGCTTTTTAATGCGTTATTTTCCTTGAGTAGTACTCATTGTTCCCTAGTTACGCGGGCTTTTTGATGTCTTTTTCTTGTGATTTCCCTTGTTTTAATGCAACAGCAGTAATCTCAGGAATAAGCTCATGCACTTTTTTTGAAAACTCTTGAGAAAGCTGGTCAAGAAGCTCCTGTGGAAACTTCTGAAATGCTTTGAGGGAGATTGTTGCAGTGATGCTGTCGTTTTTTCCGTTCTGTGCCGCAAGTGTTGCCTGCACCTCTTCTTCATTGAACTGCAGACGCATCAGTGCAGTAAGTTTTTCTTTGGTATCAGTAACGATGCGAAGCGCTTTGATCGTATAACTCACTTCTTTGCTTGCAAGCGGATGATTAAAATCAACTAAGGTTCTTCCACCGGAAACCATTTTGATGGTTCCGACTTCATTATCAATAGTCACCTGGAGTCCGGGAATGGGCTGAATTTTTTGCTGGAGAAATTTGCTGGTGGGAACCAATTGGATGAGTTTTGCATCTTTTTTTCCAAATGCCTTTTCAGGGGGCAGAACAATAGTGTACTCTTTGTTGAGTTCTTTTCCTACTAACTCATCATCAAGGCCTTTCACAATGCTGTTCTGGCCGACACAGATAATTGCTGGTTTATATTTCGACGTTGCATCAGCATTATAGATCTCCTGCTGTTTTGCTATCTTTTCTTCGGTGGTATCAAACACCAGCTTTTCCTGTGTGAGTGTTCCTGTGTAGTTGAGCTCTACAAAGTCGCCTTTCTTCATCATTGTTGATGCGGTAGTTGCTGCCATACCTCTCTCGGCCATCGGGAGACGTATATAAAGGTATCGTTGGAGGGTTGTTCACTGCTTTCTTGCCCCTTAATAACTAATCCCTACAGGCTGTTTGATTCCTTTCCCCTGCGCAAGATTCCCAAGTATCTGTGCAATGCGGGCTGGGTCATACAGCTCGGCCTTCTCTTTCTGTTTCTTCTCTTCTTCTGCAAAGATTTTTCTCAACTCTTCTGTATAGATATACCCAAATCGCTCTGATCCTTCTGCAGTGTAATGAGCGGCATCAACAAAGTAACGTTCATCATGCCCCATGAATGTGTACATATCAATAAAGGAGACGTCCTCTTCTTCTGCAACCATCTGCACAATCCCATTATACAGTTCAAGATCAAGCTGTAATTTTTCTTTCTCAGGATAAAAAATATCCTTGTTGTAGTTTTCATGTCCAAAGAGCATTGCAATTTTTTCGTCAGTAAAAACCATCGGTTCTGACATCAAAACAACCGTAATGTTATGTTCTTTTGCTACGGCAACGATGCTCTTAAGATTGTTATAGTACAGTCTTGTCAGCATGGGGAGCGATTCATTCGTAAATCGCATGTTGCTGTAAATGATTGTACCATCCTTGGCAGGTATTTTCTTTGCCGTCAGTTTCGTTTGAATGTTCTTCAGTTTTTTTTCAAGTTTCGTCAGCACTTTACTCTTGTCGAACAGAAGCTTTCTCAGATTGGTCTCCTCGGTAAAGGTGGGGTTGAAATATTTATTTCCATAGTTGTATCTTTGAGTCTGCGGGTCGATCGGAAAATAACTCACGGTGAAATCGTTGATCACGTTCATCACCGTAATCATTTGGGGCTTGAAATTGAGAAGGTCAAATTGCAGGCGTACGAGTGAATGAGCTGTCGTATACCCTGAGCTTCCTGCATTGATGCATCGCGGCTTCTTGTTCCCAAAGACGCGCGTTTCATCGAGAAGATCTTCTGCTACCCCGCACCAATGGACGTTCTTACCATTAGCCATATCTTCGGTTGTGGATCCACCTAAGGCAAAAATGCGGTATTCATCAGGAGGTGGTTCATACTGAATATTGTCTGGCAGTCGAAATCCCTGAGGGTTCCAGATTGCAAACCCTCTATTTTCCTCGAGGGTCCCCTGCCGGTCTGCCTGTGAGAAACTGGGTCCGAAAATAAGGAAAGGGTTATACATCGAATGTTTGATAAGGATATTTCTTTTGGGCGCAGGAGGCTGATTGTCCGCTATCCTAAATCCGATCTCAAAGAGAAGAAAAATAATGAGCACGGTGAGGAGAAGGACTCCGATGTTTTTTGCATACCCCTTTATCTTCGTTTTTACTTTTTGCGTATCCCCTGTCTTGTTATGCATCCACTGTGTTGTTTTCGTTTTGATCTGTTCTGCTCTCTTCTTCAGCTCTATTTTTTCAAAGAAGGTACGCATCGAACTTGTCTTTTTGACAGGAAACACTTCTTTTTCTGGTTGCGTATCTTTTTCTTCTGTCCCATCACGAGTTTCGTTGTTATTTTCCATTATCTTTTTCCTTCTTGGTATTCCTTCTTCCTTCCATTTTTGGTTTTGTTCCAATCACCGACCATGAATTATTATTAACGGGATACACTTGTACGTTCTCAAGTCCTGCATTTTTCAAAAGCTCGATTGCTTCATCTTTTCGATAGTATTTTGCAATGCGTGGAAGGAGGTGGTCAAAAACCAGTTCATGAATCCTGCTAAAATTGCACTTTTTTAAAAGCTCCATATAAGGTGATCGTGATGGCAGATAATGGCTTCTGCAGTAGAGTGCAACAGAAAAAAAATAGGAGATAAAATTGGTCCACGTAATCGGGAGTCTTGAAGTAATAAATCGAATGGGGTTGATAAAGTAAATAATCCATCCATTATGTTCTCTCCCATATAACCATACAAGTACGCTGCCTCCTGGTTTTGTTGCTTCAACAAGTTTTTTCACTGCTAAGGGCTGGTCTTTCAGATGATGAATCACTCCGGTACTTATTGCAATATCAAAGCAATTTTTCCAAGGAATGTCATAGATCGAAAGATACTGGATTTCTTTGTGGGGGAATAGTTCAAGATTTCGTCTGCACAACTCCACAGTTCGTGGATCATAATCAAAAGCAGTCACTCGCGCCCCTGCCTTCAGGAGAAAATAACTAATTCTTCCTGGGCCGCATCCTGCATCAAGAACCGTTTTACCCTTAAAATCTTTAAACTCAAGCGGAGTGAGCCAGCGATGCACATGCTCTTGGTAGGTATCATCTAAGAAGAGTTGCGGACATGTCGTCCATTTAAATCCGAATCGTTCTTGGCTAGCCATTTTCCGTACTCCTTTTACCTATCGTTATGGTTTCAATTTGCTTTCTCTTTATAACTTTTTATTTTCTTTAGCCTTTTTTACTCGTTTATAGAGTGAAAGCGTTCCATTTCCATATGCATAACGTTTGGGGAGTGCGTTAGGAATATCAACCACGTGCTGATACTGGTTATCCAGCTGACTTTGGATGTTTTTGGTGACATTTTCGAGAATGGGCGGTTTATTCAGTTTCAGCCATCCGCGGTTGCTTTGTATCAGTACGTAGTCACTTTCATTTTCAAGGTGTTCATTCAAAATTTCCATGTTGAAACGGTTGGTCGCCCTTAAGAAATTCGTATTATTGTCATCAGAGAAAAGATAGTATCGTTCTGTCATCGGAGGGAAAGTCTTTCGATTTGCGGTGAGCAACTGTGCGATTTCATTATCTGCAATAAAGACGGTTGCATCAGGTTCGGTCAAATTTGCAATGATCTCTCCTGATCTTTTTGCACGCAGGATGTCGCTGTCTTCGGAAAGCGGATTGCTGAAATCAAGAACTGTAAAAAGAGAAAGCGACAATACTAAACTTCCGGCAATCCAAGCAATCACTATTTTTTTTGTAAACGCATTCTCTATCATTCTTATGAGTGCATGGAGCCCCACACTCACAACGATGACAAGGGGAGGCAGACTGTAAAACACATACACGTCATTTGCCCAGAAGTGCGGGATAAATATTGCAAAAAAAGAAGCAATCAAAAAAATGATCAGATGATGTTCCCGCATCCAAAGAACAAACCATGCACTTTGCCATGTGCTCCGAGATGTTGTTGGTGCCTGTACTTTTTTTTTGTGTTGTTGATGTTCTTTTCTTCGCTGGATATAGTGTTGAACAAACCACCATGTCAGCGGAATGAGGAAGATGAGTATTACTTTAAGGTTATTCATTGCTTTAAAGCTTTCATACACCACCGAAAGCCACGGTTCCTTTGCAACGTTTTTGTAGAATAACTCAGGATACAGATAAATCGTAAACGGTGCAAAAATTCCCAGCAGTGTATTCTTCCCATTGATAATCAAAAATTTAATCATCACTGCGGTTATCGTAACAAGTGAAACACCCATTGCCCTAACGGTTGTTTTGATCTTGTCTTGTGCAACAATGAGCATATACACCAGGAGCACCATCGCATACGGAAAAAGATTCATCCGTGTCATCATCAGCAAGCTTGCAAAGAAAAACGCAAGTGGAAATTTGATCGTATCCCTCATCTTTGTTGCAAGCACGCCTATCGAGAGCGAAAGCAAGAGAAGGCTGAGCGGGTAGGGCGAGACGCGGAGGAGGAATGAGAGTGCTTTTTGATTCAGCATAATCAATGCAATGGCAAGCAATCCTGCGTATCTGCTTTGCGTCATTTTTTTTACCGTAAAAAAGATGGTGATGAGAAGCAAACTGGAGAAAATAAGAGAAAACAATCTTCCCATCTCAAAGCTTGGTCCGATGAGCGTCTGTGAAAATCCATAGATATAATGGAGTACCGGAGGGACTCGCGACCATATCTCATCATAAAGCGTAAGGTCACGTTCGTAGATTTGCTGGCCAACATACAGATATTCTGTTTCATCGAGCCAGGTATCTCCATAAAAAATATACAAAAATGCCTGGGCTCCGAAGATGGAAACTAACCCGATGAGCAAGATCCAAAATCCCCATTTGACGATGCGCTCTTTTTTCATTTTCTCTCCTGCACCCCTTTTTCTCCTCTTTGTCGTTTATAGAGGCTGATGGTTCCGTTTCCATAAACATACCTTCGCGGCAAGGCGTTGGGAATATCAACCACATGCTGGTACTGGTTATCCAGCTGATTCTGGATCGTTTTTGTAACATTCTCGAGGATAGGTGGTTTGTTGAGTTTCAACCAGCCCCGATTGCTTTGTATCAAGACATAATCACTTTCATTTTCAAGGTGGTCGTTGAGAACTTCCATGTTGAAACGATTCGTTGATTTGACAAATACAGTGTCATTGTCGGTTGTAAAGAGATAATATCGTGCGGTCATCGGAGGGAAAGTCTTTCGATTTGCGGTGAGTAACTGAGCGATCTCATTATCTGCAATAAAGATGGTCGCATCCGGTTCAGTGAGGTTTGCAATGACAGCTCCTGATCTTTTTGCACGCAGAATGTCGCTGTCTCCGGAAAGTGGATTGCTGAAATCAAGGACCGTAAAGCTGGAAAGTGAGAAGAGAAGAAGGCCAAGAACAAAGGCAATGATCAAACCTTGTTGGGCTCGTTGTTCGGTTACGATCTTGTGTACTCCTACACTTCCCAACACTGCTAAAATAGGCATACTGTAAAACACATACGTGTCATCTGCCCAGAAATGGGTCAAAAAGATGCTCAAAAAACCGAGAGTAAGAAAGACCACAAAATGATGCTTCATGAGAAACGTTGTGAACAGGGTTCTCCTCGTTTCTTTGCTTCTTGTTTGCTCTGATATTGTTGCTCTTCTTTCCCGCAAAACGAAGAAGAGATAAAGCAAAAGTGGAATAGCAACTGCAACCAGAATTCCGAGACTTTGAAGCGAACGAAAAATCTCATAAGGGAGTGCGATCCAGGATTCTTTATTTGCTGTTCCATAAAAAAATTGAGGATACAGGTGGATCGTAAACGGTGCAAAAATTCCCAGTAGCGTATTCTTTCCATTGATCATCAAAAATTTAATCATCACTGCTGTTATCATAATAAAAGAAACACCCATTGCCATGCAAGTTGTCTTAATCTTGTCTTGTGCAACAACAAGCATATACCCTATGAGTACCAAGAACAAGAAGATCGTATTCATTCGTGTCATCAGCATCATGCTTCCAAAGAAAAATGCCAAGGGAAATTTGATTTTCTCTTTGATATTCAGACTTAAAGCCCAAATCGTAAGCATAACCATCAGTGCTATGGGGGCGCTTGCAGTTGCCCGGAAATAGGAAGAAAGTGCTTTTTGATGAAGTACGATAAAAGCAACCGCAAGAAGGCCGGCAAATCTATTTTTTGTTGCATTTTTAACGGTAAAAAATGAGACGATCAGAAGCAGTGTTGTTGCTAAAAAGGCAAAAACTCTCCCCATCTCGAAACTTGGCCCAACAATAGTTTGTGAAGCTCCATAAAAATAAAAGAGAAGCGGAGGCATCCGTGTCCAGATCTGATCATAGAGTACAAGATCCCGTTCAAAGATTTGACTGCCGGTATAGAGATAATCGCTCTCATCAAGGAACGTTGTTCCGAAAAAGAGGTAGAGATACGCCTGCGTGATGAAGATGCAGGCAAGAAACAGGACAGCAAGCCGGAAGAGCCATGATTTTTCTGATTTTTGCTTGGGTGTTTCTGCTGTTTGAGCGACTCTCTTTTCTAATTTTTCTTGTGTTTTGAGGTATCTTTTTTTTATGCTTTTTGTTTCTTGTTGTTCCTCCATACTTGTCTGGACACACGCAATTGTTTTATAAAGGTTTCGACGTGTGTTCTTAAACCCTGTGGAAACAAGAACCTTTAAATAATATGTGGCATGTGTTGGGTTCGTAAATCCTCGACGGGTGAGCAATACATGTGCGGCATTTCCGGTTTCAATTTTGACGACAAAGTCCTGCTGAAGAAGATGATGGATCTGACCAGCCATCGCGGGCCTGACGATAACGGTATCTATACTGATAAGGGTATCTCTCTCGGAAGCCTTCGTCTCAGCATTGTTGACCTCAGCAAGAAAGGACATCAGCCCATGTTGAACAAGGACGGTTCGCTGGTTATTACCTACAATGGGGAAATCTATAATCATGCGGAAATTCGTAAAGTCTTAGAACAGCGCGGCTGCCAGTTTAAGAGCAATACGGATACCGAAGTTGCACTGTACGCCTATCAAGAATATGGTCCAAAATGCCTCCAGCTCTTTAATGGGGAATTTGCATTTGTGATTTATGACCGCAAGAAAAAACTCTTGTTTGGAGCGCGAGACCGTTTGGGCATTAAACCTTTTTATTATGTCCATCTTGAAAAAAACAAACAATCAGACAACCAATTCATCTTCTGCTCAGAACTCAAAGGACTTCTTGCTCATGACTTGAAACGAGAAATTAATCTTGATGCGCTGAACTGGTTTGTCTCCCAGCGTTTTATCGCAGGCGAAGATACGATTTTCAAGGGCATCAAGCGTCTGCTTGCAGGCCACTATTTTACCTACAACCTTCAAAACAACACCCTCGCGATTGAGAAATTTTGGGACTTGGAGTATCCGGTTCTCAACAAGAGCGAAGATTATTTTGCTGAAGAGCTGAGAAAACGATTCAAAGAATCCGTCAAAATGCGCCTCATGAGCGATGTTCCTCTCGGTGTGTATTTGAGCGGAGGCATTGATTCCAGCTCGGTTGTTGCCATGATGCGCCAGCTCTCTCAAGAAGGTCAAGAAGGGGGAGCTCGATCTATCCAACATACGGATCACATCAAGACCTTTTCTGTAGGTTTCGGCTACGGCGGAGAAGTGGATGAACTCCAACATGCAAAACTCGTCAGCGAACATTTTCAAACCGATCACCGCGAGCTCATGGTGAAATCTGATCTTCTGCACAATCTGCCTCGTGTGGTGTGGTATGGCGATGAACCGCTTGCAGATCCTGCTTGTCTTCCTGCATTTTTATTGTCTGAAAAAGTGAAAAAGTATGTAACAGTTGTTCTTGCCGGAGAAGGTGCTGACGAGCTCTTTGCAGGCTATGAGCAGAATAAATTCTTGTTGCAGCGCAATAAACTGAAACTGATTCCTAAACCCATTCGTTCATTTTCCGCAAAAACTGTCAACATGATTCCTGATGCTGCGCTTCGGCCGTTCTTTACCTTTATCTCCAACATTGGAAAAGAAGGGCGTAGGAGATTTTGCAACTATGTTGCACATATTGACAATAAAGCTCAAGCATACGCTGAAATTATGAGCATCTTCAACAACGAAGAACGGCGCGAGCTGCTCAGACCCGAAGTGATCGAGCACATCAAGCTGTTTGATCACACCGATAGAATCAATCAAATGTATTATAACGATGATCCTCATCAAAACAACAAGCAACAGAGGGATTATTTGAATCAAATTCTGCACTATGAAACCAAAGAACCCCTTGCCGAGAACTTATTGATGAAAGCGGACAAAACAACCATGCCTTTTGCAGTGGAATGCCATGTTCCTTTTTTGGATCACACCTTTGTGGAATTTGCTGCAACGATTCCCACACATCTCAAACTGCACCATTACCACCATGAGAAATACATTCTCCGTCGGGCAATGAAAGACGTGCTTCCACAGCAGATTGTCAAGCGCAAGAAGCACCGCTTCTATGTTCCGATTGATCATTGGATGCACCAAGAGGAAGTCAAGAGTCTTGTTGATGACCTTTTAGGCGAGCAAACCCTTCGACGCCAGGGTTATTTCCAGCAGGCAATGATTGAGAAGATCAAGAAAAACTATGCAACCTCTCCTTTGTTCTATGCACGCCAGTTGTGGACCCTCATCAATTTCCAAATCTGGCACAAGCTGTATGTTGAAGAAGATCTTGCGAAGAAAGGACTCAACGCAGTGCATAAGCTTGGGAAGATGTTCTAGTATATGTGTTTTGATGTTTTAGTTATGTGGTATTTTAGTTCTACTTCTTTAATTAAACAACTAAATTTATAAATCATGAGTGTGATAAATTGAAAGGATGCAATTGAATACACTAAACATGAGGTGTTTAGATGTTTGATAAAAAAAAAGGATCAGACAACTATAGTATATTTATAGTTCTTATTGTTGGTATCGTTGGTTTGTTTGTTGTTGGAAATTTTGATGGGCCGAGTGTGGTTTCTGATGATTATGCTTCTGATGATTATACAGGTGATGTTGTTTCTGATTCTTCAGTGACTGGCAATTTTGTGGCAGGGACAGCGAAGAAGTTGAAACGGGGTATAAATATGCAGATTGCTGCTGTGCGTCCTCGTGCTCCGGTTCAGAATGCTCCTGCTGTGGTTGTTGATCGTGGTGTGCAGGCTGCGCAGGGTGTTGTTGATCGTAATGTTCCGGCGATGCCGGTGAGTATTGGCACTCGTTGTCAGAGTGATGCTGTTTGCGGTGATTTAATATGTGAGCGTCCAGGTGGTATTCCGCAGGGTGTTTGTAAAGTAAGGCAGGGCAGGCAGTGTACTGGTAATGCTGATTGCACCATGGGTTATGAGTGTATTAATAGGGTGTGTGTGCTGCCTCCTCCGGAAGTGCATGGTGAGAGTCGTGATGTGTATCCTTTGTTGGTGCATGTGAATAGTGTTATTGATGGGCAGGATGTGAATCAGCGTGCCACTGTTGCGTCACAGTTTTTTATGCATAATAACCTGTTTCCGGGTTTTTTTAGACAGGTTCCGGTGACTTCGGTGCTGGCACTGCCGTATGATGGGAACTTGGCTACAAAACTTGGTGGTGCTTGGTGTTATGACCACGGTGGTGTAGCGGGTGAGGGTGGTTCGCAGTGGTGTGAGGTTGGGGGGTGTGTTGGAACTGCGCCGCGCAGAGGGTTCGGCACGCGGTTCTGTCGGCGTGCACGTGTTTATGCGTGAGACTGCCGGTTCTGGGTTGAAGTGGTTGACCTATTGTGAGATGGGAAATAATGATGCTCGCAAGACTTGTCGTTTTTTACTTGATGGGAAGCGTCCAGAGGAGATTGTGGTTGCCCGTGCGAAGTGGACTGGCGGTGTTGTGCCGTACGTGCATGACTTGCATGTTGAGGTTGAGCTTGCGGTGCCTCTGCATGAGCAGGATGGCGTTCTTGTTTTGAATAATGTCGGCGGCAGGTGGGTGCCGGGCCAGACGTTGGGTGATGTTCTTGGTGATGATGAGGTTGCGGTTATTGGAGTGAAGGGTCCTGATGGGAAGGTGCGTAATTTTGCTATTTCACAGCAGGACGTTGCGTGCGTGAGTGATGGTAGTGAGGGTAAGGATATGAAAGAGTGGGCGCGCGGCCAGCGCGAGGATGTAGTTGCCGGTGTGGCGGAGAAGATTGGCGATGTGTTGGGCAAGGATTTTGGCGACAAGGTCGGTTCTCTTATAACAGGTAATCCTGATGCGCAGCTACAGGAGGATTTGAAAAAAGTGAAGATGTGCGATGACAGTGCTAAATGTAAAATGATGAAAGATAATGGTTTGCTGAATGATGACGGCACGCCAGCAGGGTATGAAGCTCCAAGGAATAGACTTGGCGGGAATGAATGGGCGATGGATGGTGGTGGAACCGAAACAGCTGAAGAGCGATTCAAGCGGCAGGAGAAGGATAGCGAGTATGGAACTCCAGAAAAAACTACTACTGTTGATGTCATGCGTGGTAGTGACCCCTCCGAAGGTGTTTCTCGTATGGAAGTCACAGAATTTCCTAACGGTGCCGCGAGGGTTGATACAACTCCCATGACGTTCCAGGGAATCCAGGGTTCACCGGCTGATCCAGTTACAGGAGAAAGGCAGGGTATTTTTGTTCAAGATGGCCCTACCCGGAGTGAGTA
>Ga0209211_10003560_pt1 | contig 25214 bp, 24 predicted proteins | sample RifGroA2_FD_183992 | JGI IMG/M metagenome (GOLD analysis project Ga0209211, IMG submission 183992) | Groundwater microbial communities from Rifle, Colorado, USA - Groundwater A2 (SPAdes) (version 2) | ecosystem: Environmental > Aquatic > Deep subsurface > Groundwater | place: Rifle, Colorado...
GCGTGCGCATAGCTTCTTCCGACCCTCTTTTCCGGATGTTAAAAGATCAGGGGATCCCGCATTATCCGGAAGTCGGGCAGTCGCTGGAAACAGCCAACACTTTCGTATTGGAATTTCCGGTAAAAGCGCCTGAAGACGCCATTTATAAAGACGACATCTCGGCTATTGAACAACTGGAGCACTGGAAACTGGTTAAAGAGAATTACACCGAACATAACCCGTCCGTCACCATCTCGGTGGGCGAAGAGGAGTGGGTGGAAGTGGCCAACTGGCTTTATAAAAACTGGGAGTTGGTGGGCGGATTGTCATTCCTGCCGCGCGATAACCATGTGTATCAGTTGGCGCCCTATGAAGCGGTCGGCAAAGAAAAATACGATGAATTAGCCAAAAGGATCGGGCTTCTGGATTTCTCAAAGATCACCACCTACGAAAACGAAGATATGACTGAAAACAAAAAAGAACTCGCCTGCGTCGGCAATGTCTGCGAACTCGTGATTTGAGGTCGGGCTTCCGCCAGCTGATTCCCAATCACATCCATAGCTATTTGTCTTTGCAAAAAAGAAAGGAGTTGCGCAATGTTTTTTTTGTTGGAAACCCGACCTCGCCATATTGGGAATTTGATTTAACTCGGGAGCGCTAATGTGGCGAGGTTCAACCTCCAACAACGAAAAGTTTTTTATCATCAGGGCGTTACGCGGCAACAAATAACTCATGGGTAAGAAAAAGTCAGCGGGCTAAGGTTAAACCTCAACGTAAAAACTAAAATAATGCCCTACGAAATTCTCCCTCATACCGCCGATGTGCGGCTAAAAGCGAGCGGCAAAACTCCGGAAGAGTTGTTTTCGGAAGCTCTGAAAGGAATGATGACTATCGCTAAGCCGGCGGTTAAAAACTCCACCGAATCGGCGCGAAGACATATCGGCATCGCCTCGTTCGATCAGACGGCGCTTTTAATTGATTTTTTAAACGAAGCTTTGTCGCTCTCGCAAATCCACAAAGAAGCGTACATGGTCGTACGCTTCTCGAGCTTTTCCGAAACTGAATTGGAAGGCGAATTGGAAGGCAAACCGGCAGTGTTCGGCGAAGATATCAAAGCCGTTACTTACCACGGAGCTGAAATAATCAAAAGTAACAGTGGCGATTACGAAATAACAATTCTTTTTGACATATGAATTCTGCCAGAAGAATATTTGTCGCGCTTGGCATCCCGGAAGAATTGCAAAAAGAAGTTTCGCTTTGGCAGGAAAAACACGCCGGCTGGGGCCCGTGTGCTGGGTTAATGGGGAAAATCTGCATATTACTCTGATGCCGCCGTGGCATGAAAAGAATGTTGATGCGATTATAAGCGCGCTGGAAAAACTGGAAGGAAAATTCGCGCTCTTTCCTTTAATGGAATGGAACCGCTCTTATCAAACACCGGCGCCGAATACGCCGTTTTGAAAGAATTTAAACTTTAATGCCTTATGATCAATCTTACTAAAATTAATGATTGGATTTGGGAGATACCGAAAAGCTATCGGAGTGATATGCGCGTGCCGGCGCGGGTGTACGTTTCGGAAAAAATGCTCGCGGGAATTTCGCGCGACCGGTCGCTGGAACAATTGGTCAATGTGGCCACACTGCCCGGCATCCAAAAATACGCGCTCGCAATGCCCGATGTCCACGAGGGCTACGGCTTTCCGGTGGGCGGAGTGGCCGCTTTTGACGCGCAAACCGGCGTGATCTCGCCGGGCGGCATCGGCTATGACATTAACTGCGGAGTGCGTTTGCTACGTTCGGACTTAACGCGCGACGAAATCACGTCCGGTCTGGAGAAACTGGCCACCGCGATTTATGAAGAAGTGCCGTCGGGCGTGGGCCGCGGCGGGCGCTTGAAGTTATCCGAAAAATTATTTGACGAAGTACTGGAAAGCGGCGCGAAACGAGCGGCAGAGATGGGTTATGGAAACACCAAAGACCTGGAAAATCTGGAATCGCGCGGAACGTTTAATAATGCCGACGCGAGTCTGGTTTCCAGTCATGCCAAAGCGCGCGGGCGCGACCAGCTGGGCACGCTCGGCGCCGGCAATCATTTCGTGGAAGTAGACGAAGTGGAAACGGTGTTTGACGAAGAATCCGCTAAAAAAATGGGAATTTTTAAAAATCAAATTGTCGTTTTGATTCACACCGGTTCGCGCGGCTTAGGCCATCAGATCGCCACGGATTATATCCGGATAATGGCACAGGCAATGCGTAAATACGGCATTATTTTACCTGATCGCGAGCTCGCTTGCGCGCCATTTCAGTCAAAAGAAGGACAGGATTATTTCAAAGCGATGTCCGCGGGCGCCAATTTCGCCTGGGCCAACCGCCAACTGATTACTCATGAGGTGAGAAAAGCGTGGCGCGATGTTTTGGGCGAGAGCGGCGGGGAATTAAGCGTCGTTTATGACGTAGCGCACAACATCGCCAAAATTGAAGACGGCCTGATAGTGCATAGAAAAGGAGCGACGCGCGCTTTCCCTGGCCAGCCGGTGCTGATCCCGGGCAGTATGGGCACGGCTTCTTATGTACTTTTAGGCCAATCGAAAGCGCTGGAGGAAAGCTTCGGCTCTTCCTGCCACGGCGCCGGGCGAAGAATATCGCGCACCCAAGCCAAAAGAGAAATCAGAGGCGCTGATCTAAAAGCATCGCTGGCCAAACGAGGGATAGCGGTCAGAGCGGGGTCGCTTTCGGGTCTCGCCGAAGAAGCGCCCGAGGCGTACAAAGATATTGATGAGGTAGTGGAGGTGGTGCATCGGGCCGGCATCGCCAAAAAAGTCGCGCGTTTGAAACCGATTGCCGTCATAAAAGGCTGAGTGTTTCCAATCCGACGATCGTCTGATTGGAAACAGTAACGTTATTTTGATTCTTCCCGCTCTGCTTTATTTTCGCGCCTTTCCTCTTTATTTTCTTTTCTGATTTCCCCACTTTCTTTTTCATTTTCTTTTTTGTCCTCTTTTTCATATTCATTTTCATCGCGCTCATCGTCATCTTTGAATTTTTCTTTGGTGTGTTCGCGCGCGCGTTCCAGCCGTTCTTTTACTTTTTCACCCATTTTTTTCTCCTCCGCGCGAGATATCAATTCGGCAATGTTCCTTTCATAAACTTTCGCCGACTCTTGAACGGCGGAAACGGCTTTGGGCGCGTCCGGCTTTTCAATTCGCGCGGCTTTCTGCGCGTCATCAAGCTTTTTTTCGTAGTCTTCCAAAACCGTCGCTACTTCTTTTTCTTCCATCTCATTTTTTTGCTCAACTATCTTCTCAACCTCGTCCAGCCGCCGGCCGGCATACTCAAGACGCAATTCGGTTTTCTTTTCAACATTGCCGGCCACAGCCACCATGATTTTTTCAACAGCCAGCTTGGCCGGATAAAGCGCGTCTCCGGGCAAAGCGTCCTGCGAGGCGAAAGTTATGCCGGCGCCTGAACCGATTAAAAACAATATCAAAAAAAAGGCCAAAGCCGGCGCGCTTTTTAGAAAAATAGGCAAACGGCGCCAAGAAAAAGACGGCGGCCGATGATCAGCTGACATTTTAGCGAGCAGTTTAGCGAATTCTTCCTTTTTGATTTCATCCGGCTTTATGCTCTTCAGTATTTTAAATTGTCGCTTAAGCGCTTTCATTTTTGATTCCACATTATTTTTTTCAGCGATTTGACGGCGCGATGCGCGGCGACTCTCGCCGTGACCGTGTTTTTGCCGATGACGCGCCCTATTTCCGAATAAGAAAGATCGTCTACATAGCGCAAAAGAACGACTTCCCGCTGGCTTTCCGGCAATTTGTCAACGCATCTTAATAAACGCGCTATTTCATCTTTGGAGGCCTTATCCTCAAATAAATCGCTGTCATCCCGGAGAATATGCGCCACATCATCCAGCGCCACATTTTGCCTGCGGTCTTTTTGCCGCCAATAATCTATGACTAGATTGCGCGCGATCGCGTAAAGCAGAGCGTTGCTGTTTTTTACCGCCACCCCGCTCTGGATTTGACGCCACATTTTCAAAAAACACTCTTGCGTGATGTCCCAGGCGATGTCTTTATCGCTGACTTTAAAAAACACGAACCGGTATATGGAATCAACGCGTTCCCGATATAATTTATTAAAATCACCGCTCATTATCTTCAATTAAGACGAATTATATTGATAAGATGTTACAATGGGTTTATAATGATATAGTTATCAATAATCTTTAATATGTCAAAAGTCAACATCATTTTAATCGCGCTTATCGTGGTAATTGTCGGCGGTCTGGCGGGCGGGGATTTTTATATGAAAGACGCTTTTGTCCCGCCTCAACCGGCGCCTCACTCGCCGGTCGCGCCGGAAGCCCCGAAAGTGCCTATTTCTCAACAACCGCAGCAAGGCGGTATCAAAAAATTCAAAAACTACGCGGAGCTGAAAAAGTTTTTGGGAGAGCATGCCTCCCCGGCTTCAGGATATTACGGGGGTTTGAGCTTAATGAGAAAATCAATGCTAACGCAAGAAATTATGCCGATGGCCAGCGCGCCGTCTTTCGGTATTAATGTCGCGGGAATAGCGGATGGGGGAATGGGCGGCGGGGGACCTGAATATTCGGCCACCAATATTCAGGTTGAAGGAGTGGATGAAGCGGACATCGTCAAAACCGACGGGCATTATATTTATACCGTGACTAAAAATACCATTAACATAGTCAAAGCGTTTCCGGCTGAAAACGCGGAATTGGTTTCCAAAATTAAATTCGCCTCTTCCTCGCCGGCCGGGCTTTTCGTCAATGGCAACAAACTGGCGGTTTACGGATCGGACTACTCAAACGCGCAATCAACCATATTGCCCAAGATGAGAATTAGAAATCAATACACCTTTCTCAAGACATACGACATCACCGATCGCAAAAATCCGATCTTGGAAAGAGACCTGAGTTTTGAAGGGTCCTACACCAACTCGCGGATGATCAAAGACTATATTTATTTCGTTACATCAAGATATCAATACGACTACGGCATTGACCCGATGCCGGTTCCTTATATTTTAAACAGCGGCCGGCCGATCAACGCGGAAAGCGAAATGCCGGTATATTATTTTGACGCGCCTTATCGCTCGCAGAGCTTCGTCACGGCTACCGGCGTCAGTATCAGCGACAAAAACCAGCCGCCGCAAAGCGAAGTTTATCTTCTGGACGGCAATCAGCAAATGTACGTTTCGCAAAATCATATTTACATCACATACACCCGCTATGCGGATGAATATCAACTTACGATGGACGTGACGAAAGAAATCGTCCTGCCGCGCCTGGAAGCCGGCGACAAAGAACGCGTTCAAAAGATAGAAACAGCCGACTCGCAAGTGCTTTCCGAACAGGAAAAAATGCTGAAGATTATGGCGGTCATCCAGCGCTATGTGGAATCGCTCGGCGACGACGAACAAAAAGCGCTTGAAACCGAAATGAAAAACCGCGTCAAGCAAAAATACGAAGACATCTCAAAAGAACTGGAAAAAACGATTATTCACAAAATAGCGATCAGCGAAGGCAAGCTCGCGTACCAGACAGTGGGCGAAGTAACCGGCCATATTCTGAATCAATTTTCCATGGACGAAGATAATGGATACTTCCGTATCGCCACCACCAAAAGCCAATCCTGGTCGCGTTTTTCCGGAGAAAGCAACGAGCCGGAAAAGTCATATAACAATTTATACATACTTGACTCATCCCTCAAAGTCGCCGGCAAGATAGAAAACTTGGCAACCGACGAGCGGATTTACTCCGTTCGATTTATGCAGGGGAGGGCGTATATCGTAACATTCAAACAAACCGACCCGCTTTTCGTGATTGATGTCTCGGATCCGACCGCGCCGAAAGTGCTGGGCGAGCTTAAAATACCCGGATTTTCCAACTACTTACACCCGTATGACGACACGATGCTGATCGGCCTCGGCAAGGAAACGGAAACCAACCAATACGGCGCAGTTATCCCTAAAGGGCTGAAAATTTCGCTCTTTGACGTCGCCGATGTCGCCAATCCCAAAGAAACGGCGCATTACACGGTGGAAGGCCAATGGAGCGATTCCGGCGCGCTTTACGACCACAAAGCGTTCCTTTTCAAGAAAGATAAAAACTTGCTGGCCATACCGGTAACCGCGCAAAAAGATTCCGGCCAATTCCAAGGCGCTTTTGTATTTGACGTGACTAAAAATACCATCGCGCTTAAAGGGCAAGTTTCCCACCCGTCGGCGCAGTCAGGATACGACTATTTCTCCCAGATAAAACGCGGATTATACATTGAAAACAATCTTTACACGTTGTCAAACGCGTATTTGGGCATAAACAATCTCGCCGATCTCGCGTTGATAAAAAATATCGGATTAAGAACAGTAGAAATAAAGGAACCGCCCGTCCGGATATTGGAATAATCACATTGTCCGTATTAGCACTCTTGACTTGCGAGTGCTAATTGATTTATCATTGTCATAATGATAACGGACAGGCAAAAAATGATACTGATGACGGTGGTGAATGAATACATCAAAACCGCCCAGCCGGTCGGGTCGCAGGCCGTTTGCTCGACGCGTGATTTTAATGTCAGTCCGGCGACGCTAAGAAACGAGCTGGCTCTTTTGGAAGATAATGGTTATCTTTCCCATCCGCATACCTCATCGGGGCGGGTGCCAACCGACAAGGGATACCGATTTTTCGTTGACGCGATTACCGAAGAAAGGAAAAAAGGAATCAAAAAAGTAAAAAATATCGCCGGGCGATTAAACCACCTCAAAGAAGAAGAGGACACTCTGTTCGCGGAATTGGCGATGACCGTCGCTTCGCTTTCAAGAAATATGGTGTTGAGCGGCCCTCTGGGCGCGCGAATGCTTTTCCGAGCCGGTATTAACGAAATCTTGAGCCAGCCGGAACTGGAAGATTTTTCATTGAGAAGGCATTTCGGGCACATCATTGATTCTTTTGAGGAAAATCTAGGCGAACTTTCCGAGTCGGTCGGCGCGGACGCGCCCAGAGTATTCATTGGGCGGGAAAATCCCATCAGCGCGGCCAGAGATTTCAGTATGATCGTGTCGCGTTGCCGCTTGTTTTCGGACGAAGGCGTGGTGGTCATCATCGGCCCGAAACGGATGAATTACCAAAAAAACCTGGAACTGCTTAACTCGTTAATTGATATGCTTGATTGAGGTTCGATTGGATTACTTTGAATTACGAAATAGCTTTTTTCTGTCATCCTGAGCTTTGCGAAGGATCTAAGAAAATCTTCTATTGCCAATGGATTCTTCGCTCCGCTCAGAATGACAATATCTATTTTAGCGCATTTCGCAATTCACTGTGAATTAAAATACTAAACATATGCCCGAAGAAGAAAAAACACAAAACCAAATTCCACCCGATAAGAGCAATGAGGAGGAAGAATTGAGAAAAAATCTTGAGGTTTGCGAAAAAGCCAAGAACGAACTGATTGAACTTTCCCAGCGACTCAAAGCCGATTTCATAAATTACAAGAAAGATCAGGATAAAACGATGGCTTTGGCGCGCCAATACGCGAATGAAGTCCTGCTCCTGATGTTCCTGCCGATTTTGGACAGTTTGGAGAAAGCGATGGAGCATATTCCGCCGGAACTGGAGCAAAACCAATGGGCGCAGGGGATTAAAAATATTAAAAATCAAATAAGCGGCACGCTCAAAAATATCGGGGTTTCGGAAATACCGGCGCAAGGCGAAAAATTTGATCCGTATCTGCACGAAGCGATAGCGCAGACCGAATCAGACGAAGATGATGAAATGATTCTGGAAGAGTTTCAGAAAGGATACAAGTTCTGCGATAAAGTTCTAAGACCGGCGAAAGTAAAAATATCAACTAAGAAAAATTAAGCACGAAATTCGAAATCAGAAATCCGAAACAAATCCCAAGCACTAAATTCAAAATTCCAAACAGTTTATAATTTAGAAATTAGGATTTTAAATTTGTTTCGTATTTCGATATTCGCATTTCGAATTTAATATTGTTATGCCAAAAATAATAGGAATAGATCTTGGGACAACTAATTCGGCGGTGGCCGTTATGGAAGGCGGGGAGCCGAGAGTGCTTGAAAATAAAGAAGGCAATCGCACCACGCCCTCCATCGTTGCCGCGTCAAAAACCGGCGAACGGTTGGCCGGCCTTCTGGCCAAAAGACAGGCGGTTACTAACCCCAAAAACACTATTTTCTCTGTAAAACGATTGATCGGCCGGCGCTATTCCGACGCGGAAGTCCAGCGCGACAAAAAACTTTTGCCTTACGAAATCAAAGAAGCGGCCAACGGCGGGGTGGAAGTGAAGATCGGCGAAAAATGGCATACGCCCCAGGAAGTTTCCGCGATGATTCTTCAGAAATTAAAAAGCGACGCCGAGGAAAAGCTGGGTGAAAAGGTGGAAGAAGCCATCATCACCGTGCCGGCTTATTTTGACGACAGCCAGAGAACGGCCACCAAAGACGCCGGGGAAATCGCCGGCTTGAAAGTAAAAAGAATCATCAACGAACCGACCGCCGCCGCGCTGGCCTACGGCCTTAACAAGAAAAAAAACGAGCGGATCGTGGTTTACGATTTCGGCGGCGGCACTTTTGACGTTTCCGTTCTGGAAATAGCCGACGATACGATAGAAGTGAAAGCGACCGGCGGAGACACGCATCTGGGCGGCGACGATTTTGACCAAAGAATAATCAATTATCTGATTGATGAGTTTAAAAAAGATCAGGGGATAGATTTGGGCAAAGATGTCTTGGCTCTCCAACGGCTCAAAGAAGCGGCCGAAAAAACCAAACACGAACTTTCCAGCACGCTGGAAACGGAAGTCAATATCCCGTTTATCACCGTGGCCGAAGACGGTCCGCGCCATTTAAATTTAAAATTATCGCGGGCGAAGCTTGAAGATCTCGTTTCCGACTACATCGCCAAGTCAATTGAACTCACCAAAAAAGTGGTCGCGGACGCGAAGTTTGAAATCTCGGCCATAGACGAAGTGGTGCTGGTCGGCGGGCAAACCAGAATGCCGAAAATGCAGGAAGAAGTGAAAAAACTTTTCGGCAAAGACCCGCACAAAGGCATCAACCCGGACGAAGTGGTGGCGGTAGGCGCGGCGATCCAAGCTGGCGTTCTCCAAGGCGATGTCCGGGACATACTTTTACTTGATGTCACCCCTCTTTCGCTCGGCATTGAAACGATGGGCGGCGTATTCACTAAGATCGTTGAAAAAAACACCACCGTGCCGGTTTCAAAATCGCAGGTGTTTTCCACGGCGGCTGACAACCAGCCGTCGGTGGAAGTGCATGTTTTGCAGGGCGAGCGCGAAATGGCCCAGGACAATAAAACCCTGGGGCGATTCGTTTTGGACGGCATCCCGCCCGCGCCGCGCGGCATTCCTCAAGTTGAAGTCGTTTTTGACATAGATGCCAATGGCATCCTCCACGTAAAAGCCAAAGACAAAGCGACCGGCAAAGAGCAGTCTATCCGAATAGAAGCGTCGTCCGGCCTCTCCAAAGAAGAAATTGAGAAAATGAAGAAAGACGCGGAATTGCACGCCGAGGAAGACAAAAAAAAGAAAGAAAAGGTGGAAGTGAAAAACAACGCCGAAGCGCTGATTTACTCCACCGAAAAAACTTTACGCGATTTCGCCGGCAAGATCATCGAAGACGTTAAAAAATCGCTGGAGGAAAAAATCGCCGAACTCAAAAAAGTGAAAGACGGCGACGACCTCGCGGCGATTAAAAAAGCGGCCGAAGAGCTCGCTGTTGAAGCGCAAAAGATCGGCACGGAATTATACAAACAGCCGGGCGGAGAAGGCGGAGAACCAAAAGGTCCGGAGGAAGGCCCGATAGAAGGAACCGTTGAAGAGAAAAAATGACCAAACCAAAAATATTCCAAGCCGCTCTCATCGTCATCAGCTTCATATTATCGCTCCTCATCTGGCGCTATGTCGCTAATTCCGTTCACATCACTGCCGCGCTTGATATGGTCTGGATCGCCGGACTGGTCACCTGTTTTATGGCGGTTATCATCCTGGCGCTCGCGGTTTTTTCCGTTCGCGCCGCAACACTTCCGTTTCTTTCGTTTTTGACCGGGTTTTTATTGCTGGCCGGCATACGTTGGGAATACATCGCCGGAGCTTTTATTTCTTTTTTATTGTTCCTTTACGGAGCGGAGCGAGCGCGCAATCAGGCTGATAATCAACTTAAAACCAGTTTTTACAATTTTCTGCGCTACGGCGCTCCGCAAACACTCACCGCTTTGGCGCTTTTGTTCGCGCTGGTCGGGTATTTTTATCCCATTAATTTCGCGACCGTCCAGTTGCCCGAAAAAACATTCGTGTACGCGGCACCATTCGCCGAAACGATCATCGCGTCATTCGCGCCGGTTTATAAACCGGGGATGACGCTGGACGAGTTTTTCATAGCCGGAGCGGAAGCGTCTTTAGGCAATTTAGGCGATGTAAAAGAAAACGCCGCGGTCAAAACTCTTCTTGATCAAGAAATAAAAAAACAGAGAGAAAGTTTATCCGAGCAAATCGGCGTTAAACTAACCGGCCGGGAAAAATTACCGGACATAATTTCCGCCGTTTCCGGCGCTTACTTAAGCCGATACCTGACGCGCTACCAAAACATCGCGCCAGCCATTATCGCGCTATCGGTTTTTCTGGGCGTGAAATCATTCGGCTTGATCATTGACCGGCTGGCTGTGCTCCTGGCCTGGGTTCTCGCTAAAATTCTTCTAGCTTTAAACATCATTCGCAAGCAAAAAACAACCGTGGATAAGGAGGTTTTAACGGTATAATACCAATCAACAAATTTATACCAATCTACGAATGACTACAAATTGAAATTACTATTGGAAATATTATGAAATTATTCGTATTCATTTGTTGATTGGTATTCATTCGTATATTGGTATAAATTCGCATCGCTATGCCCAAAGACTACTATAAAATTTTAGGGGTGAACAAAGACGCTTCGGAAGAAGAGGTAAAAAAGGCGTATCGTAAGATGGCGCACCAGCATCACCCGGACAAAAAAACCGGCGACGAAGCGAAGTTCAAAGAAATCAACGAAGCGTATCAGGTGCTTTCAGACAAAAAGAAACGCCATCAATACGACACCTACGGATCGGCGTTTGAAGGTGGCGTTCCCCCGCATGGCGGGGGGGGCGGGGGAGGATTCGGCGGTTTTGAATGGAATGTTGATTTTGGCAATGGCGGATTTTCGTTCGGCGATGTCTTTGAAGATTTTTTCGGGTTCGGCGCGCGGGGGCGCGGCCGCGAACACGCGAGGCAGGCCAAAGGCGAAGACATACAAGTCTCGCTTGAAATAACTCTGGGAGACGCCGCTTTCGGCACAGCTAAAGAAATCGCGTTAGAAAAAGACGCGCTGTGTTCTCACTGCTCAGGATCGGGCGCGGAACCGAAAACCGAAATAATATCCTGCCCGCAATGCCGCGGCACGGGCCAAGTTGAAATGCGTCACAAAACCGCTTTCGGCGTTATTATGCAAAGAACCGTCTGCCCGCAATGCCGCGGAACGGGCAAAATTCCCAAACACAAATGCAAAATATGCGCCGGCGCCGGAATCAAAAAAGAAAAAGAAACAATCAGTTTTAAAATACCGCACGGCATAGACTCAAATGAAGTATTTAAAATATCCGGCCAAGGCAACGCGCCGCCTTTCGGCGGCCGCGCCGGCGATTTGTATGTCATCGCGAACATCGCCCCGCATAAATTATTTGAAAGAAAAGACAACGATCTTTACATGACTCTGCCGATCAATTTTTCCCAAGCGGTTTTAGGCGATAAGGTGGAAATAGAAACACTTCACGGCGCGGTTTATCTTCACGTGCCGGCCGGCATCCAGTCTAGCGCGGTAATCAAGATTTCCGGCAAAGGAATGCCTAAAAAATCCGGCTTCGGCAGAGGCGACCTGATGGTAAAAATACAACTTAAAACGCCCGGCAAGCTTTCAAAACGGCAGAAAGAATTGTTTGAGGAATTGAAAAAAGAGGATTTATAAGATAAACTTAAACAAAAGTCTTTTAAAGGTCGGATAATCATTTTAAAAATCAAATTTATGTCCAAAGAAACAATTGGCAAAGTTACCCATTATTACGATCAGGCGATGGTGGCGGTAATCAGATTGTCGGATAATTTAAAGGTTGGCGAAACCGTGAAGTTTATTCATCGTGAAAATGAATTTATTCAGCCGGTTGAATCTATGGAAGTGGAGCACCAAAAAGTTCAATCGGGTCTGCCGGGTGACGAAGTGGCTATAAAAGTCAATCAAGCGACTCATCAAAACGCGGCCGTTTACAAAGTGGAATAGTGAAAATTTTTTGGTGTTTTTGAAACGGACTGCGGTCCGAGATGTTTTTTCGTGTTCGCGCCATTTCTTTAAAGGGCCTATAGCTTAACGGTAGAGCACCCGCCTTGCACGCGGGGGATTGGGGTTCAATTCCCCATAGGTCCACCAAAGTTTATTTACAGAGGAATTTGCCTCGCTCGGGGCTTTGCCCCTCGCTTCGGCGGGCATTTCGGCAAGGTAATTCCACGGATTTTTGAAATCAATCGCCAATCTTCCCGCCGCAAGGCGGCGGTTCGAGCCGATGGTTTTGAGAAAATCTTTCATTTCCGAAAAATTTTCAGACAAAACGAGATTTTTGGCTTGGTTGGCCTCTAAAATCCAGTTTTGCGTGAGTTCGAGCCAATGGTTACCTTTCCGCTCAAAATCACTTAATTTTTCTTCAATATCTTTCTTTCCCGCCATAAGTTTGTTTTTCTTTTCCTGAAATTCCGCCAGTTCAAAACTGCCCTCAAGATAGCCGTCCATAAGCCGGTCTATTTTTGTTTTTATGGCGGAAAGTTCGGTTTTAAGGTTTTGAGCGAAAAGATTTGACGATTGGCTATTCTCTTTTTCCCACTCGTTCACTTTGGCAAGATATTTTTCCCGCCAATCGTCGGACAAAGAAACTTTTTGACAATTCTCTTTTACTTGCTCGGTTAAAACTTCTTCTCGTAAAAAGCGAGTTTGAGAACAATTTTGCGTTTTGCTTTTGTGGGTGCAACGATAATAGACAAATTTTAGCCCGCTTTTTTTGATGTGTCGTTCCGCAGTTATGGAATAACCGCACTCGCCAGAAACCGCAAAATTGAGAAATTGAGAGTTTTTAGGCCCTCGCTTTTTGCGGGGCTTGCAATTCAAAATCAACGCTTCTTGAATTTGGTCAAAAAGTTTCTTTGAAATCATTGGCTTGTGGCTTCCTTGATGAATTTCGCCGCGATAGCGAAAATGTCCGTAATAAAACGGATTGGTCAAGATTTTCTGGATTGTGGAAAGATGAGGCAGTTTTCCGTCTTTACCAACCAAGCCAAGAGAAAACATTTTGCTTTTAATTTTCGTTAAAGTATATTCACCGGTGGCAAAAGCCCTTAAAACTTCTTTTACTTTGTTGAATGTCTTTTTATTGGGTTCAATAGTTCTTAAGCGAGGTTCATTGAAATATCCGAGCGGGGCTTTTGCCGAAAGCTCGCCTCGTCGGATTTTCTGTCGTATTCCACGCAAAATGTTTTCTCTTAAATTGTCGGTGTAGTATTTCGCTTGCCCGAAAGCGACAGACAACATAAATTTTCCCTGCGGTGTCGCTTCAAACCAAAATGTGGGGAATTTTAGCGAGGTAATTTTTCCAGTATCTACAAGATAAATAACACGCCCGCCGTCTATTGAATTTCTGGCTAATCTATCGGGATTCCACGCTAAAATTCCCGAAGTGTTGCCTTTTTCAATTTCTAACATCATAAAATTAAAAACTTCTCGACCCGGTTCTTTGGCGGTTTTACTTTCGTAAAATTCTTTAACCACGAAAAGATTATTTTGCTTGGCAAACTCTCGCAGTTCAGCGAGCTGGGTCTCAATGGATAAAATTTGTCTTTCCTCGTCCTCGCTTGATTTGCGACAATAGATAAAGTATTTAGTCATAGGTTTTTAGAAGTTTTTAATTTTATAAAAAGGCAACGCTTCACACCGACAATTTATTAAAATCTCATTTTGTATTTCGCCGAAGGCGAAAGAAAACCATCGGCTCATTGCGACAAAGTCGCAATACAAACTTAAAAGTTTATGAACCGCCGCCTTGCGGCGGGAAAATTGGCGATTGATTTCAAAAATCCGTGGAATTACCTTGCCGAAATGCCCGCCGAAGCGAGGGGCGAAACCCCGAGCGAGGCAAATTCCTCTGTAAATAAACTTTGGTGGTGTTTGTTGGAAAAAGTCAGAACCCATTTTGAGCAAAATCCCGACTGATTGCCGAGCTTCGCTCGGCAGAACCAAAACTGAACGCTCGGGCGGGCAAAAAGGAAGGGGGTTGGGGGGAAGGAATTTTTGCCCGCCCTCGCTTTCGCCGCTTCTTTTTTCTCCGCCGCAATTTTTCGTATTTCGCTTTGCGAAATGCGCCGTCAGAATGGAAGTTGTGTTTGCCCCGCCCACCCGTGCGCACACAACAGTTTTACTCCCTTTATTTTGCTTGCCAAATTTATTATAATTTAGTATCATTGTAGTAAGGATTGGGACTTAATCCCATAACATAACCTTATAACAATCATAGTATTTTATGGCAAGCAAGTCAAATAAAATATCAACAATATCGGAAAACATAAAGAAAGTCCGAAATAAAAAGGACATTTCGCAGGATAGGTTGTCAAAAATGGCAGATGTTGCCTACAACACCATTATTAAAATTGAATCGGGAACAATACAAAATCCAACAATTGATACCTTATCAAAAATCGCCAACGCGTTAGGTGTTAAGGTGGACGATTTAATCAAATAATTATGGCTAATGGTTTTCAAAAATTAGTAATGAATAATAAAAACGAGGCGGTGTTGAATCTTGAAAGCACAGCTACCCTTTTGGGTATATCTACGGCAACGGTTAGAAACTGGGTAAAGTGTGGGCATTTGCAAACGCTTGGCGAAAAAACAAAATATTTTTTTCACTTGACTGAAGTTGAGAATATAAAATCAAACATAGCTAATGGAAATTTAGAGAAACTAAACAAACGAGCAAATAAAGCAAAGGCTGATAGAACTTTTTTACCCGATGAATACTCACAAGATAAAATTGGTTTTAGTGAATTAAATTCCATAGTTGATTTTATAAAGAGTAATAATATAGATTTATTTCCAGCACTTTTGCTTGTTAGTTTAAACTTACTCAAAAAAGAAAAAATTTTATTGGAAGCAAATATCCGAGATGTTATTCAAAAAAAAGATTTATCTTTTACAAACAAACAAATCAATGAAGAAATAAAATCTTGGCTTTCCGAGATAGACGAAGGTAAAATAAAAGAAAATTTTGTTTTTTTGCTTAATTGCAATATTCCAAAGCAGAGAGATATTCTTGGATTTTTATATCAATCTCTTTTGCATGAAGGGCAAAAATCCCAAAATGGGTCATACTACACTCCGTCAAATATAGTTGACGAAATAATAACCGAGTATGCCAGAAAAGATTCAAAAATTCTTGATCCTTGTTGCGGAACAGGGCAATTTTTACTGGCGTTTGGCGATGTCGTAGAAAATCCCTCAAATATTTATGGAGTTGATATTGACGAAATAGCCGTCAGAATCGCACGACTAAATATATTGATAAAATATAAAAATAAAGATTTTGCCCCAAATATTGTTTGTAAAAATACACTTTTTGACATTGGTAATTATAACTTATTTAGCTTGAACGATGAAAATATAAGAGATTTCGATGTTATAGCAACAAATCCTCCTTGGGGAGTACATTTTTCGAAAGAAAATATTGAAAATTTAAAAAAATTATATCCAACAATAACATCTTTTGAATCTTTTTCTTACTTTCTTAAAAAAAGTATTGATCTGCTTCGCAATGACGGAGTGATTTCGTTTATTTTGCCAGAGTCAATTTTGAATGTAAAAACACACAAAGATATAAGAGAAATTATTTTAAAAAATTCTCAAATTAAAAAAATTATTTATCTTGATAGAGTTTTTAAAAATGTTTTTACTCCGGTTATTAGAATAGATATAAAAAAAAGTGAAAAGAAAAACGGCGATATACAAATTTGCAAAGAGAACACAAAATACGATATTGAACAAGCAAGATGGTTAAACAATCAAGATTATATTTTTGATATTCATTCAAATGGTTTTGATGCTAAAATAATTAACAAGATATATCAGGTAAACCATACAACTTTAGAAAATAAAGCCGATTGGGCACTGGGGATTGTAACTGGAAATAATAAAAAATTTATCGTAGATAAACCAAAAGAGGGATTTGAGCCAATCTACAAAGGAAAAGATGTTGAGAATTTTGTATTAAGTGAGCCCTCAAGCTATATTCAATTTACACCCGAAAAATTTCAGCAAGTCGCACCAACAGATAAATATCGTGCGAAAGAAAAACTAATTTACAGATTTATTTCAAAATATTTAGTTTTTGCTTATGATGATCAGCGAAAACTAACCTTAAATAGTGCGAATGTAATTACTCCCAAAATTTCAAACTATCCGATAAAAGTTATTGCCGCATTGTTCAATTCGTCATTATATCAATTTATCTTCCAGAAAAAATTTTCAAGCATAAAGATTTTAAGAAGCCATATCGAACAAATGCCACTGCCCCTCTGGGATAAAAAGATATTTGAAGAAATTATCGAAATGGTTGATTCGACCATTAAAGACAAAACTATTTTTGAAAAATTAGATAATTATATTATGGACAAATATACCCTTACATCAAAAGAGAAAAATTATTTAAAGGAGTTTAACAAATAATTATGCAAATCTTAAAAAAACAACTTGAGAAATTGATTGATTCTTTGTCCGTAGAAAATCAAGAAAAACTTAAAAACAGATTGGATGATTTAATTTCTGTCTATCCGTTCAATGAGTATGAATTTATTATTTCGAGCTTGTTGGGTTTAGACAAGATCACTCTGGACGATTATTTGGAGGTTAGAGATGAGTATATTGCTCGAAATATGTATCTCTATATTTTTGAAATTTCTGCTCCGCGAGGATTTGGCGAACAATGGGCACAGGGACATTTAAAAGAGCTTGCCCCCGAGCTTATCAAGCCGACGAAGAAAATAGAAGAAAATTACTCCGGAGAATATGACTTTTTATATCAATTGCCAAACGGAAAGATGATTAAAATCGAGGTTAAGGCCTCGCGAGCGGTTGATTTTGTTAGTCAGGAACCATTATATGTAAAAGCACTTGCTTGGGGATCAAAAAATCCATTTGATATGAATTTTCAGCAAGTAAAACCAAAGTGTTGCGATGTTTTTATTTAGATTGGTGTTTGGCGAGATACAATTAAATATTGGGTGCTTTCTTCTAAAGAAGTAGAGAAAAATAAGTATTATTCAAAAGGACAACATCGGGGAAATACTGGCGAGGGACAACTTCATTTGAAGCATGATAATATAAAGGACTTCGTAAAATATGAAGCAAAGCCAAAAGAATTATTAGAGAGAATTGTTGAGGCATATAAGAGGCAAAATTCTAAAAAATGATTATGAAAAAAATATTTTCAAAACATATAGTAGAAATACGCTATAAACCAAATTCTCGCTTTCTTGATAAGAGGGGCGAAACTGCGGAATTGCTGGCGGGTTCTTTTTTTGACCAATGGAATATATCAAATAACAGGATTGATTTTTCAAGCAAAACAAACGAAAACATTGTGGCCTTTATTAGTTTTAGAAATCTTGGCTTGTTTACAAATTATCCAAATTCAGCAGATTTTTTTAAAGAAAAGGCGAAAGATTTTATTAAGTCGTCTTGGACTAACTTTCCAACAAGCAAGATAACTCGAATAGGTGTTCGCTCAACCTATTTAATTGAAACTGAAAGTTTTAAAAATTCTTTTGATGATTATCGCAAAAAGTTTTTAGGATTATCAGATGAGGATTTAAAAAAATTCGATGGCGATTTAATTGACCTTGGATTTCCCCTTAATTTTACTATTGGTGAGGATTTTTTCAATGTTACAACTGGACCAATGGAAAAATCACAATCAAAAGAATTTTTGTTAGATGATGACGAGTTGCCAGACGCAGGTATTTTTGTAGATGTTGATTATTTCAAAAAAGAATTTTCCCCACATATTACTCAAAAAAATGTGTTGGATTTTATTGATAAAGGGATCGATAAAGCCGGAAATATAAAAGATTTAATTGCCGGCTGGACGGCAAAAAGTGAATAGATTTATGGCAGACACAAGAATTAAAAGTGAAGAATTGGCAACCTCTCGCAAAACTGGCGATAGCACTTTTGATGTTAAAAAAGACGATACAACCAATATAGATGAGGATATAGAAAGCGAAAGCATAAGCGAGAAAAACGAGCAAATTCAGGAAGGCAAGAATTTAACACCCTTTGAAATTAGTCGTACGAAATACTGGAATAGCGAAAAGAAAAAGAATGATGCTAAAACCGCTGTTCTAAATGTTTTAAAATATTTAATACCAATTTTTGTTTCTCTTGTTGTTGGCTTGCTTGCAATTTTTGGCGGTATTTGGGTATATAAATTAAACAACATCGCAGAGCCAATCGGTGGTATAAAAGTGGAAATTCAATACATAAAAGAAAACATTGCGGATACAAAAGCCCAAATACAAAAATTACAAGACAAACTGGATCAAATTGAACGGAGTAAGGTAAAATAACGGAGGCGGCGCGCCAACTTTGTTGGCACGAAAAATTGCGGCGGCGAAAAAAGAAGCGGCGAAAGCGAGGGCGGGCAAAAATTCCTTCCCCCCAACCACCTTCCTTTTTGCCCGCCCGAGCGTTCAGTTTCTGCCGCGCGAAGCGCGGCAATCAGTCGGGATTTTGTTCAAAATGAGTTCTGACTTTTTCCAACAAACACCACATTTTAGAAAAACGCAAGGATAAAGTGTTTTTCTTGGCACGGTCCTTTCTTTTTCGTGCAACGATAGTAAACATATTCTCTGCCACCACTTGGCTTGATTTTCTTTTCGGCTGTTATCGCCGCAGAACAAGGACATTTCATCAGACCAAGAAAAGCAAAGTTGTGTTTCTTCACTTTTAGCCTCTTGGCTTGCACTATTTAGCCCTCTATGCTAATATTTGAACTGCAGCTTACCTTTAAAGTATTCTGCAGTATAAATATGGACCCCGTTAGATAATTGCGGGGTGCCAAATTAAAGCAATAACATAATGTTATCTAACGGGGTGGATAATAAACCCAAAAAAGGCGAATACTCGGATGTCTTATTGAGATCCTCCAGAACCATCTTTTCAACGAAAGATGTTGCTTTGTTGTGGGGCGAAGAGAGAGAAGACACGGTCAGCGCTCGATTGAACAAGTATGTTAAATCAGGAAAGTTAATAAGGGTTCGCCGTGGCTTATACGCCAAAGACAAGAACTACGACAAATTTGAATTGGCTACAAAAATCTATATTCCCTCATACATCAGTTTTGAGACTGTATTAACTCGTGCCGGAATAAGTTTCCAGTATTACGACAGCATTTTTGTAGCATCGTATGTGACTCGAGAAATTAATATCAGCGGGCAAAAAATTTCCTTTGTTCGGATAAAAGATTATGTATTAAGCAATACAGCCGGCATTGAACATGCCGAGGGGTATTCCATCGCCAGCAAAGAGCGTGCATTTTTGGACAGAATTTATATCAGCAAGGACTATCATTTCGATCATTTGGATGTCTTGGACTGGGACAAGGTTTTTGGGATTTTGTCCATTTACAATAACAAGCGGATGGAGAAAAAAGTCCGGGAGTATTTCGAACATTATTCCGCCGAAGGCGGATCCGCCTCTGGCGGAAAAAGTTCTGCATAAATTTATGACATTGGATTATTCAAAACACAAAAATATTCTGCTCCAGATTCTGAAGGACATATACTCTAATACATCCATCGCACCGCATTTAGGGTTTAAGGGCGGAACGGCCGCCCTCCTGTTTTACGATCTGACCCGCGATTCGGTTGATTTGGATTTCGATCTGCTCGACGAAAGCAAAGAACAGGCTGTGTTTGAAAAAATACATAAGATCGTCGCTGGTTACGGAAAGACGGTTGATTCACGGATTAAACGATTCAATCTGGTCAACATTATTTCCTATGATACCAAATCGCAAAATATCAAAGTTGAGGTTAACCGCCGTCAGTTTGGTTCAAAATACGATTTAAAGACACTACTGGGTATTTCCATGCTTGTAATGGTTCGGGAAGACATGTTTGCCCACAAGCTTATGGCTATGCACGAACGGGTCGGTAAAACGAGCCGCGATATTTATGATGTTTGGTTTTTCCTTAAAAACAACTGGCCGATAAATAAAGAAATCGTTGAGCAGCGTTCGGGCAAATCATTTAAAGAGCTTCTACAAGCAACCGCGGAACAGCTGGAAAAAATGGAGAATCGAAACATCCTGGTCGGTTTGGGAGAGTTTTTGACCGAAAGCCAAAAAGATTGGGCCCGGGCAAAACTTCAAGATGAAATAATCTTTTTGTTAAAGGCGCGTTTGGAAAGTTTACCCCGTTAGATAGTCCGATTATCTAATGGGGCGAAAGGTAGACCCCCACACCAAATTCTATGAATTACACATATATTTTAAAGAGTAAAAAAGATTCGCAACTTTATCTTGGGTCTACAATCGATCTCAAGAAGCGCTTTAAGGAACACAATAATGGGAAGGTATTCTCAACTAAATCTCGAAGACCGTTCGAGCTCGTATACTACGAAGCGTATAAATCAGAAGGCGATACTAGAAAAAGAGAAGCTAGTTTAAAGTTGCGGAGTCGAGCATTTGCGCAATTAAGAAAACGTATAACTGATAGCGTCAAATAATTTGGTGTGGGGGTAAACCAAAGAACCAAAGATGAAATATGAATCCCGTTAGAGAAAACAAAATGTGGTACACCTATCTCATACAAAGTAAAAAAGACAAGCGCTGGTACACTGGCTGTGCTGCTGATTTACGGAAGCGCTTTAAGGAACACAATGATAGTTTAGTATCTTCAACAAAAGGTCGCGGGCCGTTCAGCCTTATTTACTACGAAGCATGTTTTAACACGGATGATGCTTTTGCGCGAGAAAGGTATTTGAAATCAGGCATGGGCAAAAGATATCTAAAAAATCGCTTAAAGCGCTTCCTTTCTTTTACCCCGTTAGAGAAAAGTTCTCTAACGGGGCGAGCGGGATGAAAATTAAGGATTTACCAAAAATTGATAGACCCAGAGAAAAGCTCGAGAAATACGGACCCGAGCGGCTTTCCGATTCGGAGCTTTTGGCCATTCTTTTGCGAACTGGAAGCGAGGGCGTGAATGTTGTTGAGCTATCAAGTAAAATTCTAAAGAAATTTAGCGGTGTCGGATTGGCTAAGGCCTCGGTGAAAGAACTAAAAAGCACCTTCGGACTCGGCGTGGCGAAGGCCTGCGAGATCGTGGCCAGCTTTGAGCTGGGCCGCCGGCTTCTACAAAATAAGCAGTCGGTTTTACTGCTATCACCGCAAGATGTCTGGGAACAGCTCAAAGATATTCGAGACAACAAAAAGGAGCACTTCGTCATCTTCTTTTTGGATGCGCGAAATCAAGAGATTAAACGCGAAATTATTTCAGTCGGCTCGCTTAACGCCAACCTAGTTCATCCTCGAGAGGTGTTTGAGCCGGCTGTCCGGCATTTGGCCGCGCAAGTTATTATTGTTCATAATCACCCAGCCGGAGACCCATCGCCATCGCAAGAAGATTCAGAAATCACAAAGCAGTTAGTCGATGCCGGCAAACTTCTCGGCATTGAGGTGAAAGACCACGTCATTGTAAGTAAAAATAATTTTTTCAGCTTTAAGGAGCATAAATTGATATGAATAATAATTGTTCGAAATATGGCGCAGAAACGAATTACGATGGTGATTTACATTGCCGAGAAATTTTTATTGGCGAAATAAAAAAGCTCTTGTTGTTAAATGATTTTAAAAAAGCACGAGTTTTATACTTTGCAGAATCTTTTGATATCACATGGAAAGAAAAAGTTGTATCTCTCGTCGGTGGGAATTTTGAACAACAAATAAGCGCAGAGTTAAGAGAGATTGATATCAAAGAACGTCACCGGATATATTTAAATTCTCTGTATAAAGTGGTCTGGTTTGTCTAGACAGTAATTTTAAATATATCAGATAGCGTCGGCAAGTTAATTTTTAAGCTGACATCGTTCTCTTTTTTAAACTCTTTCCCGAAATATATTTCAGCCGGAGTCCGCTTGTTAAGCGAGCTGTGCTTTCTTTCGTCATTATACCATTTTATGTAGCGATTGATATTTTCTCTGGCTTCATCAATGCCACCGTAGCTTTTTAAATACACCTCCTCGTATTTCAATGTTCTCCAGAATCGTTCCGTGAAGATATTATCCATGCACCGGCCTCGGCCGTCCATGCTGATATTCACTCCTTTGTCTTTTAAGATATCAGTGTATTGCGCGCTGGTGAATTGACTGCCTTGATCGGAATTGAGAATTTCAGGGATAGCGATTTTAAGTCCCGATTTTAGATTTTTAAGGCAGAAATTGATTTCCAAGCTCGTGGAAATCTCCCAAGCAACGATAAATCTTGAAAACCAATCCATGATCGCGGCCAGATAGCAGAAACCGTTATCCATCTTGATGTAAGTGATGTCCGTTCCCCAGACTTGATTGGGGCGGTCTATCTCAAGACCTCTCAAAAGATACGGATAAATCTTGTGTTGTCCGTCCGGCTGGCTTAAATTCAGCTTTTTGCGGGGGCAGACGGCTTCCAACCCCATCCGCCTCATATGATTCCTTGTCTGATCCCGACAGATGAAAATTTGGTAATTTTCCAGCTCGTCTTTGATCCGACGCGAACCGAAAAAGGGATGCCGGGTGAATATCTCGTCTATGGCGTGGCGGATCTTCACGTCTTCCGGATTGACCGTCCGGCGATAATACAAACCGGAACGGGATACATTTAAAAGCATCGCTTGTTTTGTCAAAGAAACTTCGCGCTGACCGCGATCCAGCAAACTCATCCTTTCAGGACGGCCCAAGTCCGCCAATCTTTTTTTTAAGCCATTCCAATTCCATGTTTTTTTGGCCTAAGGCTTTATACAATTCGTCTGTTATCCTTTGATCGTCAAAGTTCTCTTTGCGGCGCTTGTCGGAGAATATCTCCGGAAGCTTTTTTAAGGCCTGGTTTTTCCAATGGCCTATTTGGGTGGGGTGAACCGCGAATCGGCTCGATATTTCAGAGCCGGTCAATTCGCCTTTGATGGCGGCGATGGCCACGGCGGCTTTATCCGCCGGTGAAAATGATTTTTTCATAGATTCATTTTACCACCGAAATTCCATCTAATATACCTGTCTAGATTTTCCAGACCATTATATAGTTATTATACCATATAGTCTCAAATTAAGAAAATTACAAAGGATGCGGGAGATCTGTTATAATGACAAATAACGAATCAAGAAATCAAGAAATCACAAATTCCAATCCGCTAACTGGCGGACGAAAGTCTACTATGGAAGTTGAACTTCGATAGACTTTTACTTCGTTAGACTTTTAGAAACGGGGGCAGGAGCTTTTATTTTAAGAAATTAAAGATTCATGATATAATCGTAGAATGCCAAGAATAAATAGAATTGATCAAATTATATATGCTTATAAAAATAATTGATCAGAAAATAACCGAAAGCGAACTGCGAGAAATCGCCAAAGATTTTTAAATAATGTTCGGAGTCGGACTCCGAACGCGCGTTGAAAATTATTAAGCAATCGGTTTCTAAATCAACATTGCGAGAACCTGGGAGACCAAAAAAAGGCTCCTGACCCCCGTTTTTAATGAATCAAGAAAACAAAAAAATAATAGACAAAAAAGGGTACCTGACACCGTTAGTTGGTTTGATTTTATTTTTGTCGCTTGTTGGCGGCGCGGAGGCGTCTCATACATATAAACCGTCAGCGGAGCCGCCGTGGAAAGATTTAGGTTCGGTGGAGCTAAACAATGATTTGAGCGGCAAATGGGCGCCGGCAGGGGAAACATCTTTTACATTAACCGAGCCGGTAACATCTGTCGCCGTGTACGGCGGGAGCGACGACGGCGGGTATTGTCTGGCTTATTGGCCAGGCGCCTCCACGCCCGGCTGGGTGGCGGCGTACCGGCATAAAGGCGATACCGGTATTTATAACGATAATACTGTGCCCAGCGGCTCCTGCGCGGATCCGAAGTTTGATTCTGACGGAAACGTGAAAATATGTCAGAAGACTTATGATCACGGAAATTACGTTTATTTTCAGAATTCGCTCACTGGGAAATCTTCTGCCGGTGAAATGTCCGTGGATTTGCCGGCCGGGACGGAAATCAAGCTTAAGGCTCAAAATAATGATAGCGCGGGGACAGGCTACAGCCGCTGTTTTTTAAAAATGATGCCATCCAGTTTGTGGGACACCTGTCCGGGAAATAATAACACGGCTGATTTTTATTGTCCGGCGGGTTGGAATTACAATAATTACACTAAATGCCTTGATGTCAACGGTCCAAAATACCGCGAGATTGAACATAATGATTGCAAGGCAACATGCTCTACCGTGACAAGTAATACTCCTTATTATTCCACCACTACCTCGCCGGATTGCACCGGTATGTTGGGTGGTTGGGTAGACGGTTGTTACGGCAGTGATGCGAATAACCGCTATCAGTATTGTCAGTGGCCTTATAATCCAGTTCCTCCGGTCGAACAATGGACAGGCCAATGCGCCGATATAGACATAGTTGATAATAGTCCCCCGACCTGTTCCTGGAATTTATACGGCAATGAGATGGATTCTGATGTTTATGATGCTTGGAAAAATCTCGGGTGTAGCATAAGCGAACCATGTCCCGGAAACTATATATGTATGAACATAGGATGCGATTACGCGCCGGTCCGGGGGAGCCCGTCATCCTGCCCGCTTAATTCCGATAGTCCCATCTGGACTCAGACTTACCAGCCGCGAAACGGCGGGATGGCTTACGGATACGATACGGCGGTTGGCTCGGCCGGCAATATCTATGTGGTCGGCGAACAGCTTGATGCCGCCAATCCTCTGGCGGGGATGGATATGTTTTTAGCCAAGTACCAGTCCAACGGTATGCCGGATATTTCTTTTGGCAACGGCGCGGGGGTGGTTGTTTTTGACG
>Ga0209211_10003562_pt1 | contig 25198 bp, 20 predicted proteins | sample RifGroA2_FD_183992 | JGI IMG/M metagenome (GOLD analysis project Ga0209211, IMG submission 183992) | Groundwater microbial communities from Rifle, Colorado, USA - Groundwater A2 (SPAdes) (version 2) | ecosystem: Environmental > Aquatic > Deep subsurface > Groundwater | place: Rifle, Colorado...
TTTGCGTTCTTAAAACTTTGCGAGCATTGCGTCTTTGCGAGAAATAATACGCATAAGATTAGTAAAGGATTTTTTATGAGGTGAGTAGTTACGAAAAAGTGTAAACCTTGAAATGAAAAATGCCAAAATGTGAGTAACCGAAATAATAATATTAATATCATATAAAGAATTGTTATTTTTGCACAAATGGCTCCATAGTTCAATGGATAGAACGAAAGTTTCCTAAACTTTAAATTCGGGTTCGATTCCCGGTGGGGCTACAAATAAAATAATTTGATAAAATCGCTTCATATAGTTTCTTTTAATGTTCCATATCCACCCGATTATGGTGGTGTAATAGATGTATTTTATAAAATTAAAGCATTAAAAGAATGCGGTGTAAATGTTATTTTACATTGTTACAAATATGGAAGAAAAGATGCCCTGGAATTAAAAAATATTTGCAGTGAAATTTATTATTACAAAAGAAAAAAGTTAGCAAGTTCTGCCTTAAAAAAGTTACCCTTTATTGTTGCTACCAGAAATTCCGAATTGTTATTAAAAAGACTTCAAAACGATAATCTTCCAATTCTTTTTGAGGGATTACATACAACATTTTGGTTAGAAGAATTATGTAAAACAAATAGAAAAATATTTGTTCGTGCCCATAATGTTGAACATCAATATTATAGGGGTTTAGCAAAAGTGGAATCCAATGTTTTAAAAAAAATGTTTTTTAAATCAGAATCACGTAAACTATATAAATATGAATCTACTTTGCGAAATGCAAGTAAAATATTTTCTATTTCTCAAAACGACCATCAGCATTTTAATTTAAAATACGGAAATTCTATTTTAATTTCTGCATTTCATCCATATCAAAAGATCGATATTAAAGAGGGTAAGGGTAATTACGTACTTTTTCATGGCGATTTATCAGTTTCTGATAATATTAAAAGTGCAATATTTTTAATTGAAAATATTTTTAACAATATTAATATTCCATTTATTATTGCCGGTAAAAATCCTGATATTAAAATAGTAAAGGCAATAAAATGTATTAAAAATAACAATGTTCAACTTATTTCAAATCCCGTTCATAACAAAATGAATGAATTAATTAGTAATGCTCATATTAATTTATTATACAGTTTTCAAAGTTCGGGTATTAAATTAAAACTTATAAATAGCTTGTATTGCGGAAGACACTGTATAGTAAACAACAATATTATAAAAAATACAGGACTCGAGGAACTTTGTTATATTTCAAATAATGTTGAAAATTTAAAAAAACAAGTTTTAAATTTATTTAACATTTCATTTAATAATAATGATATAGCACACAGGAAGGCAATTTTAAGTGACAAATTTGATGTTAAAGCAAATGCTTTAAAGCTTTGTGATTTAATATTTTAATTTATTTAACGTTAAATGCTTTAATTAGAATATGTCTATAAAGTAAGTGTCTGATTCATAATGTTCGAGTTTGAAGCCCTGTTGAATATTTGCATTCGCAAATTCTACAGGGTAAACTTGCGAAGTTTTGAAAATCAAGAAGTTTACTTATGTAAATGACTGTTTTCAAAACAAGTTTACCCCGTAGCGAAGCGTACTGGGGCATAACGAAAAAATCGGACATTATGGACAGACACTAATAAAAAAATATATTTTGGGAATAATCAGAACACAAACAATTAAAGGAACAGCTTTTACGTATTTAGGAGCTGTAATTGGTGTAATAACAAATTTGTTTTTACTTGCTAAATTTTTTACTACCGAACAAGTTGGTTTAATAAGTGTTTTAGTTGCCTATTCTTTACTTTTTGCACAATTTGCAAGTTTAGGTTTCGATAATGTTACAATACGACTATTTCCTTATTTTAGAAATGAATCGAATAAGCATAATGGTTTTGTGTTTTTGTTAATTTCCACGTTATCAATAGGATTTGTATTGTCAACAATATTGTTTTTTGTTTTAAAACCTTATATGATTGAAAATATCGGAAATACTACAAGTTTATTTTCGCAATATGCAAATTTTGTAATTCCACTTGCTTTTTTCACATTGTTATTTAATTCGTTTGATGCTTATTCGAGAGTTTTGTATAAAAGTGTAAGAGGAATTTTTTTAAAAGAATTTCTTCAAAGAATTTTAATAGTTATTGCAATTTTATTTTACACTTTACATTTTCTTAATTTTGATTCATTTGTAATTTGTTATTCAATAGCACTTTCGCTGCCTACTGTTATACTTATTGCAATTATTATTCTTGAGAAACAATTAAGCATAAAACGGGTTAAAGGTTTTATAAATCACGATTTACAAAAAAGCATAATTAGTGTAACTTTTTACGGAATTATAGCTGTATTTTCGAGTTCGGTAATTTTAAGCATTGATAGAATTATGATTGAAAGAATGCTCGGTCTGTCGGAGGCAGGTATTTATTCAATAGCTTTCTTTTTCGGAGTTATTATTTCGATGCCTTCAAGGTCGCTAGTAAAAATTTCTTCGACAATAGTTGCAGATGCATGGAAAAACAACGACTTTAACACTATCAGAAATGTTTATTATAAAAGCTGCTTAAATCAGATGATATTTTCTGTATTGTTATTTATTGGTATATGGGCAAATATTGATAACGTATTTCATATTTTACCCGTAAATTATTTAGCCGGTAAATTTGTTATTTTTTGGGTTTGTCTGGGAAGTTTTATTGATATGTCAACAGGAATTAATAGCTCAATTATTGCAACATCAAAATATTATAGAGTGCAAAGTATTTTTATGACATTGTTTGTTTTAATAATAATTGTTACAAATTATATTTTTATTCCTTATTATAACATTACTGGTGCTGGTATTGCGAATGCTATTTCTTTATTCCTGTTTAATTTTATGCGTTGGCTCTTTTTGTGGGTTAAATTTGATTTTCAGCCTTTTAACTATAAATATTTAATAGTGTTCTTTATTAGTGCTATTGCATATTTTGCAGGATATTTTTTACCAAAGCTCGATAATTTTATTATTGATATTATAGTTAGAAGTAGTTTGATATTTGTAATATTTAGTTTGTTAATCTACTTCTCAAAAGTAAGCGAAGATATAAATGGCAGAGTAAAAGCATATTACTTCAAGATATTTATTAAAAAAAATTAACTAAAAACATCAGTAAGCACATCAAGCGATTTTGTTTTTATGTTTATACCTGTATGTAAAGTGTAATAATTCAGTAATATTTCAATAAGTTTATGTCTTTGAAATGAAGTTAAATTTAATGACCACCATTCGTTATTTTTAATTTTCATTATTTGAGAAATTAAAGCCGAAAATTCTTTATCAACAGTCTGGGATTCGGCATAATTATTTACAAATTGTGCGTTTAACAAATCGAAAAATATTTTATTGCTGTCAAAATTATTTACAGGGTAAAACCCTAAAAAATGTGTCATTCCCAACAAAAAGTACAAGTGAAAATTTGCAGACGAATTTGAATCGTTCTCAAATTTATAAATCATTTCTTTTACATAGTCGAATAGTTTTTCGTCTGTATTTTGATATTTAATTGTTTTATTTAATACTTCGGAAAGAAACATTACAACAGTTAGTTTATAATAGTCGTCTCTAATTTTATCTAAAGAATTTTCGATATTTACTTCTTTAATAATTGAAATATCTTTTTTATTGTTAAATATTATTTCAGCATTAAAAATTGTTAATGGCTGAAAAAAAGATGGAGCAAATTTTGTTTTTTTATTGTGAACACCTTTAGCGATACATGATATTCGCCCATGTTCACGAGTAAACAACTGAATAATTAAAGAGTTATCGGAGTATTTTATTGTTCTTAAAACAATTCCTTCAATTTTTTTGAGCACTAAATCAAATTACTTTTTAAACATCCTGTTAATAGAATAAGGAATAATTCCTATTAATAATACTGCAAGAATTTTCCATAATCCCGAAATATACGGCATCGGTTTATAATCGCTTATTGTGAAATAAATAAAGTAGCTTATTAAACAAATTACAATAATAAGAATTGTAAATACCGTTAATAATGCAATAAACCGGCTCGAACTTCTTTTAAAAACAGGTTCTTCACGAACTTCGGTAATACTTTTAGATGTATCGTTAATGTCGGCTTTAGTAATGGTAGTTTTTATTGTACTTTCCTGAAATTTTGATGAAAACAATTCGCTGAATTTAAAATTATCACGACGAAGCCAGAAGAAAATCATTAAAAGCATAAATGCAAATAAAATAACCGGCATAAGCACAAATGCTTTTTGTAGATGGCTTAAATGTCTGTTAACGTGTTTGTTCGATTTGAAATGATTTTTTAAGTATTTTGCAGGTATATTGTTGCCTGCATTTTCCGATTCTATTACTATACTTTTTTCTCCGTTTTGATTATCGGTAACAGTAACATACGTCTCAATGTTTTTAACTTGTTTAACAACCGAATCTTTGTTTATTTGGCAATTACTATTAATGTTAATTGCACAAATTGCTAAAATAAGAATAATAAACTTTTTCATAATAATTTATTTTTAAATGTTTAGATTTTGAAATTTAATTTTTTTTGACCTTATTTTTACGCTTAGTCTTTTTGTTATCTGGAATAATATATTCTTGTTTTTTAACAGTTTCGTTATTTTGAATATAATAGTCGTATTGTTCCTGATAAATTCTATAAACATTAGTATCGTTTACAATGCGATATTCGATAAATTCGATTTTGTCTTTAATGATTTTACATTTGATTGTATCTTTAGCATTGTTATAAAAAATCAAATCCTGCGACATGCTATTAAGCGAAAACAGCACTAAACCTAATAATATAATGTACATTAAAGTTTTCATTTTTGTATAGTTATTTTAAATATTAATAAAATTATTTTTTTAGCAAATATATATATAAATTTTTATTAAACATCTTTTCATAATAAATTGTTTTAAAATTATTCGCATATTGCCACGACCTTTAGGTCGTGGAATATGAAAATAAGAAATCTGGCTTTAGCCAAATCCGATAGCAATCGGATAGAATTATTCTTGTATAATTTGTATTATAAGGATTTGTTAAGAGAAATTTTGGCTAAAGCCGTTCCTCTTTTTTATAATACCACGACCTGAAGGTCATGGCAATAAATGGTCGTAGCAATTAAAAATTAATTGGAAAGATGTCTATTCTACATAATCTAAATCTTTATTATAAGTTTCTTCTAATAAAAATAAAGCAAAAACAGCAAGGGCAATACATACAGTTCCAACAATAATTCCGGCATTTAATAATCCAATATGAGTTGATAAAAGTAAAACTAATGAAGTAATTGGAACTGTTGCACCACGAACAAAATTTGGTGTAGTAGTAGTAACAGTAGCTCTTAAATTTGTTCCAAACTGCTCCGATGCAGTAGTAATAAATACAGCCCAATATCCTTGTGCTACACCAAGCATAGCAATAATTACATAAAATATTGTAGTGGAAAATCTAAAAGAGACAAAGTAAAAAAATGTAAAAATAACGAGGAAAATCAAAGCTATAAAAAGTGCTTTTTTTCTTGATTTAAGCCACTGACTAATAAACCCCCAAATAAAACTACCAACAGATGCACCAATATAATGATACATAACTGCGGCGGCACCGTTAATTTCGCCTTGAATGTTTAATGCTTTACTAAATTCAGGAGCTTGAATAACTAAAACACTTATGGTAAACCAAATAGGAATACCAATTAAAATACAGTAAATATATTTTAGTAATCTTTTTTTATTTGTAAAAATGCTTAAAAAATTTCCCCTCGAAACATTTTTATGTTCTGTTTTAGTTTTTTCAAACATTCCCGATTCAAAAACAGAAGCTCTAAGTATAAGTAATAAAAGTCCTAAACCACCACCAACCCAATATGCCATTCGCCAATCGAATATGTCGGCAACTAAAAAACCAAGTACTGCACCAAAAATTCCAACTCCCGAAACTATTGTTGTACCATATCCTCTGTTTTCTTTGCTCATTACTTCAGATACAAGAGTGATGCCTATTCCAAGTTCACCGGCAAGTCCTAATCCTGCTATAAACCTTAATACTGCATATTGTTCTATGTTTTGAACAAATCCGTTTACAATGTTTGCTATTGAATATAGTGTTATTGTGAAAAATAAAACCGGTAAACGCCCTTTTTTATCGCCCATAATACCCCAAATAATTCCACCTATTAACATTCCGAGCATTTGCATATTTAACAGTAAGATGCCCTTGCTTAAAATCAAATCGTCGGGAATGCCAATGCCTTTAAGGCTTGGAACGCGAACTATTCCAAATAAAATTAAATCATAAATGTCAACAAAATAGCCTAATGCAGCTATAATTACAATAATATTAAATGGATTGTTAATAGCTTCTTTATTGCTCATAATCGAATAAAAATTTTGCTAATATTAACATTTTTTTAAATGAACGAAAAAATATTTCAATATTTATTGTAAGTTAAAATTTGTTCTAACGGTTTTCTTGTTTTTTTTCTTAGCGTATAATTATCAGCAGGATAGCCAATAGAAATAACTAACCCCACTCTTTTATTTTTTGGGATATTTAATAATTCTATAATTTTTTTCTCGTCGAACCAGCCGACCATGCAAGTTCCTAATTCAAGCTCAGTTGCCTGAAGGCAAATGTGTTCTGCGGCAATTCCCAAATCTGTCCATTCGAAATCGCGTTTTTTAACCCATCCTGCAAATTGTGTTAATAATGTTGGTTTCTCAACAACAATTACGATTAATGCAGGAGCTTGAAGTGTAAAATTATTAATAAGTTTTTGAGTAATTGTAGCTTGAGCAACTTTTTGTTTTAATGTAGGTTCTTTAACAATTATAAAATGCCATGGTTGTGAGTTACTTGCCGATGGTGCAATTCTGGCACTTTCAATACATTTTAATATTTGCTCATCATTAACTTTTTGTGATGAGTATTTTCTTACACTTTGTCGTTTGTTAACTAAATCAAAGAAATTCATAAAAATCAGAAATAAATAGAAATTAATTGAAATAAGTAGAAATTGTTAAATTGCTAAATGGTTAAATAACAATGAAATAAAGAATAATGAACATTTTTGAACATAGAACAATGAACAGTAAAACAGAAATAAGTAGAAATAAATTGAAATAACAAATAACTTAATAACTTAATAACATTGAGCTTTTTTAAACAATATTCAATTTTTAGTCGCGCATATCGTTAATTTCTACTTTTGGGAATTTTGTTTTATCAAAAGTAAACATTGTATTAAATATATCTTTTAGAAAAAAAGATTGGTATTATTAATTACAAATTATTTTGTAATCTCTTAAAATCTCTTTATCTTTGGCTATTATTAATTTAACAACTCAATTTTTGGAAGCAAAATTAAAATAAAATTCAAAATATACTAAATAAATTTTAATATTATGGAACTAAGAATAAATGTTGACATTAACCAAATTATAAACCTTATTCATCAATTACCTGAACAAGAGATTGAGAAATTGTCTTCTACATTACAAACGGAATTATCTATAAAAAAGAAAAATGGTAAAAAGAATATGAATGAATTAATAGTTTCTGCTCCTACTTGGTCTGATTCTGATTTTGAAGAGTACAATGAAGTTAGAAGTCAAATAAATAAAACAAGATTAGAATGATTCTATTAGATTCTTCCATTTTAATTGAACTTTTCCGAAAACAAATTAAAGAAAAGACAGTATTTTACTAATTAGCCCAAACAGAATCAGATTTTTGTATTTCATCAGTTACGCATTATGAAATTGGTTTAGGGAATAAAAAGTCGCATTCTCAATTTTGGAATAGATTACATAATAGCTTGACAGTAATTCCATTTGACAAGTATTGTTCGTCAACTGCAATTGATATATATATCGAATTAAAGAATAAAAATAAAATGATTGATATCGCTGATATTTGGATAGCCGCAACTGCAAAAACTCATAACATTAAGATTGCAACATTAAACCATAAGCATTTTTCAAGAATATCAGGTTTAGAAATAATATAATTCGCCAATACACTCCTCTACTCGCTCGCATCCTGCGAGTGAGTTTTTGCCTTTGTTGGATATATCAACAAAAAAATTGCAGGAATTATCTTCTGCAATAGCTTTTAGTCGCGCATATCGTTAATTTCTACTTTTGGGAATTTTGTTTTATCAAAAGTAAACATTGCATCGGGCATATCTTTGTCGGTTTCAATTTTAACAACTTCTATCAAATAATCAGTTCCATCTTTTCCAAATCTTTTCATACTAAAAATCTGCATTTTAGTTTTGTCAATTTTTAAGGTAATTTTTGTAAAATCTTTTTTTAAGTCGTTAGGGTAAAGTTCTATTTCGTATAATGCACGTGTGTTCTCAAATTTTTCGGCAATAAATTTAATTTTATAACCTTTTTCGTAAATCGTAAACATTTTTGCAGGATTAAGCGAAATATCATCATTAAGGTCGGGGGTAGTTACATTAACTTCGTTTGCATCTTTCATATAACTCCATTGGGTTTTCCCATCATTAAAAATAATTGATGAAGCTAAATCAACTTTGTATTTATTAGATTTAATCCAGATTGTACCTTTTTTAGAATCTTTTGATTTTTCTTGTTTGTTATCAACAACAATCCCAAATTCGGCATTAATTGTTTTAAAAGCTTTAGTTTTTGCTGATACTTGATCGAGAATTGTTTTTGCTTTAGGGTCAATTGCCTGATATGTTGCTGTCTGGCTTTTGCATATAATGTTTGTTGAAATTAAAAGGAAGACACTTGCAATGCTAATTATTTCTCTTATCATCTGTTTATATTTTAGTTAAGTTTCATTATTAATTAATATATTTTTATTGGTTTAGGGTTTTTAGTTTGAGGTTTTTGGTTGTTAAAAACTCGAAACTTTAAACCCGAAACTCGAAACTTTAAACTCTAAACTCGAAACTATTTTAATTTACTCCTATTTGTTTCAAATATTGATCCAAAGAATTTAAATCGGTATATAACACTTGCCTGGCTTTACTTCCTTCATAAGGTCCAACAATGCCAACTGATTCTAACTGGTCAATAATTCTTCCTGCCCTAGCGTAACCTATTGCAAATCTGCGTTGAATAAGCGAAGTGCTTCCTTGTTGGTTTTGAACAATTAAACGAGCTGCATCGGCAAAAAGTTCGTCTTTTTTATTTGGGTCGAAACTTTCTAAAGAACCTCCATCACTATCATTTACAACTTCTGGTAAGTAGAGTGGTGTAAGAGGGCTTTGTTGAGCAGCAATAAATTCGGTGAGCTTTGTTATTTCCGGAGAATCAATAAATGCACATTGAATGCGAACCAAATCACCACCGAGCGAAATAAGTAAATCGCCTCTTCCTATTAAATGATTTGCACCGGGAGAATCGAGTATAGTTCTTGAATCAATCATTGATGAAACCCTAAATGCTATACGCGATGGAAAATTCGCTTTTATAGAACCTGTAATAATATTAGTTGATGGTCGTTGTGTTGCAATTATTAAGTGAATTCCAATGGCTCTTGCTAATTGGGCAATTCGGGCAATAGGGTCTTCAATTTCGCGACCTGCGGTTAGAATTAAATCAGCAAATTCATCAATAACTACAACAATATAAGGCAAATATCTATGTCCTTTATTTGGATTAAGTTGGCGTTTAATAAATTTTTCGTTGTACTCTTTAATTGTTCTTACACCACCAGCTAATTTTAATAAATCATATCTATTGTCCATTTCAATTGTGAGTGATTGCAAAGTATTTTTAACTTTTTGCACATCAGTAATTATTGCATCTTCGGCATCGGGAAGTTTTGCCAGAAAATGTTTTTCTATAATTGAGTAACTCGAAAGTTCAATTTTTTTAGGGTCTATTAGTACAAATTTTAGCTCAGATGGATGTTTTTTATATAGTAAAGATGTAATAATAGCATTTAATCCGACTGATTTACCTTGTCCGGTTGCACCTGCTACCAATAAATGGGGAGAACGGGTTAAATCGAAAACAAAAACTTCATTTTGAATAGTTTTGCCAAGTGTTATTGGTAAATCAAACTTAGCTTCCTGAAATTTAGATGAACTAATAACAGAACGCATCGAAACTATTTCGGGATTTAGGTTTGGAACTTCAATACCAATAGTTCCTTTACCTGGAATAGGTGCAATAATTCTAATTCCAAGTGCTGCAAGACTAAGTGCTATATCATCTTCAAGGTTTCTTATTTTTGATATTTTAACGCCTGGTGCGGGAACAATTTCATATAATGTAACAGTTGGTCCAATAGTGGCTTTAATTTTATCAATTTGAATTCCATAATTTTTAAGTGTGTCAATAATTTTATTTTTATTGGCAATAAGTTCCTGTTCACTTACTTCTGAATTTGTTGAACGGTGGTCTTCGAGTAAATCAATTGGTGGAAATTTATAATGAGATAATTCAAGCCGTGGGTCAAAATCGCCCATTGATGGTGCTATAACTTGTTCTGCAACTTCAACTTCTGGTTCCGATTCTTTTCTTTCGACTGTTAATGTTATATCGTTTGGCTTTTCGGATGGAATTACTATAATGTTTGAATTATTTTCATTTTCTTCTTTGGTTCTTACTTCATCGTTTTCATCTTCAATGTTTTCGGCTTGTTCATCAATTTCTTCATTTAAATCAGTATCATCATTATTTGTTGAAGATATTAATGGTTTAGTTGGTATAATAACATCTTTTGATTTTCGTAATACTTTTTTAAACCATTGTAAAGCATCGCGAAAAACAAATATGATAAATGTAAATGCAGTTATTCCAAGAATAAAGAAAGTACCAATTTTACCAACGGCAGAATTGAGCCAATGGCTAATAAAAAAGCCATTAGCGCCGCCTAAAACAAACCAACGTTCTTCAAATAAATAACCTAATGCAATTGAAAACCATAATGTTAAAAATATTAAATACTTGGTAGTTTTGCCTAATGGTAAAAATTTATAATTAAATAAATAAAATGAAATTAAAATTAAAAACAACAATATGGATATAGAAGGTATTCCAAACCAATCGTGAATAAATAAATTTGAAATATACGCACCTGTTTTTCCTGCCCAATTGTCAACAGTAATATTTTCATTTCCTAATAGCGAAAACCAGCTTATTGTTAATTTACTTTGGTCGGTTTGCCATGTAAAAAAATATGAAATAATTGCAAAAAGTGAAAACAATGAAAAACAAAAAATAAATATTCCTAAAACAGCTTTAGTTTTATCGTCTGTAAAAAAAGCAACAGTTTTAGAAATAAAGTTTTGTTTTTTTTCTTCAGTATCTTCAGAATCTTTTTCGGATTTCCTTTTTTTCTCTGTCATATTTTTAACATAAAAAATTGCCCGAATGTCATTAAATTAAAGCAAAAAATCCTCTCATTAAGAGGATTTTTATAAATTTTTTATAAACAATTTGTTTTATTCAGCTCCACCACCCATCATTTTTCTAAATTCAGTTATTGACATTTCCTGATAGCCCGTAGGAACAGTAAACATAGCATCTTTAACTTTTCCCTTTTTCACTTCTTTTGCAGTAATCAGCATGCTAATTTCACCTTCTTGTCCACTAATTTGAGTGTATTCGAGCATAACTCCATTAACATCTTTATAAGGTGTTTGCCAGTTTGCATTGTTAAGTTTAATATCTTCTGTGACCCAAATGGTTGATGTTTTTCCATCTTGAGTAAAATCAACTTTTTTGCAGGTATAACCGGCAATAGTTTTAGTTTCGGTACCAACCACAACATCGGCTTTAGGCATTTGAGCAATACTATTTTCGGTTTCTTCTTTTGTTGATTTTAAAGCCATTTTTTGCCCCATCATGTCAATTAGCACAGTTTGTTCTTTTGTATCAGCATTACTTAAAATTATTGCTGAACCCATTGATGTTTTTTGTTCAATACGAGTTTTTGGTCCATTGTAATACATAATAATTTCGGTTGGTAACTGGGCGGCAATCGTAGCATCTACATCTTCTTGAGTTGTAACAGAATAACTAATGTTTCCAACAAAATCGGAACTCTTTTTTTGAGCATTTAAGTTATTAGTAACTAATAAAATAACTGGTAATAAAAACAATAATTTACCTGATTTCATAAATTGTGATATTAAATTTTACATTAAATTTTGTATTGTTTCTTGCATTTTTTCTTTAGGAACTTTAACAAAACCTTCGGGTACATTAAATTCATCGTTATTAATTTCTTCTTTTGTTATCTTTTTTGCAATTAAGTGCATTGGTATTTTTTGGAAAGACATTTGAAATTCTAATAACATTCCGTCAACTTGTTTAAATGGATTATTGCAATTAGGGTTTTTAAGTTCTATCTGGTCGGTATAATAAATCGAAAATTTAGCAGTGTCATTTATATATACATCGTATCTTTTACACAAATATCCGGCAATAGTTTTAGTAGAATCAGAAGATATTAATTTGAAGTCAGGCATTGAATCAAAACCAAAATCAGGACCAGTCATTGTTGTTTGAAAAAAATATTTTTCGTTCATTATTTTTAAAGTAGCCTGGCGTGAGTTATTATCTCTGTCGGCTATTCCTGACATTTGAAAAATACCCATCCAACCTTCAATTTTTTGAATAGATTTTTCATCTTTAAATTTTAAAGTCATAGTTGTAGGCAGTAAGCTAATAAGCGGATTGTCTTTTTCGTTTTGAAGATAAACTATATCATATTCAATACTTCCTTCGTCTAATTTACCCGAAAAGCTTGAAATATTGCAGGATAAAGAAAATGTAAGTAAAAAAATTAGTATGAAACTAATTGACTTTATCGAAGTAATTCGCATGTTATTTTCTCTTCAAATATTAAACACAAAATTAGAAAATTATTTTAAATGTCTATATAAAAATAAAAAAATATTAGAAATTGAATTCATTTTTTATTTATATTTAATTATATTGTTAATAATTAGACAACTAATAAAATTAATTAATTTCATCTTTATAACATTTCATTGTTTAAAACTTATTAAAATAAGCTGAAGAGCCCTACTTTAAACTTTTATTTTTGTAATAACACATAATGATTAATGATTTAGGATTTAGGATTTAGGATTTGGGATTTAAGGTTTATGATTAATGATTTAAGACTATAATCTTGATTTTTTAATTATAATTCTCAAATTCTAATTCATTAATCGTAATTCCTTAATCCTAATTTTTTTTATTTTATGAAGCGTTGGTTTTTTATTTTTTTTATTCCGGGAATTGTAAGTTCTTTTTCGGGTTTTAAAGGCGACGATGAGCCTGTGTTTGAAAATATTCCATCAGTTAAACCTCAAATGTTCGATAAAGCGTCAGAAAATTGGGCAGATTCAGTTATAGCAACACTTTCGTTAGATGAAAAAATAGGACAACTTCTGATGGTTTGTGCTCATCCCGAAAGAAATCAAAAACATTGGGAAGAAGTTGCTGAGCAGGTTTATAAATATAAAGTTGGGGGAATTATTTTTTTTAAATCTGGTCCAATCCGATTAGCAAATATGTCAAATTTCCTTCAATTAAATGCTAAAATTCCTCTTTTAATGAGCATTGATGGCGAATGGGGGCTTTCGATGAGGATGGACAGCACTATGAGATTTCCATTGCAAATGCAATTAGGTGCATTAAAAAATAATGAACTTATTTACGAAATGGGCAAAGCTATTGGACGTCAAATGAATAGATTAGGTATCCAAATAAATTTTGCCCCAGTGCTCGATGTTAATAACAATCCTTTAAATCCTGTAATAAATATGAGAGCATTTGGCGATAACAAAAAAATGGTTGCCGAAAAAGCTATAGAATATATGCGTGGATTACAGGAAATGCACATACTTGCCGTAGGTAAACATTTTCCCGGTCATGGCGATACTAAAACTGATTCTCATCACGATTTGCCTTTTATTGGATTTTCAAAAAACCGGTTAGACAGTTTGGAACTATATCCATTTAAACAATTGATTCGTAAAGGCATAGGTGGAATTATGGTTGCACATCTTGATATCCCTGCACTCGACCCGGTAAAAAACCGTCCTGCAAGTTTATCACCTAAAGTTATAACAGATTTATTAAAAACAAAAATGGGTTTTAGAGGTTTGGTTTTTACCGATGCATTAAATATGAAAGGGGTAACAAAGTATTTTAAACCCGGCGAAGCTTCGTTAAAAGCTCTTTTAGCAGGAAACGATATATTACTTTATCCCGAAGATGTTCCAATGTCAATTAGGTATATAAGAGAAGCTGTTGAAGACAGTATTATTTGTGTTTCAGAAATTGATGAACATGTAAGAAAAATTTTGCAGGTAAAATACTGGACAGGTTTAAATAAATGTCAATATGTTGATACTACTAATCTTTTAAAAGATTTATTTTCTGCACAAGATGAACTAATTAACCGCAAATTAAACGAGGAGTCGCTTACTTTAGTTAGAAATGAAAATAACATTATACCTTTAAAAAGACTTGATACTTTAAAAATTGCAGTAGTTGCAATAGGTGATTCTGTGCAAAGTGTTTTTCAGAATTTTTTGAGTTTATACGCACCAATGACGATGTTTAACGTATCAAAGGATTTTAATAATAGTGAATATTTAAAGCTTAAAGACACATTAAAAAATTACAATTTGATTATTGTTTCATTAAAACAAACTAACCGATATTCGTTTCGTACATTTAATTTCCCCGATAGGGGATTAGATTTAATAAAAGAACTTGCCGACTCTAATAATCTGCTCTTGAATTTATTTGCAAGTCCTTATAGCTTATCAAAATTCCCATATTATAAAAAAATTAAAGCTATATTAATAGGATGTGATGACACTAAATTACCTCAGGAATTTGCTGCCCAATTATTATTTGGTGGAATTTCAGCAAAAGGGCATTTGTCAGTTAATATTTCTCATGATTTTCCTTTTGGATTTGGCATTGAAACAGATGAACCAATTCGATTAAAATATTCTGTCCCCGAAGAAATTAATATTGAACGCATTAAGTTAAACAAAATTGATTCTATTGTTAATGATGCTATTAAGCAAAAAGCTATGCCAGGTTGCCAGATATTAGTTGCTAAAAAAGGTGTTGTTTTTTATAATAAATCTTTTGGCAATTACATTTATGAAACCGAAAATAAAGTAAATAATAATAGTTTATACGATTTAGCTTCTCTAACAAAAACTTTGTCAACTACATTGGTATTGATGTATTTGCATGATGTTAATAAATTCGATTATAATAAAGAATTATCATATTATTTGAAAAGCACTATTGGCTCTAATAAAGAAAATTTATTGATAAGCGACATCCTAACGCATCAAGCTAAATTACAGCCATTTATACCTTTTTATAAAAATTTAATAACCGACAACAAAAGAGATTTATATTTTTCAAAACTTCCTTTAAATAAAAACTCGATACAAGTTGCTGATAGCATATTTGTTAATAATTCAATAAAAGACACGATTTTTAAACGGATGTTCAATTCTAAATTACTTACCGAAAAAGAATATAAGTACAGCGATATTGGATTTTATTTTATTCAAGATATAGTTGAAAATATTACTAATAATAAACTTGATATATTATCAGACAATATTTTTTACAAACGAATTGGTTCTGTAACAATGTGCTTTAATCCACTAAAAAAGTTTACTAAAACCCAGATTGCCCCAACCGAAAACGATAAAGAATTTCGTAAACAATTAGTTTGGGGATTTGTACATGACCCTGGCGCGGCTTTAATTGGTGGTGTTGCCGGACATGCGGGTTTGTTTTCAAATGCAAATGATGTTGCAAAAATTTGTCAAATGCTTCTCTGGAATGGTACTTATGGAGACGATAAATTTATAGAACATTCTACAGTAAAAGATTTTACATCATGTTATAACTGTCCTAAAAATCGCAGAGCGTTAGCGTTTGACAAACCCGAACCCGCTCAAAATAAAGAATCGCCGGTTGTAAAACGTGCATCGCTTAAAACATTCGGGCACCAGGGATTTACAGGTACATGTTACTGGGTTGACCCTGAAGAAGATTTAGTTTATATTTTCCTTTCCAACCGCGTGTATCCCGATGCTGAAAATAATAAATTAAATACATTAGCAATTCGTAACAAAGTGTTAGATATTGTTTATGATGCAATTGAAAATAGCAAATAATAGAACCTTAAAAAAAACACCCGATAAAATATTATTCCGATACCGCAAGCGACCCGCTTGTGGTATAAAACCTCAGATAAACAAGGGGCATGCCCCCTTGTCAATCATAGTTCAGACATTTTTATTTTATTACAACCATTTTCTTTGTACCCACTGCTCTCTTTTTTGTTTGCAACTGGTAAAAATAAGTACCCGCAGGCAAAGCAGTATTATCGAGCAGTATATCTTTAAAAGTATTATCAACTTTGTAACGCTTTACTTCGGCTCCCTGCATATTGTACAAAATTAGTTCACCCTCCTTTTCGTTTTTGGGTAACTCGTATTGTAAGGTTACCGAGCCATTACTTGGGTTAGGGTAAAGGTTGCTTAATTGCCCGCTTTGCATTTGTATTAACTGCCCGTTGGCTTGCTCTATACCTGCGCTTAATGTGCCGGGTAAGCTAAATACTTTTGCTTTAAAATTATTTAAGTCATTTCCATTATAACTCAAAATCATTTTAGTTCCCATAGAAGTATTATATATAGGATATTGTTGCAAAGGAACATTTAATCGTATGGCTGGTAATGCTGTATCAGAAAAAAGTAAAATGCCATCTTCGTTATAAATACCTATATAGACAGGGCTGGCGGTACAATACATAAATTCTATTTTCGAATCAATATCAAATAATTGTTCGGATATATAAAGTATATCACCAAGTGCACCATTAGTAATTGGAGTAGTTGGAAGAGATGCAAGAGATATTGTTTTAACAAATAAATGATTCATTTGGTAAATATCAATTGTTTTTCCCCATCTGTTTATTTTCACATAATGTTCCCCTGAAATTTCAAATTTTATTATCATTAACTGGCTACTTGCAGAAGGAGTACCATATGCAAATGTAGAAGAACTGTCATAAGTATGCTCAAGCGTAACCTGTGCCTTTGCATTCAAACTATATGCAAGTAAAGAAATAAATATAAATTTTTTCATAATCATTTTTTATTAATGTTTTGCAATAAAGATGAATTTTTTAATTATAAAAAGCCCATTCCGTCAATTGTCAGAATGGGCTTTTAAAATTATTTATTTCTGAGCATTTTTTTAGTATTATACACCTTACCATTTGTTATTAATGAGAATGTATAAGTACCGTTTGGTAAATCCTGTGTATCAACGGCAATTGTTCCATAACCTGTTGTAAGTTGTACTTCGTTTATTACATTGCCCAGCATATCGGTAAAGATAATTGTTTTCATTTTATTAAATGTATTTATTTTATTACTATCATCTTCTTTGTTCCCACAGCTCCCTTTTTTGTTTGCAACTGGTAAAAATAAGTTCCCGCAGCAAGTTGCTTATTATCAAGCAGTATATCTTTAAAGGTGTTATCTACTTTGTACCGCTTTACTTCTGTACCCTGCATATTATACAAAATTAGTTCGCCCTCCGTTTCGTTTTTGGGTAACTCGTATTGTAAGGTTACCGAGCCATTACTGGGGTTGGGGTATAGGTTGCTAAACTGACCGTTTTGTGCTTGCATTAATTGCCCGTTGGCTTGCTCTATACTTGTGCTTAATGTGCCGGCTAAACTAAATACTTTTGCATGCCCATTTTTATAACTTAATATCATCTTTGTACCTTGAGAAGTGTTATAAATAGGATATTGCTGCATTTCATAATTAGGATGAACCATGACAGAACCAGTATCAGAAAAAATAAAAGAACCATTTTCTTTATAAATATTCGTAATATAATACCCAACCCCAAAAACCGTATACATAAATTCTATTGATGAGTCTGTATCGAATAATGTTTCTGATAAATATAAGATGTCACCAACTACACCATTGTCAAGGGGAACACCTGAGAGCGAAATGGTTTTAACTAATGAGTGATTCAGATTATAAATTACAATCACTTTTCCACACCTATTTACCTTAACATATTTTTCGCCTGATACTTCAAATTTTATAATCATTAACTGGCTAAAATTACCAAAACAATTATTATAGGTAGCTGCACTATCATAATCATGCTCAAAGATAACTTGTGCTTGGGCATTTATTGTAAATGTCATAATAAATATAAAAAAATATTTTTTCATTGTAGTAAGTTTTTAAAAGTAAAAATAGAATTATATTTTAAGATATGTAAAATAAAAGTCCCTCTGTAAATAACATGGGGACTTTTATTATATCAATTATTTATTTCTGAGCATTTTTTTAGTATTATATACTTTACCATCAGTTACAAGTGAGAATGTGTAAGTGCCATTTGGTAATTCCATTGTGTCAACTGCTATTGTTCCATAACCCGTTGTAAGTTGTACTTCTTTAATAACATTGCCCAGCATATCTGTAAAAATTATTTTTGCATTTAAAACAGATGAAGGCAGATAATAATCAATTTCTGCTTTTCCATCATTTGGATTAGGACGTGCTTCGCTCATCATAATTTCAACAGGTAATTTTAGTTTTATTTCCTGTTTGTTTTCATTTTCGCCTTTCCCACCGCTTGTGTTTTGCATTGATTTTGTATTTCCTGCTGGACTTATTATAGCAAGTAAACTATCATATTTATTGCTTAATTCCTGAACGGCTTTTATAAGAGGAACAACCATTTGAGCGTAACTTAAAGAATAAAGGTCGTTGCTGCTTTTTGGTTTATAAATTCCACTGAAATTATAGCCAATTTGCTGGGCTGCAGAGTCAACCTGTTGAGCAATTAAACCTGAATAGTTTATTTTCTCAATATCATATTTTCCTTCCCAGTACATTGTGTCTATTCCAATAACATTATCTAAAGAATCTTTAAGTGAAGGATATCCAATAATTCTATTTTCTTCATGAATGTTCAAATGATAAGTAACAGGTTTAAGCAGGTTTATAAAAGCAAGACCCGGCACATTTTCCTTTATATTATTTTTAATGCGTCTGTCACTACTCGTAAAAGCAACTTGTCCATGAATTGTTGCAACTGATGTATTGCCAATTTGCACATAATCATTCGAAGCACCAGTAACTGCGCCATATCCTAATGCAGTACAATTTGTATAAGTAGAAGGAATATCAGCACCATTACCTACACAGGTATTGTTTCCGTTAGTAGTAACAGTTTGCCCAGCCAACCGACCAATAAAAGTATTATTACTTCCGGTGTTATTTAATTTTCCAGCCCTGTAACCTAAAAAGGTGTTATCATTTCCTGTAGTGGTAGCCCTCCCTGCATAGAAGCCTACAGCAGTATTATCATCGCCTATAGTATTGTTATAAAGTGCATTATGCCCAATGGCAGTATTAGATATTCCTGATGTAGATGAAGTAGGATTATTAGAGTATAATGCCTGGTTACCTACTGCAACATTGTAAGTGTACCATGGAGTTGCACCATTATTACTTTGTGTAAATAATGCCTTATGACCAATAGCAACGTTATCGTTTAATTTAATATTGTTCCCCCCGGCAGAGTCGCCAACAAAGGTATTTGATTTAGCAGTGTTAACTATTCCTGCTCCACAACCTATAAAAGTGCAACTTGCACCCGATGTTCCTGCTCCGGTAGCACAGTTATTTGTACCAGTGCCACTCAGATATGTAATCTGGCTTTTAGCCATAAAATTGCTGAAAGTTATTATAACTAACAGCGAAAAAACTATTTTAAAATTAATGTGTTTCATAAAAAAAAATTTTTAATTGTTAATAAATAAATAAAACTAATTGAACATTTTTGAACAATGAACATTTTTTTAACAATTTAAGGCGGGGGGCGAATGGCATAATAAAAAATTAATTTTATTATTTGTAATATTAAAATACTGTTGACTGCTGACTGTTGACTGTTGACTGTTGACTGCTGACTGCTGACTGCTGACTGCTGACTGCTGACTGCTGACTGCTGACTGCTGACTGCTGACTGCTGACTGCTGACTGCTGACTGCTGGTAAAGATGTAGTTTATTTAAAAGCATATTGGGTTAATTTTAAATAAAAATTTGCTATAAAATTACAATAATAAAATATAAAATGCAAATATTTTAATTTCTATCATAATTTATACTCATTCTAAATTGATATACAAAAGCAAAAAGTTTGGAATGAGTAATGCCAGCATAAAATAATTCCGCTACTGCAAGCGCATTTCAGAATATTGAATAGCCTCTGACTTTAGTCAGGGGTTAAGAATGAAAAAAATCCGGGCTTTAGCCCATTAAATATACGATACTTAGCTCGGAGGTACAAATGCCAGTGGGCAGTTTAAATGAAAGAATTATTAAAATCAGCAATTAAACTCAAATCAGAACTTCAACCAAAAGATTATATTTCAGTAATGTGAACAAGTAAAAAATATTCGAATCAAACTTGACGAACTTTTAAACTCATATTATTCAAATGAAAACAAAAAATAAATCAACATTTTAAGGCACAGTTATACACTATGCCATAATTTTATGCGAAGCATAACAAAAAAATCAGACATTATAGGCAAAAACTGATAAAATATTTTTTTAGAATCCAATATTTTATTACTTTTGAATATAAAATTAATAAAATGAAAAAAATATTTTTTATAATAATGTTATTTGTTTCAATTAACATTATAGCAGCACCTTATAATGGTAAAATTTTGCAATTTAAACAACCCGATGGTAGTTTTGTTGATTTGAAATTATTTGGCACCGAATTTTATATGCGTGCCGAAGGACTTGATGGATATACACTAATTCGTGATGTTAAATCAAATTGGATTTGTTATGCAAAACTTTCGGAAAATAATAATGAATTGATTTCTACAGGCATTATATATAAAGGTAAAAAAGATAATGGCTTAACATTAAAAAACGATTTGAATTTTCCTAAACATATAGATATTTCAAACAAATCAAGAGCAGAAATTATTGCAAAAAATAAAAAATCAGTTAGCTTAAACGAACAACCAGTTCTAAAAAATAAAACCCTTGTGCATCATGTTATCGGAAACATAAAGGGTTTGTGCATAGTTGTTGATTTTTCAGATGAACCGGCAGTATTACCAATTACCGAGTTTGATGATTTTTGTAACGATTTAAATTATATTAATTTTGGTAACAATGGATCTTTGCGTAAATTTTATTCTGATATTTCCGGTGGGTTAGTTGATTATCAGAATGTTGTTTATGGCTATTACAGAGCACCACTTACTTTTGCCGATTATGAACAAATGCCAATGGGGTTTGGAGCTCAGCAAATTTTAGAATTAGCTTTAAACTGGATTGAATCAACTGGCTTCGATTTTTCTACTTTAACTACCGAACCCGATGGAAGTATAACAGCAATAAATTTAATGTACACAGGCGTTGCACAAACATGGTCGCAGGGAATGTGGTACCATCAAGGATATTATGGAGGCTTTTACGCCGATGGTGTTCATTCTGGTGCATATAATACTTCGCCTGCTAACAGCCCGTTAGAACTTGCAACTGTTGCACATGAGAATGGTCACATGATTGGAAAATGGCCCGATACATATAAATATGATGGCAGCGACGATGGAATTGGCTCGTTCGATTTAATGTGCTGGATGGGCGATTACTATAACCCCGTTCCGCCTAATCCACATTTCTGGACTAATGCAGGCTGGGGAAAAGTTGTTGATATAACAAATTACAATGGAATTAATAATGATACTGCAAATACTATAACATGCTACAAATATAAAAATTTGAACGATACAAACGAGTTTTTTTTAATTGAAAATTTTCGTCAGATTAGTAGGTATGCTTCCATACCAGATGAAGGGTTGACAATTTGGCAAATTGATAGAAGCGGCGATAACCAAACTACACATAACGAGGTTTATTTAGAGCATGCAAACAATGATATAACAAATCACTATGACGCTTGTTTTCATTCAGCATTTAACGATGAATTTAGTATAACAACAGTTCCTAATTCTGATTTTTATAATGGTGACCCAAGTGGGTTGAGAGTCTGGAATATTGGTTCAGTAGCAAATATCATGACATATAAGTTAGGAGCAGGACAAGCCGCACCAACTTTTAATTTGCAGTATGTTAATATTGCTAACGATAACAATGCAAACGGTTTTTTGGAAGCAAACGAAAGTGCCGATATAAATATAAATGCAAGTAATTTTGGTCAGATTAGTTCTGGAAATGCTACTGTAACATGTTCGGCTATTGGAGCTAATGCTGGTTTTGTAACTGTTAATAATCCTATTGCAAATGCAGGTATTATTAATGTATCTCAAACAATTCCTTTAACTTTTAATATAACAATATCCTCATTAACTCTAATTGGAACCGTTATTGATTTAAAATTTCTTATTTCAGATGGAACTTACTCTACTTATATAACAAAATCTATTGTTATTGGAGTTCAAATTCTTATGACTAATCAGCAAATTTCAACCTGCTCTGCAATGTTTTATGATGATGGTGGAAATTTCGCAATTTATAATAATTCAATGAACTTTGTTACAACATTACTGCCTGCATCTGCAAATAATAAAATTAAAGTTGAATTTTTAAGTTATGATGTTGAGTATGAACCGAGCTGCGGATATGATTATTTGAATATATATGATGGCAATAGCACATCTTCACCATTAATAGGAATGTATTGCGGAACAAACTCACCGGGTATTATTACTTCTACCGATGCTACAGGTGCATTAACATTTCGCTTTCATTCCGACGATTTTGTAACTGGTAATGGTTGGGAAGCTATAGTTTCGTGTGTTAATATTAATGAGGTTAAAGAAAATGAAAACAATAACAATGTTCAAATATACCCTAATCCAACATCAGGAATTATTAATTTGCTAGTAAATGAAAATTTTACGAATATATCTGTTACTGACGTATTTGGAAGAGAAGTATATAAAACAATTAATAAAAATTTAATTGACATTTCATTTTTATCAAACGGAATTTATTTTTTAAAAATAAAGACTAATAATGAGGTATTAATTAATAAGATTGTAAAAAAATAAATAATTTTTTAATAATTAAAATATGATAGCAACTTATCAAATACAGATGGCATTAAAAGAAATTAAGCCAAAAATTTGGAGAAGATTATTAATTCCTTCTAATTTGTTATTATCCGATTTACATAAGGTAATTCAAACTTCAATGGGTTGGGATAATCTGCATTTACATCAGTTTATTAAAAATAAAACTTTTTATACTGCAAAAGATCCAAATGACGATTGGGGAGCTGATTCGGTGGATTACAAAAAAATTAAAGTTTCCGATTTATTACAAAAAGAAAATGATAGAATGATTTACGAATATGATTTTGGTGATGGATGGGAGCATGAAGTTATTTTAGAGAAAATTATTCCATCCGAAAATAAAATTATTTATCCACAATGCATTGATGGAAAAATGAATTGCCCACCCGAAGATTGTGGCGGAATTGGTGGTTTTGAAAACATGTTATATGTTTTAAAAAATCCCGATGATGAGGAATATGAAGGATATATTGAATGGTTAGGCGATGATTATGACCACGCATACTTCAATGTAAATGAAACAAATGAGGATTTAAAACTAAAGAATTATGGATGTTTTGAGCTTTAAATTGAGGAATAATCAGATTGCTATCGGTTGGTAATAACTTGTTTTAATAGTTAAAAGCAGATAAGATGGGAGTATTAATGGGTTAGTTTAAGAACTGAAATAATTGACAAAAAAATATAATTTATAAAAAAAATATTTGTAACTATTCAGTATAAGAATTATCACGCTAATTAATAGTTAAGACATCTTAATTATAATGGTTCTGAGGTCATTTATTTCTTTGCAAAATGACTCGTACAACTCTTTTGTAAAAATATACTTAGTTTTTTGTTCGGTAATTGCTTTTGATGTATCTTTATTTGCAGGAGAGTTTTGCTCAACAGATTCTTTTTTTAACTGCTTATAAATTGTTTTAATTTTTTTAATATTTACAAGTTGTTCGTTAACATCGGGATCTTCTTTGTATTTTTTGAGGTTTCGAAATAAGTTGTCGAAAGTTACTTTTTGGCTGGCAATTTCATTTATATTAGCATCGTTATCAGAGTATTTTCCCACTATATTTACAGCAACATACATACTTTCAACCCATCCGCCTAACATAATAAAAGCCAGCGATTTACCGTTCCCGGTTTCTATTAATTTCTGAATAACGCTTTTATAGGAATTATCAGTAATAATTAGTAGTGAGTCGGCATTCGAAATATTTTTTTCGAGGTAACTGTAAGTATCTTTACTAATGGCTGTTGAAAGTCCCATTTGGTCACTCATATTTTTTACTTTGCTAAAATATTTTAGCGAAGGTTGTGATTTCTCAAAAGTTGCAAGATATGCAAGGTCGGAAAAATAAACACCAAGATTTATTTCCCGAGCTGTTTGTGTTTCATAAGTTGCTTTTTCGGAATTAGTTAAACCGTCGCTAAATTTACAACCCGATTTTTTTATTAATATAAAAAACTTGTTGGGCTCCACTATCTCAACGGGCGTTTGCTCATCAACAGAATCTGTTTCTAACATATCTTCCGAATCTTCAATTGAACTATTTGAACCTGAATTACATGCAGTAATAAAAAAAGCTGTAAAAATCATCACAAAAAATGAAATGTATTTAATTGTTTTCATTGTAATTATATTAAATTTTGTGCAAAAATAATTTTTTTTTTTAATAAAACAAATATAAAAAATATTTTTTTTAAAATTAATTTTGTGTAAAACGAATGTATTTATCAAAAAATATTGTTACTGTTCAGTAGTTATTACTACTAACAGAAATTTTGAAGATTGGGGTAATATTTTTGGCGATTACACTATGGCTTCAGCTATTATTGATAGAGTTGTTCATCATGCTATTGTTATTAACTGATGTTACGTAAAAAGTTTCTAACAATGATTATTTCTCGCAAAGGCGCCATTACGCCAAGAAAAAATAATTCACCCCGTTAGATATTTGCTTATAAATAAAAATAATCCTCTCCATAAGTTTTTATCTAATGGGGTAAATTATTT
>Ga0209211_10003563_pt1 | contig 25195 bp, 31 predicted proteins | sample RifGroA2_FD_183992 | JGI IMG/M metagenome (GOLD analysis project Ga0209211, IMG submission 183992) | Groundwater microbial communities from Rifle, Colorado, USA - Groundwater A2 (SPAdes) (version 2) | ecosystem: Environmental > Aquatic > Deep subsurface > Groundwater | place: Rifle, Colorado...
AGAATACTTCTTGGTCTTCTCAGTCTGCTCATCAGTCAACTTATCAGGATCAGCCATACTATACTATAAAAGAAGTGTTTTAAATAATTATTGGTATTAATTTACATGTCTTAAGAAATCAGAAGAGTCTTCAATTTCACCGTAGCAACCTAATTTGCTACCAAGTTTAAACTTCTCTGCAAATTTAGTAAGAATATTTGATAAATATCTTCTTTCAGATTGATCTGTTGGAGGATTTTCCAATATGTTTTTCATTTGATTAATGACTTTTTCTACATTATCCAGATCATTAGGATTTTTTACTAACCTTGAAATATCATAGAATTCTCGTGAACAATCCATAGTTACAAAATAAGATGCACCTGATCTTTTCATTTGGATATACCTAGAAGCGCCTTCCAATATATCATTAAGACCTTTTGAATGTTCTGGAGAAATTGACCTACCTACAAGAATATCTAGATTTATCATATTAATACAAAGCTGTATCCCTACATTGGTTTCAGAGAGTTTACTGTAATGATCATTAGGCTCAAATAATTTATACGTCAGAAATACCACTCATCTATGATGAGTGGAAAAGCCATGCTTATCCTTCTGATATACATGGACTGGTATTTCTGATCGTGATCAAGAACAAGCATGATTGCTGGCAATCATGCCACCGGTCTTTGACCGGTGGTTCTTGACACTTCTCCTTTATTTCATCGCTTACTTTGTTATTTGGTGATAAATCTATTGACATTTTAATCCTCGCATAAATACTCAGCCATGTCGGCAATATCTCCTTTGCACGGTTCGTGTTTTCTAGGTTGCATCAAAACTTTTGAATAATCATCGAGTAATCTATAAAAGCTCAACCTTTCTTCATAAACTTCTGGAGGTGCTTGTATTAAATTTTTAAGTGTTGATACTGCATCTCTTGCTTTTGGAATATTTTCATCGATATCTGCATCGCAATCTTTGATTATGAAAGATATAAAACGATAAGCCTTAGATAGTTCTAGTACCTCAAATGTAAAACCTTCTTGTTTTCTCTTTTCATACATATTCAAATATTCTATGGCCTGGTCTAATGTCCTATACAATCTTCTAATAAGGCCTTCTTCAGGTTTTTCATTACCTAAAATTGCTAATGCAATATCCTCAACTGTGGTTCCTAGAAGAGTATTTTGGGTTGTTTTCTGAAAATAAAATCCATTGACTTCAAAGACATCAGGCATAAATAGTTTATCTATTAATTCTTTTCCACCCATAAATTTACAAATCAGACAATCTTTATATATTTTACTATTAAAAAGTCAATATTATTAAAAATTTCGACGGAAATTTTTAATCCCAAAAAAATCGAAGATTTTTTTGTTATTCCAAAAAAAGAATACCTCGAATTTTAAGTCGAGGTATTGCAAATGTTTTTCATAATATGTATTCTTTTTTGGGTGTCAGAAATGTGAGTTTCTGAGCATGCTCAGAAATCTTTGATTTCTTACACCTCAAAAACCCCGCATGTATATCTGATTTTTTCTATCATAACATACCTCGCCCTTTAGGGCTGGGTTTTTGATTTCTTTTCTTCTTTTCCTGTATCTATATAGAAGCTGTATATGCCCTCGACAAAAAGGAATGATGCAATTATGGCAGGCAATGATGTCAATAATGATTCTGGAAATTGAACTGCTCCTGATATGAAATAAATTATAGAAGGCCACATCATGACAGCACACAAACCCCACGATAATGCGATGAACTTCTTATTTATATGAGAACTTAAGATGTTTGCTACCTGCACAATTATCAACCCCATAGCAGCAATAACTAACAGCGGGATGCCGATGATCTTATCAATATGTGTCCACCCAAAAAAATTAGAAAACAACAGCAAGCTCACAGGCAAGAACACAAAACCGATAATATAGTCGATCATGCCTGTTCATCTGATGTTCTAAGATATTATTAATCTTTTATGTAAAAGATTATCTTTTTGCCTTTTAGCAAAGTGTTTGCCCTCATAATATAATCTCCGCCTTTCACTATCTTTCCCGACCATAATTCGTTGGCGCGCAATATGAAATCAGGTGCAAGTATTACCCACATATTAGTTGGTATTTTGCCAGTTGTTGTAATTGGTCTTACTACTAGTTGTGGTCCGTTAATCATCTTTTCTACTCCTTCTATAACTCCTTCAAAACCTATTGTGTTTGCCATTTTTTATTCCTCCAACTATTTTTCTATTCAAATATTATCGCGGCATAGCTTACTGAATTCTTATATTGTGAATCTTCTTCAAGATCTGCTGATGTATAATAATGCTCAAGCCTGACTTTTGTTGGTTTCAATGTCTTTAATAAAACAGCAATCGGTATAAATCCGCAGATTGTCATCATGTTTTCCTGCACATATTGCAGCCAGCCATCAACATCAAGCTTTTCAATGAACTCAATAGCCTTTCTGTCTGTCTCATAAATATTCTTCTTGACATCAGAAGAGAAAGGTATGTGGTGATAGTTTCTTCCATAATGAGTAAAGTCAGAACTTACAATAAACACAACTTTTCTATTTAATTCAACAATTGTATCTTTGATATCCAAAGCAAGTTTTGCAATATCAATCTCTGATCCAAGAATCATTGGCAGGATCTTTAGTTCATGCATCTTGTCTTTTGAGACAAATTGCAGGAAAGGGATCTGTACTTCAACAGAATGCTCATCATCAAAAGCAGAATCATCAGATTTCAATTCATCATTTTTCTCAAGGAGCTTTCTTGCAAATTCCTGATCAGTCCTCACTAATCCTAAAGGAGTCTCATAACCATTCATGCCTATCCCACTGACATTATGGACATGGCTTGGACCAATTACAATATATAGGTCAGGGAATTCTGCTTCTGCAACCCCCTTATATGCCCAGGCAGCACATGGCCCCGAATAGACATAACCTGCATGAGGAGCGATAATTGCCTTTATCTTATTAGGCCTTTTATCCAATGGCAGATCTCCAGGTCCGTTCTTGTCCTCAAAACAAGCCGATATCTGCTTGTCTAATGCAAACTCTTGAGCTTCATAGAATTGTCCAGCGAATTGTGCTTTAACCATATTATCACCTTCAATAAAGAACATCCTCACGGATTTATATGTTTTATGGTAAAAGCAAGTGGTGACCAAAAAGTTCAAGTGAGTTTTTTCGTTACCATGAGAAGTTATTTTGTATGTAATACATGAATAGTTTACGGTTAATTGATATTAATCTCAATCGCTTGGATGCCTTTTACGTAAGTTTACTCTGTATTGAATACAGCCTAATCAAAAAACCAAACCACTTCCCTATTTCTTTTATTGATGGATATTGATTATGAGAAAGTCTTACTTCAAGGATGATTATATCATTCCCAAATCTTTTAGCTATTTCTTCTTTTGAAGTTAAAGAATATGCGTTCTTCAATTCGTTTTCATTCGATAAAACTATGTATCTAAATGATTTTGTTGGTTGTGCGTTGGCTACATCATTATATTTCACAGAGTAATGATAATTATATTTCTTATCGTGATACAACCCTAATATTTCGATAAAAAATCTACCTACTTTAAAGTCTGCCGTATATTTTCTATTTTTAATTATTGGAACTTCAACTTGGTGAGAGATTCCTTTGCTGTAAAACCAATCATCTATCTTTCTTTCGTGAGAACTTCGCACTTTATGTCCATCCTTGCATACAAGTTTACCTTTAATTCCATAAATACTCTTCCTAGAGTTTACGCCATATTTTCTCATTAATCTTTGTACTGGTTTGTACCCACAACCATAAATAACTCCGATTTCCATTTCAGTAAGTTCTTGCTTATTATAGAGTTCATCAATTTTTTCTTTACTTAACTCCTTATCTAAAAATCTCTTAAATTCTTTAGTATTTGCAAAAAGTCTAGAAATAGTTTTTGGATTAACTTCTGCATCTCTCAAGACATTAATCCATCCGCCAAATTTTTTATGAGAAATATTCCACAATTTAGAGTATTTTTCTCTAATGTTTTGAGGAGCTAAGTCTTCATTTTTTTCTATTAATCTTCTTGTTTCTGTTAGTACTCTTTCTTTAGTCCAATAACCTGTTGGTTTTTGTTTGTAATATATATGGGGATCTATTCCGCATACTGATAAAGCATTTCCGATAGAACCAAAACGTTTAGTTACAGCAGAATAAAATTTTTTATCTAATTTACGTAATCCACTATCACTTAAGTCTGTTTTTTTCTCGTTTAATTCTATTAATCTTTTTTTGATACCTTCTTTATTATGCCTCCATGGATTTTTTAGAAGTGATTTGTAATCTATTCCTGCAGATTCGACTGCTTTCTGCCAATTATCAAACAGCTTATACGAAGCATGATATACTGAAGTATGATTGTTTCTGATATTCCAACTTCTAAGACTTTCTCTCTTATTTTGAAGTTCTATAATATAATTAATGACGTTTTCTTTAGTCCAATAATTTGTAGGATACTTTTTGATACGCATATTTTGATTAAGAACCTATACATTTATAATTATTTTGAAAAAACGGACGCTATCTTCCCTAACGAATTCTAGTCTACTTCGCAGAATTGATAAGCGAGAACTCAACTTTGAATTTTTCTGACTTCGTCCGAACATTGCACTAAAAATTAGTCTCCATCGAGTGGATATAACAGCGACGCGATGTTAAAATCAATTATTACTCGGGGCAGACACGAACTAAAATTCAAAAATTCACTCTTCCATTATTCTTATAGTTTCTCGCTGCACTTTCAGTATTAATTCCTTTATTTTCTTTAGCTGTTGCAGATCAATGCTTGTTTCAACACCGTAGGTGGAAAGCTCCCTGCTTTCTCTTATAGTCAGATTAATAATGTTCTTTTCAACATCAAGAGTATCAAATCGTGTAACTAAGTCTTTATCTAAGTCTAATTTCTTCTCATTTATCAAATAGAGCAAGACAGTTATTGTACAGGCCTGATTTTTGGATTCATAACCATATTTGGCGAGAATTGCCAAAAAGCAGTGATAGATAGCATAGAATCCTACATTCAAAGCCCAGTCATATATCTTCAGCCTTTCAAGTGTTTGCACCACCCTATAATTATGCTCAGACTTCTTAACATGTTTTTGTGCTAGACCTAAATTTGATCTTGTTTTTACGAGCCGCCTTTGATCTTTCAAACACCATTTCAAATGCTTACCTATTTGTGGCATTTTTTGATTACCTCCACATATTTTTCAGGATTGTGGAATATAAGATTATCAGAGAGTATATTATAGAAAATTTTATCTCCTCTGTTTAATACGGCATCGCTCTCAGTTATTTCTATATATCTTATTGGTTTTTCAACTAACTCAGATTTTCTTATTTCATTCTTTATTCTTTTGATATCTTTTGATTTTTCGATATTGTACATAAGTAAAACATCTACATCGTTGAAATCCTTTGTATTTATAGATGAACCAAAGACCAACCCCATTTCAATGTAATCCTTAAATTTTTTCAGGTTATGTAACAGGACACTTAACCATTTAGGGAACTCTTTTTCTTCTAAACTTAGCGTATATTCCATAAATTTGATAGCAAGCTTGTTATAGTATTCATAGGAAAAAAAGACAGAATTGCCTATTTTCTCCTTTACTAATAATTTTTTACCTGCCAGAATATTACATAACTTATTGGCATGAGCATGATTAATATTTAATATTCTGGATAATTGCCTGGCGTTATATCTATCCTTGTAATGCTTAAACAAATATTTAGCTATTTGAATTTCAATCTTCGTAAATTGTGTGTTTTTAACAGCCATATGTATTCTAAGAACATACATCATATATAAACTTTGCGGTTTTTAACCGCTCTCTGCTCTTACTTATAAGATGTTATTATAATATTATTTTAATAAACTATAAATATCCATTCATATTCGTACAATCATGAGGGGGTTAATCATTGTATTTATGATTATTTTGATTGCTGGTTGCTCAAATAATATCCAGAACATCAATACTCAAGAAATATCAACTACTTCTTCAAACGAGGTGCCTAGCATGAAAATTTCAAGCCCAGAATTCCAGAATAATGGTTTTATTCCTAAAAAGTTCACCTGTCAAGGAGAGAATATCAATCCGGAATTAGTATTCAGTGATGTTCCGAAGAACGCCAACTCTCTTGTATTAATCATGGATGATCCTGATGCGCCTATGGGAACTTGGGATCATTGGATATTGTTCAGTATTCCTGCGGATGTAAAAGAGATCATTGAGGATTCTGTTCCAATGAATGCTGTTCAAGGATTGAATAGTTGGCCTAAGAATGAGTATGGAGGCCCGTGTCCTCCATCAGGAACCCATAGATATTTCTTCAAGTTATATGCTCTAGACAAGATGCTTGATCTGGATGAATCGGCAGATAAATCTGTTGTTGAATCAGCAATGGAAGGACATATAATTGCAAAGGCAGAATTAATTGGATTATACAGGAAAGGATAAATGTCAGAGATATTACCATAAACTTTAAATATTCTCTTGATTAATTTCATTAAGGGTGATTTTATGACTGATAAATTATTGCCATTAGCAGCTATGGAAAGAATACTCAAGAAGGGAGACTCAAATATCAGGGTCAGTGATCCTGCTAAAGCTGAATTAAGAAAAGTTCTTGAAGAATATGGAGAGGAACTATCAAGGATTGCAGCAAGATTTGCAATGCATGCTGGCAGAAAGACAATAAAAGCAGAGGATGTCCGGCTAGCATTAAAGCATAAATAATATGGAAAAGAAAAAATTAGTAATTGGAATAACAGGAACATTAGTTTCAGGAAAAGGCACTGTTGCAGAGATATTGAAATCAAAAGGATTCAGCCATATAACATTATCTGCTATAGTGAGAGAGGAAGTTGCAAAGCTAGGGCTTGAGCCCTTAAGGCAGAACCTCCAAGATGTTGGCAATAATCTCAGAAAAGAATTTGGAGGACAAGTGCTCGCTGAAAGAGCATTAAACAAATTTAAATCATACGACAATCCATTGATCATAGATGGGATAAGGAATATAGATGAGATCAATTTCCTCAGGGAAAATTCTGATTTCAAATTAATCGGTGTTGATGCTCCTGTCGAACTGAGATGGCAGAGATTGAAGAATAGAAATAGGGATTCAGACTTATTGAATCATGATAAATTCATAATTGATGATGCAAGAGATCGAGGATTCAATGAGCCATTAAATGGCCAGCAAGTAGGCATGTGCCTTGTCCAGGCAGACTTCTTGATCAATAATGATGAAGAATTCACAGGACCAATGGAGAATTCTAAGCTATATAGAGAAGTGAATGAGATATATAGAAAGATTAGGAAGTAGATTATCTTTTTACAGCTTTGATCACCATGAATCCTGGTGTTTTCTTTGCATCTGAACCTAACTCTTTGTCAATATCCTCGATGAAGTGTTCTAGATAGAAATGTTTGAAGAATTTAGGAGATAAATATTCTGCAAATGTATGTGTGGGGATTAATAATTTTATTTTTTTATTATACAAACTAATTTTTATATTTTCCCTTATATGATATGCTTTCTTCTTATACCCCACGAGCGCTCTGATGGGGTGATCAACAACTAATATTAATATTCCTCTTGATTTAAGGATTCTTGCCATTTCTTCATATCCCTTATCCATATCTTCTAGATAATGAAAAGCAAATCTTCCTAACACAACATCAAATTGATTGTTTTTGAAATAAGTGTTATCGATACTTGCAACAGATAATTTTTGTGGATCTTTAACTAATTTTTTTGCTTCATTTATCATTACTTGAGAGGAATCCATACCCCAGATTTCTTTCGCGTCTAATTTCTCATATAATAATATGTCCTTTCCATGGCCACATCCAATATCAAGAATTATTTTTCCTTTCAAATCTGGAAGACATTTTTTCATTGCTTCCGTAGGCTTGTCAAGTTTAGTTGTGAAAAACTTTTTTTGTAACTTTATATATCTTTCACCTATTTTATCATACTGCTTATTTATATTCATGATCCTATCATCTAATCAGAATTTATTAATTTATTCCTTCCACTCTTCATCAAACACATCTTTCAACGATTTACATCTCTTCCAATATTTTCTTCCAAGAATATTTTATCTTATGTTTATCCAATACTTCTTTGAATATCAAAGAATTTTCAACAAGGATTTTTATCGCTCCACTCGTCATTCTCGTTCCTTTTAACTGATCAAGCAGTCCTTTTGTTGTTCTTCCTGATAATATATAGTTGAACTTAATCTTTTCTGTATGATTCAGGCCGTCTAATGTATAGAAAAATATGCCATATGATCTAAAACCTAGTTTTTCTGAAATTTTTATTCCATCTAGAAGACTTATCCCTTCTAAAATTATTCCTGTCCTGGCAAGGAACGATGCTGAAAAGAAATCCTTAAGTAGCATTTGCTTAATATCTAATTTATTTACAATTGGTTTTACCTTATCTTTGATTTTCTCAATTGCTTCTAATCTATAATTTAAATCTCCTTCAAGGAAAATCACAGCAATATCTATATCGTTGTATCTCTGCTCACTGCGTGTTGCAGACCCATAAAGCACAATGTCAAAAACGCTCTTGTTCTTTTCAGATTTTAAGATTTTTCTTAATTTGTTCAGCATATTGTTTTAGGACAGGCGCTGTTTCTTTATCCATCTTTGCAGTATAGCTTTGCTGATAGAAGGGAAATGTTTTGTTTGCAATGCGATACAACACAGGATATCTTTGTTCAAGTATCCTGAAACGATCTGTGTGGCTTGACGGAATCAGTTGTTCATCTATAAAGATTGCAAGATCGCATCCAGCAGCTATTGCTTTAAAGAATAATGTTGTTGCTACGTTATACTTTGATTTTTTGAGTGCTTCTTCTGCACTTTCAAAGTATTCCTTGAAATTATTCCTCAATATTTCTTCCCGCGCGTCCATGTTGTATCATATAACAAATAAGTAGTATTTATACTTTTCGGTTGTATTATACAACAACGTCTTTCTCTATAAATCAATCACTCCTTCCACTCTTCATCAAACACATCTTTCAATGCTTTTGACTTTTTAGGGCCTATCAGATCGACATCCTGCAATTCTTTTTCAGAAGCATTGACAATATTCTTTACTGATTTGAAATGTTTCAATAAAGGTCTTGCACCGCCCATGCCGATGTTAGGCAATGCTGAAATAAAGTATTCTTGCTGCTCTTTTAATGATAATGGCTTGGCAAAATGATATGTGATTTCTGTTTTTTCATCTAATTGCTCTTTTTTAGCAATCATTATCAGTATTTCTGCAGTCTCCTTTGCATGTTTAGTTTGGATTATAGGAATCCCGTAAGATACTGTTATTGTTATCAACATTCCTCTGATTGCATTAGGGTGGATTCTTCTAACAGAATAAATATCCTCATTTCCCTCAATGATCAATATCGGTTTCTCGTATTTTTTCAATTCCTTTAATTGTGTAAGCAATCTTCCATCAATTATTGAATCAACAAAATCCTGAACTGTTTTATATTCAATAATTACTCTGCTGCTTAATAAGAAATCACCAATAGATAATTTTTCGAGCCGGAGATTGATATTTTTATCAATAATCTCTTTCAAGACATTAGATCCTTTCTCTCTATAATCTGCAATAATCTTAAATGTTTCATTTGCTTTTTCTTCTTTTATCTTTTTTTCCGAATAGTCATGTAATGTCGATGTTGAATTGGCATCATCTTCTTTCTCATTATTGAAATTACTTAGTTGAGCATTATTCTTGATGACATCAATAGATCTATACATTCTTTTTTCCTTATTCCTTGCAACATGATAATACACTTCATCTATCGTATCTTTAGTTATCAACATTATTATTTTTCCTTTTTCCAATCTCCCAGTTCTTCCAGATCTCTGGATCTTTCTTATAGCTGACGGTACCGGCTCATAGAATATCACTAAATCAACCTGCGGGATATCCAATCCTTCCTCTCCGACAGAGCTTGAAACAAGAACATTGAAATCAGAAATGGAGAATTGCTCAAGCATCTCTTTCTGTTTTTTCTGGCTTAATCCAGTATCTTTCTTTTTAGCCTGTCCTACAAAAAGCTTTGCCTTGAATCCAGAATCATTGACCATCTTAGTTATTCTTGATCCAGAATTCCTGTATTGGGAGAATATGATTATCTTTTTAGAGGCATTTTCTTCAATGCTGTTATCAAGCTCTTCTTCTATTATTCTTTTTAATTCCAATAATTTAGGATGCTCTGCATTAGTATGCTGTAATTTAATATATGCTGACCTGAAATTAATATCCTTAACGAGATTCTGGGTTGCTTTTGTTTTTCCGGCAGCTGCTTCATGCTGCAGTTTATCCATATATTCCCTTAATTGTTCAAAGCCCTGTGTTTCAAGAAGCTCAACAGCATGCTGAATTTTCATTATTTCAGCAAGCAAGCTTACAGATTTTAGGATCTCAAAATTCTTTTCTCCCTTAGCGATCTTTGCATGGATAGCTGCCTGCAATCCGAGAAGATTCTTCTTGCTGTATTGGAGATTCCTGCTGACAAATCCATAATTCTCTAATTCCCTGGTTTTTGATTTGATTGTATTATCAAAATATCTTTTTATATCCTTAAAAACATCCGGAAGCTCAACAAAAACCTTTTCTATCTCAACATCCTGCACATAAGGATTGACATCAACATCATCAACGGTCCTTATTTCTATCTTTTCAATAAAAAGATTGCTGCATACTTCCCGGATCTTTTCATTATCAGAACCAGGAGATGCAGTAAGGCCGAGGATTCTAGGATAAAGCGCTTTTTTCATGTATTGTTTTGCAACAAAATTATAGCTATAATCACCTGTACTCCTATGGCATTCATCAAAACCTAGCAGAGAAACATCAACTAATGAAATCCTGCTGGACATAATATCATTTTCCAATCCTTGAGGTGTTGAGAATACTATTTGGGCATTCTTCCAGAGTTCCTGACGTTTTTCTGGAGCAACAAATCCTGTGAATATAGCCATCCTGCTTTCATCTATATTGAAATGTTTCTTGAACACTTCATAATATTGTTCAATCAAGGGTCTTGTGGGTCCGAGAAGAAGGATCTTGCTCTTAGGATAAAGATTCAGTCTGTATGCTGCCATCATCAAGAATATGGCTGTCTTGCCGATTCCGGTAGGAAGGACGACTAATGTATTATGCAATGTGCAGGTGTTGAATATCGATTCCTGATACAGTCTTGGCGTGAAGTCTTTCAGATGCATTTTATGCTCTTGTTCCAATCTCGGGTATTCATCCAGTGTAACTATTGGTGATGCTAGGGCCATATATAAAGCTGATTAAGAATCCTTTATATACCCTGCGGGAGGTTGGCTAGTGTGTCTAGTGAATAGAATTATATTACTAGGTTGACTGCTCATGGTTTATTTATCCTTTTCCAAGCAGCCACTTCCATGCCGGAATAACTTTTATCTTCTTGTTTTTGAGTTTTAAATTCTCTTCCTGATCCAGAGTGATTATTATCCCTTCTTGTAGTTTGTATGTGGTCATTGCATCCATTAATCCGTCAATTTCTCTTTTCCTTGTTTGAGGATCAGAGATATTGACACATACTTGCAAGGCTTTTGTTATCTTCAATCCTTCTTTTATTACAAAATCGCATTCTCTTATTTTATTATGGTAATAAACATTATATCCCTTTCTTATTAGTTCTATGAATATGAGGTTCTCTAATCTCTTCCCCCTGTTTTCTGTAAAATTGAACGCTATTACATTCAAGAAACCAATATCTAATGAATAGAATTTTGATGAAGAGGTTTTCTGTTTTTTTATTGAATAATCAAATAGGTCGACTTTTTTTGCGACAAATACTTCTTCAAGGAAGTGAATATAATTTTTTATCATACTTAGGCTTTTTATTGAAGATACCTGTTTCAGTGTGCTGTAAGAGTAGATATTGCCTGCATGTGAAAATAAATAGACTATTAGATCGTTTAATTCTTTGACCTTTCGGATATGGTATCTACGGATTATGTCCTTATTTAGAATATCTTCAAAATATTGTTTCGTGAGTTCTGTATCATCATTCCGTATGACTAAAGGAAATCCTCCTATGTCAAGATATTTGTGAAAGGAACTGACAATATCTGATTTTTCCGAACTGGTCTTATAATCAATGCTAATTCCCTTCAGTCTCAGAAATTCTGTAAACGAGAAAGGATATAGTTTTATGATCTTATTCCTTCCAGTCAAATAAGTCGATATCTCTGAGCTTAGAAGTTTAGAATTTGAACCGGTAACAAACACTTTAATGCCTTTAGCATTGAGGTTATTAACCCATTTTTCCCAATATTCGATGTTTTGTATTTCATCCAGAAAATAGGTTGTGTTCGAACCCTGTTCGATCATGTTGTCGATATCGCTGAAATTGTTCATATTAAAATCTGTAAATCTTATATCATCGAAATTTATATATACTTTTTTTCCGGGGATTTTTTTGGATATGAGCTTCAGCAGTGAACTTTTGCCACATCTGCGAACACCGCTTATGATTATGATCTCATTGCCTTTAAGATATTTATCAATCGATATATCCCTTTCTATTAATCCCGCATTGTCATTGAATACTTTTTGCTGATCGTTGATAATTAAACGAAGTGTCTCTTTGTCCATACTTGTGTTAATGCGCCAGGCTTTATAAAGCTTTCTTTTCTATTTTATAAGTGTTTATAAAAGCTTAGTAATTAGAAATGTTCATGCTTTATCAGATTCGGCAGACAGTGTCTGCCAGATTCTGTGTATTATATTCGATTTAGCTGATCAGTGTCTGACTTAATAGATATGAACATCATATAAATACCCTGCGGGAGGTTGGCTAGTGTGTCTAGTGCGGGAGTGAGAAATAATCTGGGCGGGGCTAGTACTGTTCAACTGTTGGAATCTAATTGTGTGTCTTGTATGAGTTTCATTTTTCTGTCTGTTGTTCCTATTCCTACTATTTCGCCATCGCACCAGAAGAATTCTAATTTGTCATTTCTCAATTCTTGTCTCATCTTTTTCTCTAACGCTCCCAGCTTTCTGTGGTATTTGAGTGTCAGTTGTTTACTTTCCTTCCAGTATGGCGTGAGCTTTTTGATTGGTATTTGTTTCATTGTTGTTCTCCTATCATATTTTTTATTTCTGTATCGTTCATAAGTTCTGTTGTGGTTATTACTTCTACTTTGTTTTGTTTTTTAAGTTCTGCATCATTGCTCCATATTGGTAGTTTTAGTTTTATTGCTAGTGCAAAGAAGTCTATGTCGTTTGGGTCAGGAGATATTTTTAGTGCATATTTTAAGGTTTTAGAGTATTCGTCTATTGGTATGAATTTTATTGCTATTGCCAGATTGAATTTTATGTGTTCGAATTCTTCGTTATTTAAATTATTTTTATTCATTATATGTTTTTTGTATTTGTTTATCTCTTCTAATGCGAATTCTGGAGCAAATAGCTCCATTTTCTGGTGCATTAATATTTTCCTTGTTATGGAATATCTCCAGAAATGGCTAAACAATATGTTTGTGTCTACTATTAGTTTCATAATAATCCTTTCTTCTTTAGCGTTTCTATTCTACCCTCTCTTGATGCATGTTGTAGTTTTACTGCCCAGTCTGCTGTTTCTTGTTCATTGCGTAGGTTTTTCTTTAAATGTTCTATTTCTTTCATTTCTTTAACCTTCTCTTCTATTGATTTTTTGACAAATCCTGACCAGTTCATTTCAGGGAATTTTTTCATCAATTCTCTCGTATCTTCAGGTACACTTACAGTTATTGATACCATAAAATCATCCTCCTTTGTTAAATAACGTAAATATGTTAATATATTTAAATATTTCGCTTTTGATTGAAAAATAAAGCAAAAGTCCCAAAGGATTATCCATACAGGTCGGTCGTGGCTATTAGTTATCGTACTCGCTTTAGGCGCCTACTTTTTGACCCTGAAGAAACATTATCTACTAATAAGTAATTATGAATAGAAATATTTATAAAGTGCGAATTCTTGAGCTTTGGGCGTTGTTGTGCCTGAATTTCGGCTTTTGGGTAATTAGTGGAGGCTGGAATTCGTGAAACAATTGTATCTTCGTAAAAATTGGTTAGTTGAGTATGAGTCTATTAAGAAAGAGGTCGAGGTTCGTTTTGGTGTGGAATATCTTCGCAATTTCACGAAGATAATGGCGAGAATTGCTCAGTATCATTACAAGAAGAAATCGGTGCTTCTAGGCAAGGAACGTGAACTTTACGCATTTCTCATGGAGAAAGGACACAATCCATTCAAAGTTTACAGGTGGTGCTTGATTGAAAGAATACCAGAAGCAATACGCTTCCAATTAAAGAATGGCATGATAAATCAGAAGACAGCATTACACATACACTTCAAAAATCGGCACGAGAGCGAGAATTCAATTTGTGTCGCGATTAGAGTTCAGGGTTTACAATTAGTGAGGTCGATGTAAAAATGGCACAATTCAAAAATAAACGGGGAAAAAATCAAAACGAAGGAAAGAATAGAACATTGCCTAATGTCTTTAACAAAAAACAATTATTAGAATTGTTTACTGCAATAGAAGAGACGGATATTTTTGTTGCATGTCTTTTGGCACTATTTTGTGGTTTAAGAATTAGTGAAGTATGCCAACTAAAAAGACAAGATGTAGACTTAGTAGACTGTAAAATTAAAATTATACAGGGTAAAGGCAGTAAGGACAGATATGTAATGCTACCCTCTTCGATTAAGCCTTTACTTGAGAAGTGGTTTAGAATTACTGAATCAGAATATTTTATTCCAACAAGTTCAAAGACCGGAATAAGTACGAACTATTTATCAATAAAATTCAGAGGTTATTTGAAAAAAACTGGCTTGTTAATTGAGTGGAATAAGACGTCTGTTGGACAAAAGAGGCATTTGTATAGTTTTCATACATTAAGGCACACATACGCAACATACTTGCTAGAGAGGGGCGTTGACTTATATTATATTCAGAGGAGTCTTGGACACAGCGATATTTATACAACACAAATCTATGCATATATTAGCAGTAAAGATTTGAAAGAAAAGATAGAGAAAGCATTCGACAACAAAACACCAACATCAAAAAAAGAAGTGACTAACACATCGAATGTTTTGCTTAATGATCCTATTGAAGTATTAAAATTAAGGTATGCTAGTGGAGAAATTACGAGAGATGAACTACAGGAAAGAATAGAAACAATAAATGCAATGAACAAAAATGCAGAGTTATTTTAGTCACTGGACAAATACCCGTGAAATATATAAATTCCAAATATATCCCTTTAGGAGGATTGATTATTATGAACAAAGACAATGCACTAGTAGTATTTCAGGATAAGAAAATCAGAAGAATCTGGCACGAAAATGAATGGTATTTCTCGGTTGTAGATATAATTGAGGTGTTGACTGACAGTCCTACTCCTAGACAATATTGGGGAAAAGTAAAAGATAGAGAGTTTAGTCAACTTGAGTTGTCCCCAATTTGGGTACAACTGAAATTGTCATCTACAGATGGCAAATTTTATGAGACAGATTGTGCCAACACTAAAGCAGTTTTTAGAATAATACAATCTATTCCATCTAAGAAGGCAGAACCATTCAAATTATGGCTTGCAAAAGTCGGATATGAAAGAGTTCAAGAAATAGAGAATCCAGAACTAGCTCAAGAGCGAATGAAAGAATTATATGAGCAAAAGGGCTATTCTAAATCCTGGATAGATAAAAGATTAAGAGGAATTGTAGTTAGACAAGATTTGACTGATGAATGGAAGAAACGTGGCGTTACATCGCAAGAAGATTTTGCAATACTAACTGCAGAGATTAGTAAGGCAACATTTGACATGACACCAGCAGAATACAAAAAATTCAAGGGACTACAAAAGGAAAACTTGAGAGATCATATGAATGATTTAGAACTAATATTTTCAATGTTAGGTGAAGCATCAACTTCGGAAATAGAAAAGACTCAAAACCCTGAAACTTTTCCAGAACACAAAGTTGCATCAAGAAAAGGCGGTAAGATATCCAAAGATGCAAGAATAGCATTAGAAAAAGAAAGTAAAAGAAAAGTCATCAGTAAAGAAAATTATCTAGATGAGCCAGAAAGTAAGAAGCGACTAGAACAAAAATAGGTAAGATATTATGGGGAGCCTAGATATATATGGTAGGGTAGACATTATACGGTGACCTTTTTTAGTGACTTTTTCAATGTTTTTTTTAGTCGGTGTGTTGTCGTTTTACACCCGTTTTTTTTGGGTGTGTGTTTTCTAGCATTTTTTGTAATGTTTCTGACACCCGATTTCTTTGGGTGGTTATTCCATATTTCTTGTATTGTGCTTGTAGGTTTCTATTGGATACAACAAAGAACCACCTTTTAGGATATTTGTTGTTTAGGTAGTGTACCTTATTTTTTAGTTGTCTTTCTTTTCTTAGGAGTGTTCCTGTTTCTATTTCTATGGCATATTTCTTGTTGTAATGTATGAATGTTATGTCTGCATCTTTAGTGTCATGTTCTTCTATTTTTGTAACATCAAAGTCTTCTAATAAACGTTTTACCGACCATACTAGGAATGTGTGTGTTGCTGAATGATTCATTATTGGTCTGACGAATGCTGTGAGAATTTTCTTTTGATATGCGCAGTATTCATTAACTTGTTTGTGTTTAGATTTTCTTAAAATATTTTTTTCTTCTTTTGTTAGTCTCTGGCTTAATATTACATTTTCTGTGCGATGTGTTAAATTATATTCTTTAACTGCGTTTTTGGAATTCTCGTTCATTAATATTTCATTTCTTTCCGTCTGTATTTTATCTAATTCTTTCTGTTCAATATTTTTTGTCATTTGTATTTGGTTGATTTCCGATTCTAATAATTTTTTCTTGATTTTGTAATTTAGTTCTTGTAATTTAGATTCGAATTCTTTATGAAATTGCCCTAATGCTTCCCCCGAATATTTTTTGCTTCTAAAATATTCTTTCTTGCGTTTTAATTCATCTAGTCCTATATTGTCTAAATTTGTGTGTATTAATCCGAAGATCTCATTCTTTTCTGCTCTAGAATGGAATTTTTTAGTGTTATATTCCTGTCGTAATCTAATAATATCTTTAGGAATATTATAATTATAATATAGAAATAGTATTAATGCAATTGATCCGTGTAGTATAAAAGATATTGATACTATATGAGGATGAGATATTCTATAGATAAATAATAGTATAATAATGAAATTTGTTGTGTGTATTAATATTTGAGATATGATTTTTGCTTTCTTTTTTTGTAGTATGTTTCCTCTTATGTAGAAAAATATAATTGCAAAGAACCATAATACAATTAATATTCCTATTCCAATTCTGATTAAGTTATTTATTAGAATTGTTTTGTCGACTTCAGTAAACCACTTATATATTATTAATCCTGTGGCTAATAGGATTATTGCATAATAAATATTAGGATTCTCTGTTTGTGAATCTTTTGCATTAGTCATAGGAAGTTCAAGAGGTTCTCATTTTTTACTTCTTGTTTTTCTGTTTCTTTGTCCCATACTTTGCTGAAATCATCGATTACACGCTGTCCACTATAATTTAGGTATATGTCTGTGGTTATTAGGCTACTGTGCCCTAGAATGCCCTGTAATGCGCGTACGTTGCCACCACGATGGAGATAGCATACTGCAAATGTGTGCCTTAAAACGTGGGGACTAACCGGCTTTCGAATTCTTGCTTTGTCTGCCACCGCCTTGACTCTTAATTGAATTAATCGCGGACTAATGTTTATCTTCTTTTTTTCTTTGAAGAATTCTGTTAAATAAAATCTGGCGGTTTTGCTTAGTGGGATGACTCTTCTTTTGTTTCCTTTACCTATTGTTGTGATGCATCCTCTCTGCCAACTAATCTCTTCTTCACCGAGTTTGCTGAATTCTGATACCCTCATCCCTGTTTCTAAGAGGACATTAATGATTAATTCTTCTTCAAATGTTGTACATGCTTTTTTTAATGCGTGTATCTCGTCTTCCTCTAATGGTTCTCGCTTATAGTCAAAAGGCATTTATTTCACCCCCCACATATTTTTATTAGTTCGAGAATATATATAATGTGTTCTCGGATTATGTAATACAATTCTACACTGTTACATGTCTCATAATTCTTTGGTTTACTATAATTTAATACATTGACTAGGATAATGTAATACATTCTATAATTATTAACAGAATTAGGCTTGTTTATTATTAGAACTCAGAGAAACGATAGCTCAGAGCAGGCAACCTATTTTAGATAAGTTGTTACTTACAAGTGATTATGAAACCGAAACATTTATATATAAGTTATGCTTACTCTATAGTAGTTACATATAATTTGTATGTTAAATATAGGGGCTTGATATATAATGACTAACACAAATCCTTGGAAGCATGTAGATCCTGGTGATATTTCAAAGAATCCATACTATAAAAAACAAGATGCAAGTATTCCTACAGGAAAACCCGATTCTGGCATTGATCCTATTACTTCTGCAAAGCTGTCTGTTGGAGCGTATTCTTTTATTGAAGCTAAACCGTATTCTCAAGCAGTGCATAAACTTCAAGTAGCACTTAAGACATCTCCATCTTCTGTTCATCCATTATTTAATTTAAGTGCCACACAAAAAGTGTATAGGCCATTAACATTCAAAGAGAATATTGAAGCAAGAATTAATGATTTTGAAACAAAAACTAATCCAGACGGCTCTCCTAGAAGCAATGATGATCTTAAGAAACTGTTTTTAGTATATCTTGATTCGTGCACTGGAATAGCATATAAGGCTGAAAGCACTAGATTCAAAATCGATCCTGAATGCAAGACATTAATAACTATAAATAATAGTTTTAATCAGGCATTTCATCCTATTGATTATAGTACATTCAATGGTGTTGAGTTAGATTCGTCTAAAGATGTTTATAATTCCTTATTGTCTAAGTCTAAATTTTTAGATCATGAAGGATATAGATTGTTATATAGTGATGATAAAAAATTAATGAATACGTACTGGGATATAGTTCATTCATTAAAATCTCAGGATAATTTGATGAGTTTTTGGGTTAAGCAAAATACTTCGACAGATGAGTTGCGGGCGTTGTACGTCAATAACATAAACAATAATTCCAATGCTAATGGTAACAACAACCTTAATAACAATGCTCGTTTCTTGCTAATAATCCAGGCAGAGACCCCTAAAATGCACTTATTCGAGAGGCTTGTTTCTTACGACAATTTGCTCTTGGCATACCGAAAGGCAAGAAAACACAAAACATTGAAGCAATATGTTATCGAATTTGAAAAAAAGCTTCAAGAAAATCTATTGCAATTACAATATGAATTAATAACAAAAAAATATATTCCAAACCTTTAGAAACATTTATTATAAGAGATCCGAAAACACGAAAAATCTCTAGGTCCGACTTCAGAGACAGAGTAGTACATCACGCATTATGTAACATTATTGAGCCGATATTTGATAAAACATTTATGTACGATTCTTATGCTAATAGAATTGGCAAAGGAACATTGAAAGCGATAGAACGATATTGTCAATTCCAAAGAAAAGCATCAAAAAATAACACTAAAAGAATTTATATCCTCAAAGCTGATATTAAAAGATATTTTGATAACGTCAACCATCAGATATTAATAGAAATTGTCAAAGAAAAGATTACAGATGAAAAAATTTTATGGCTAATACAGATAATACTAGAAAACCATCACACATCAATAAACGGAAAAGGTATGCCACTTGGCAATTTAACGAGTCAGTTCTTTGCGAATGTGTATCTTAATAAACTAGATCAATATATAAAACACGATTTAAAAATTAGATACTATATCCGCTATGTTGATGACTTCGTAATAATGTGTGATTCAAAAAAAGAACTTGAAATGTTTGATGAAAAAATTAATACTTTTCTAAAGGAAAGATTAGACATAGCATTACATCCTGAAAAAACAAGAATATACACTGTGAAAGAGGGCGGCGAATTTTTGGGCTTAAGAATATTCTATCATCATAAACTGCTGAAAAGGTGTAACATTAGAAAATTCAAAAACAAACTATCAGGAATAGTTTATAATTTCAATAAAAAAGAGACCGATTATGATACAATATATGATTTGCTTGAAGGATGGATTGCATACAGTAAAACAGCCAATACATATGCCCTTAGAAATAATCTTCTAGAACCAGTAGACACCAGATTCGCTGGAGAAATATCGACAAAAGAATACAATAGATATCTAAAAACACAGAAGTCAAAGAAAAAACCATAATTTCAAAGCTCAATTTTTCCGTCTAGAATGAGAAGATTTATAAAAATCATCACCCATCTAAGTATTAGTTTTGCTCAGTGTGGCGGAACTGAAAAGTTTAAAGAAACCTAATTGAGCCGAAATAAAACGCTAAGACAATTCGCAGGAATTCTGCGGAAAAGATTGCGAATAACAAAGACGCACGCCCTAAAAAGCGCACGGTGTTGAGTTATAACTAATGAGTAGCAACCTTTCCGAAATATTTATATACTATTAATATTTCCTCGACTTCATGAGTGGCGGATTATCAAAAATATATATCAGTGAACAATATCTTGAAAAATGCCTTACATATAAAAAAAACGCAAATCGTGAAGTTTTTTCATTATCTGACAAGAGTTTTATTTCGACAAATGGTAGCGTCATTATCGAAGTTCCCACTTCACAAATAAGTAATATTAATGATCTTCAATTTAGTAAAAATGACTCTTTAACTAAGGTGTTTAATTCTCAGGCTGACAAATTCAAATCATTTGCAGATTTACCGAACGTAAAAATTTCAGAGTTATCTGATCTGGTTATTAAGCAAGAGCTTGGTGTTGAATTTAATAAAACTCTAAGAAAATTTAATAGATACAATTGTAGCTTGTCGTATTGGGGTTGTACCATAAAACAAGGTTTAGCATTAGGCTATGATTATGATCACTGTGGCAGTTGTCTTGAAAATCGTGGAGAGTCTTTCCTCATTGCAAAAGTAGATGAATCAGTCACTATCGGGAAAAAAGAGCTAATAGTGAATAAATCCATAAATGAATCGGACCCTAAAAAAGTAAATTATTATTCACCAATTAGTCCGGAGAATTTAGAATTAGTTAAAGAATTATTAAACGATATGACCCTGGATATTAAATTTTCCAGGATTCTGCCTAAACAAAATTTTGACTTCGGATTCTTGAAGAGTAAAGATGCGGAATCAAGATTAACAAATCACATCAACGATTACTTTAATAATAAGTGGAATTCAACTCAGCGTACTGTTAACTTTGTTTCTCAGTACAGCAACGATAACAATGGGTGTATTCATGTAATTACGGTTCCCGTAAAAAAAAATTCAATTTAGGGCTCGTGATTTTCTCTCCTATTTATTTCACACCTTCAGAATCTTTATAAAGATGTGCTTGTTCTTGCACTAGTGTTTATGCTTGATATGTTAGCAAGATATTTACCCTGTTGTTAGCATGCTCACATAAAATATTTATTTGATGTAATTGTTATCGCGCTCACATAGAATATTAATATGATTGTATGCCGATTTATTTGTAATAAGTGTTACATTTCAGAGTTCGCCAGGCGATAACAATAAGGATAACAATAAAAATAATAATGAAACTAAAGTTAATAATAAGAACAAATATAAATGAAATGTAAATAATGACAATGGTGAAACAATGTATGACCTAATAATTGTCGGTGGAGGATTGGCAGGCATAACAGCTGCAATATATGCTGCCAGGAAGGATATGAATTTCATAATCATCAGTCCAGAATTCGGGGGAGAGATAGCGAACACCCCTACGGTTGAGAATTGGCCAGGAATAAAGAGCATAAATGGTATAGAGTTGGCAGAGAATTATGTTGAGCATATGAAAAGCCTCAATGTAAAGATTGTAGAGAACTTTGTTACAGAAGTAAAGAAACAGGATGATAATTTCATTGTCAATACATACGAAGGAACATACGAATCTAAAACAATAATCTGGGCAACAGGATCAAGATATCGTGAATTAAAAGTTCCGGGAGAAGAACAATTCAAGGGCAGAGGAGTTACATATTGCTCAACATGTGATGGGCCTTTATACAAGAATAAAATGGTTGCAGTTGTCGGAGCAGGAAACAATGGCCTGACATCAGCAATATACATGGCAAATATTGCAAAAAAAGTATATCTATTGAACAAGAATCCGCAATTAAAAGGGGATCCGATACTCGCAGAAAAACTTCTTAACAATCCGAAAGTCGAAATAATGAACAATACTCGTGTAAAGGAAATAAAAGGAGACAAGAAAGTCACATCATTAATCACAATGGATGATAAGGAGATTGTTGTTGATGGAGTAATAATAAATGTTGGTTATGTTCCAATAACAGATCCCATAAAGGATATTGTTGAGTTAGATTCATCAGGATATGTTGCTGTTGACAATAAGAACATGACTAAGGTTCCAGGATTCTTTGCAACAGGAGATGTAGTTAACAATCCATACAAGCAATTAGTCATATCTGCTTCTGATGGCTGCAAGGCAGCACTAGGAGTGTTTGATTATCTATCGATGAAAAAGTGATGTTATGAAGAAAGAGGATCTTGAAAAAGAGAACCGGGAATTAAGAAAAGCAGTCCTCAAGGAATTGCAATTGATTGAAGAGGATGTCAAGAACTGTAGACTGGCGTTTACAGCTGGCAGTTCTTGAGCATGCGCAAGAAATTGCTGAATTCAATTAAGGATGTAAATCCTTTGTTTCAATCTGAAGCAATTTCTGACATATGAAAAAATGAGCAAGGAGCTTGAAGAAAGGGATGAATTCTTGAAAGATCTATTAGAATCCCTTCGTGAAGCAAGAAGAGGAGAGGTTGAAGAGCATAAGTAAATTGCTTATTTTTTGTTTCACGTTAGTAGTGTTTTTTTATGTAAGATATTCTTATCTTAGAACCCTCGTTGATATTTGATTAAATCACAACATTTTTAAACTTCCCTATATTTAGGGACTTATAGGCTTAATAATAGGGAAAGATGATAAATAACAAAAACAGGATACTGAAATATTTTGCAGAAGAACCCTGGAAGAGATATACATTCACAGAGCTTATGCAGATTTCAAGGATAAAATCCAAAAGTTATGTTGATTCAACAATAGAGGAATTCATAATGGACAATATAATAAAAAAAGAATTAATAGGGCGTCTTCCTGTCTATTCATTGAATATAAGCTCTACAAAAGCCAAAATATATGCCGGATTCATTCTGGAGTATCTTGCGTGGAATAAAAAAAATTTACCTTATACTGCTTTAGAAAAATTGCTCCGTAAATTGCCTGTAAAGGACTATGTGTTCATAATAACCGGTAGCTATTCAGAGAATAAGCAGAAAGACAATTCAGATATTGATGTTGCAATACTGATCGATGATTCATCAGACCCTAAAAAAGTATATGCTGAACTGTCTTTCATGTGCGAAATGAACATTCCGCCGATACATTTATATGTATTCAAGAATAATCAGTTTATAGAAATGCTCTTGAATAATCAGGCAAACTATGGAAAAGAGATCGTCAATAAGAAACTGGTGCTTGCAGGAGGCCAGATATACTTAAGAATAATCAGTGAGGCAATGCAGCATGGATTCACAAATACATATGTTTATTGAAAGAGCAAACAATGAATTGCTGTTAGCTAACAGAATAAAAGAGATGACAGAAGAGCAGACAATAAGAGAGCTGATGAGAATCCCTCTTGGTACCACATTCTATAGTTCAGTTATCTCACATTCCTATTATTCCGTATTTTACGCTGCAAAAGCTATGTTATTAAAAAAAGGCATCAAAACCTCTTCGCCAGATGTTCATAAGAAAACATTTGAATCCTTTAAGAAAGAATTCGTAGACACGGGAGTTTTGGATATGAAGCTTCTTGAAATATACAAAAAACTAGTGATACGCGCAGACGCACTCTTAGAGATATTCAAGGATGAAAAATGGAAAAGAGGCAATTTTACATATAACACAATACCTCAAGCAAATAAAGAGCCTGCAGAAGACTCAATAAAGAAAGCGAAAATATTTGTTACAAACATAATAAAAGTGATAGAAAAATGAAGTAATATTTATTTTTCTGATTATTTCTCGTATTGTGCTTGAAAAATCGATATATATATATATATATCTGTTAGTATATTGTTTCTAAAATGAATGTTTTTAATGGAGGTATTTAAAATGAAAAATAATACTTGGGTTTTAATGTTTTCTTTATTTGTGTTTGTTGCATTCTTAGCCGGATGTGCAAATAATACTGGAGAAGCTGTTGCTCTGGCGAAGAATCAAACTAATAAAACAGGAAATTTATTTGTTTCTTCTATTCCTTCTGGAGCCGGTTTGTATGTTGATAATTCTTATAAGGGTTTGACTCCTAGTACTGTTTATGGTTTGCTTGTCGGCAATCATGCTGTTAAAGTAACGAAATCCGGATATAACAGTTATACTGCGACAAAATATATTTATGCAGGTCAAGCAACAAGTTTGAATGTGACGTTAACGCTAGCACAGAATTACACTAATCAAACTAATTCAACACAGAATGTTACTCATAAAGTATGTTCTGGTACTTCATGTGTTTCGGTTGGCGGAGCAGGCGTAAATCAATGTACTAGTAATGCACAATGTGGCACTAGCAATCAGACTAATCAAACAAATCAAACCGGAAGCTTGTATGTTTATTCTATGCCAGCAGGTGCTAGTTTGTATGTTGATAATTATTATAGAGGACTAACCCCTAGTACTGTTTATGGTTTGCTTGTCGGCAATCATGCTGTTAAAGTAACAAAATCAGGATACACTGATTATGCGACGACAAAATACATCTATAAAGGAAGTAATTATTTGAATGTGACTTTATCAAAGCAAACAACAAACCAAACTAATAAGTCTATCGCAAAATAATTTTTTTATTGGCAAGCGTTAGCTTGCCTCAGGGTTTAATACCCCGACCTTTAGGTCGTTTCTTATAGAAATATTTTAATTGCGGCTTCGCCACAAATTTTTTTGCGGGCGAAGCTGCGCAATCAATTCTA
>Ga0209211_10003567_pt1 | contig 25167 bp, 30 predicted proteins | sample RifGroA2_FD_183992 | JGI IMG/M metagenome (GOLD analysis project Ga0209211, IMG submission 183992) | Groundwater microbial communities from Rifle, Colorado, USA - Groundwater A2 (SPAdes) (version 2) | ecosystem: Environmental > Aquatic > Deep subsurface > Groundwater | place: Rifle, Colorado...
GGACATAAGTTCCGAGCATTATTCTTCTTCTTGTTTCCGGGCCAAAGCCAGCTTCTCTGGTTTTCATATAGTCTTCCGTCAAATTTTTTCCTTCTTTAAAAAGGCCGTATTTTACGCCGTCAAATCTCGCCAAATTGGAAGAAACCTCGGCCGGCACGAGTATATAATAGCACGGCACGGAATATTTTATGTTGGGCAGTTCAATTTCCGATATTTCATAACCCAAGTCTTGGAAAATTTTGGCCGATTTTTCCATAGACTCGTTTATCTCTTCGTCCACTCCGTTTTTGTCGTATTTCAAAAGGCCGATTTTCAATTTTCCGCCTGATTTTCTCTCGTCGAAGTCCGGTGTCGACGAGGAGGTTGAGTCCATCGGGTCGCTTCCTTTTACGGCGTTGAAAATTATTTCCGCGTCTTCAACCGTTTTGGCCATAGGGCCGATTTGGTCAAAAGAAGAAGCCATGGCGATAAGGCCGGAGCGGGAAACGGCGCCGTAAGTGGGATTAAGCCCGACTACTCCGCAAAAAGACGCCGGCTGTCTGATGGAACCGCCGGTGTCCGAACCCAAAGCGCCCAAACAGCCGTCCATCGCCACCGCCGCGGCGCTGCCGCCCGATGATCCGCCGGACACTCTGGTCAAATCAATCGGATTTTTTGTAACTCCGTAAGCCGAATTTTCGGTGGAAGCGCCCATAGCAAATTCGTCCATATTGGTCCGGCCCAGTAAAACAGCTCCGGCTTCTTTGAGTTTTTTTATCGCCGTCGCATCATAGGATGCTTTATAATTTTGGAGCATTTTGGAACCGGCCGAACAAATTTTCCCTTTTATCAAAATATTGTCTTTAACAGCCAGCGGGATACCCCGAAGCGGCTGTTCGCCAATTCCCGCTTTGTCCAATTTTTCAGCCTCGTTTAACGCGTCGTCAAACACTTCCAAATAAGCGTTGATGTTTTTATTTTTTTCTTCAATGTTTTTCAGGTAACACGCAACAAGCTCTTTGGCGGAAATTTCTTTATCCGCCAAAAGTTTTCGCGCTTTTTTGATTGTCAGGTTCTGTAAATCCATTGTTGTTTTTTAGAAACAGAAAATAATAATGATGCTTCGTATGACTCCCCCTCATCGTCCGAGAAGGAGAAGCATCATTATTGTTTTCTGTTCCCAAGAAATTTATTATTCAAAGACATGTTTAACTTTTACGAAATTATTTTCATGGAAAGGCGCCATCTCCACTAAATTTTTCGGCTTCGCCTTTTCCTCATTCTCGCTTTCGTCTTTTCTTAAAACATTTGCCGTTACCGATTTACCAATCGCTGCCGTTTCGCCCGTATCAGCTTCTTTCAACGCGGAAATGTAATTCAAAATCGCTTCAAATTCTTTTTGAAGCTTTTCTTTCTCTTCCGAGGACAAATTTATTCTGGCCAACTTCGCCAACTTTTCAATCTCCATAATTTAAACTAATTAAAATCGCAAAGCTGTATTATTCGCAAAGCAACTCCCTTACAATCTTATTCACCAAAGCGCCGTCGGCTTTGCCTTTGACTTGAGGCGCAAGAATTGCCATAACTTTGCCAATCTCCTTCTCTCCTTTTGCGTTAGCCTGCTCCACCGCCTTTTTGGCCAAATCTCTTATAGCAACTTCGGATAACTGCTCCGGCATATAGGCCATCAGCGCCGCCAATTCCGCTTTTTCTTTTTCCGCCAATTCCGCTCTTCCCGCCTTTTCAAAAGCCTCAATAGAATCTTTTCTCTTTTTAACCTCTCTGGAAACGACTTGCAAAACTTCTTCGTCATTAAGCGCAGACAAGACTTCAATATTTTCCGATTTCCCTTCTTTTATTAGCTTCCCTCTTTTATTTATTTCCGCATTGCCGATTTCGGAATTAACCATTTTTAAAACCGAAAGCCTCACTGGCTCTTTCGCCTTGAAAGCCTCCTTAAAATCCGCTTTTATTTTGTCTTTTAACATAATTTTATGGTAACACAACGACGATAAATTTCCACTAGCCCAACAGCTTTAAGAATTCTTTTTCGCCGATTATTTTCACGCCCAATTTTTTGGCTTTGCCGTATTTTGAGCCGGGCTCGGCGCCAACAACCACGAAATCGGTATTTTTGGACACGGATTCGTTTATATGTCCGCCTCTTAACTTTATTTCCTCTTTGGCTTTGTCTCTGGATATGCTTTCCATCGTTCCCGTCAAGACAAAAATTTTCCCTTTGATTTTGCTGTTTTCCAATAATTTGGAAGGCTTAGGCGCGACAACGGAAATTCTCTCCAGTATTTTTGCGATAAAAATTTTGTTTCTTTTGTCTTTAAACCAACTATAAATACTTTCCGCCACTTTCGGACCGATTCCGTCAATCTTTTGCAATTCTTCTAAAGACAACTCACTTAAAAATTCAATCGCCTTTTTTCCCGACATCGCTTGTCGGGAAGTTTCTTTAGCCAAAAGTTCCGCCATTTCTTCCCCGACATGAAAGATGCCCAGCGCGGTCAGAAACCTAGTCAAAGTTGTTTCTCTTTTTTCGTTGATGGAGCTGACGATGTTTTTGGCTGATTTTTCCCCGAATCTTTCCAGAGGTTCCAAGTCTCCTTCTTTCAAATCGTAAATATCGGCCGCGTCTTGGATAAGATTATTATCCAAAAGCGCGTCAATTATTTTCGGCCCCAATCCTTCTATGTTCATCGCTTTTTTGGAAGCGAAATAATACAAAGCCCGGCGATGACGGACGGAACAGTTTTTGTTGGCGCATCTTATAATCGGACTGTCTTTCTCCTGGGTCAATTTCCCGCCGCAAACGGGACAAGTTTCCGGCATCTTGAATTCTTTTTCTTTTCCCGTCCGCATTTCTTTCAAAACTCGCACCACTTCCGGTATGACATCGCCCGCTTTTTGGATAATAACCGTATCGCCGATTTTAAGCCCCAGTCTCTTAATCTCACTATCGTTATGAAGAGTGGCTCGGGAAACAACGCTTCCCGCCACTAAAACCGGAGCGAGATGAGCTACCGGCGTGAGAGCTCCGGTTCGGCCGACTTGCGTGACAATATCCTCCACGATAGTCGTCGCTTGTTCGGCCGGAAATTTGAAAGCGATGGCAAACCGGGGCGCCTTGCCGGTATAGCCCAGCCTTTCTTGCCAATCTCGCCTGTTTAGCTTTACCGCTACTCCGTCTATCCAATAATTTTCTCTGTCTTTTTTCTTCTGCCATTCTTTCCAGTAAGAAATAACTTCTTCTATGTTTTGACAAAGTTTGTAATTTTTGTTCACTTTGAAACCAAGTTTTTTCAACAATTCCAATTCTTTGATTTGCGTATCGGGAAAGGGGGAGGAGAGACTTATTTCGTATGACTCCCCCTCTTTGTCCGAGAAGGAGAAATGAGTCTCTCCTCCCCCTTTCTGTTCTTCTATAATTGCTATGTCATAAATATAGCTATCCAGTTTTCTGGAAGCGGCCACAGACGGGTCCAGCTGGCGGATGGAACCGGCGGCGGCGTTTCTGGGGTTGGCAAAATGGGGCATATTTTTTTCCCCCTGCTCTTTATTCAATCTTTCAAATTCATTTTTACTCATCCAAATTTCTCCCTCTACCACGATGTTTAGCGGCTTTTCCAGTTTAAGTGGAATGCTTTCAACCGTCTTGATGTTCTGCGTTACATCCTCGCCCGTCACGCCGTCGCCTCTGGTGGCCGCCGTTTTTAATACGCCATTTTCATAAGTCAAAACTATTTTAAATCCGTCAATTTTCAACTCGCACGCGTATTCCACCTCATCGACGTCGGACATCGACGCTCGATGTCCGACGTCGATGAGGGCTTCTTTAACCAGCATTCGTTTGATTCGCTCGTCAAATTCTCTTATCTCCTCTTCGGTAAAAGCGTCGCCGAATGACCATTGCCGCGCTTTGTGGACGACTTTGACGAATTTATCCAAAGGCTTCCCGCCGATTCTTTGAGTGGGAGAATCGGGACTGGCGTACTGAGGATATTGTTTTTCCAGCTCCGCCAATTCATGTTTGAGCGAATCCAGCGCCGCGTCGGAAATTTCCTGCCGGTCCAGAACATGATAGAGATAACGGTGATGATTTATCGTTTCTTTAAGTTTTTCAATGCGAATTTTAACATCCTGCATAATCAATTTATATTCCGAGTGTCTTGGTAGACTCAAGTCGTATCGCCCTTTCCACCTTAAAAGAAGAAGTTGAATCGCAAGCGGTGTTATAACCCCTTGATTCAACCGTGGTCGTCAAACCGCTTTTTGTTATCTTAATTTTGGCGCAAGAATTGTTGCTTAAATTGAGATTGTATGGGCCGTATGGGCCATTGGACCCGACCGGTATGCTGAAACTGTTGCTGGCGCAACTAATCGTCGGCGGATTGCTGTCGTAATAAGCAAAAGCGGTATCGGCCAAATCGGGGTGTTTGATTTCCCAATAGAAAAAACATTCCACGCCGGCATCGGCGGCGTAAAAAGCGATTTGCGACTCCCGCCCTATTCCCGAAAGCTTGAGCTCCTTAGTCATAATGTCAAAAATCCCCAAACCGACGGAAAGAACCACGCTGACGACAAGAATGGAGAGCAATAAAGTGAAACCCCTTGATTTTATTTTCTTAATTCTTAATTCTTTATTCATAATTCTTTATTTATTGGCTGTCCAGTTTCCTTTGCGAAACAGTCGCCTGCAAATTAAGCTTTGATTTTAATTTTTCTTTTTCTCCCGATTCTCCGCCAATGGATATTATAACCAGCGGTTGTTGCCTATCCCCCGAGGCGTATGTTTCTTCCCCTCTCACGGAAAAAGAAAGATTGGTAATTTTAATCCCGTCGGAAGTCATTCTAAGCCATTCATCCGTCCCTTCTTTTCTTTCTATGTATCCTCCCTCGTTTAATTGATATTTAATATCTTTTTTAATATCTTTTTCGTCTTTATTGGTAAAACAAAAATCCGATCCGGAACAATCGGTGTCGCTATAACCTTTGCCCTCCCTTATCTCTCTCATCATGGCCTCCATGGCGAAATTAAGATTGTCATTCACTTTTCTAAACGCCTCCGTCTTTTTTTGAATGTCAATTATGTTGAGAAAAGCGGACAAAGTCATCGTCATTACCACCATAAATACTCCCAGCGCAACTATCAGCTCAATGAGTGTAAATCCTTTTTTAAAAATTAATTTATTGTTTCGCATTTTTATTTTTTAGATTTTAGCTTTGAGATTTTAGATTGAAATTATCTCCAGTTGAAAATATTATCCTGCAAATTCATTATTTTTTCGCCGTATTTGCCCGTCCATTTTATGGAAACGCTGATTTTGGCCTCATCGCTGTTTGTTCCCACCGGATTTTCTATTTTTACAGTTCTGGTAAAAATAGTTTCCTCATCGGAAGTATAATTATATTTGCCAGTATCTTTGTCAAACTTAAGCCTGTTAACACAGCCGCTGGTCCCGCAATCGGTGATCGGATCGGTTTCGTTTAAAACATCTATGTAACAACCGTTAGTCTTGCAAACATCCAATCCGTCCAGCCAATCGACGGACTCCTTCAAAATGTTCGTATCTCTGACATTTCTTACATACTCTATAACTTCCTGCCCGAGATAAAACGCCACCAACTGGTCTTGAGAAACCGAGGCTGTTCCTATGTTCTTGATAGACAGTACCATCGGACCGGCCACGGCGGCGGAAAGAATGGTTATAGCGACAAGAGTTTCTATGAGAGTAAACCCCCACACCAGTTTTTTCTTTGCAAAAACTGGTGTGGGGGTAAACGCCTTTTTAAATTTTAATTCGTTTTTTTTCATTTTTTAGATTTTAGATTTGAGATTGAAACTATTCCACCGATATCTGCCCGCTTATCCAAATATTAATATTTTTTTTATTTTTTGCTTCATTCCCCCGCAGCGATTTTATTGTAACTTTGGCGTAAGATGCGCTGCCGTTGTTTATTGTCGCCATGGAAGCGGCTCTCGGATATACAACATCCAAAGTATTGACCGATGATGCGCACCCGGTCGTTGAATAACATTCCAGCAATTCAGAAACATAATCCCCCGTGCCTATTTTAAATTCCTGAAAACATTCCGTGCCGGAACCGCCACAACCGTCTCCTTTGTCGTAAGTTTTATCGCTATCCGAATCGGCGAATAAAACCAGAGACTTTGAATCGCTTTTATCAAAATGAACGCCGAAGCCGAAGTAATCATCCACGCCGGAAACCGGCCTTTTTATACCCAAGGCGTAAGCTTGCGCCTGGCGGACAACCAAGGCGACTTCCTCGCTTGTTCTTTTTAAGGCCATTTTCTGGCTAAACTCGGGGTAGCTGGCAAAAATCATTATATTTATCAAGGTCAAAATCCCCACAGCCACCATAAGCTCTATTAAACTAAAACCTCGCCCGAAGCGGGAATTTCCAATTTCCAATTTCCAATTTCCAAACAAATTCCTCATTGAAATTATTGTACCATTTTCATTAGAATAAAAAACCGATTATCTTTTCTCCCCAAAAGAAAGAGACGGCTGTCCCCAAAATCATAAATGGGCCGAAAGCGATACTGCTTTTCAGGCCGTATTTATTTTTATTTAAATAAATCAGCAAAACGCCGACAACCGCCCCTATCCAGAAAGCCAAAGTTATGGCGGTTATGCCCTTAGTTATCCCAAGAAGCCAGCCGATACCCAAAGCCAGCTTGGCGTCGCCAAAGCCCATCCAGCGGCCGCGGGATACGCCCCAGAGCAGGGCGAAAAAGGAAAACAAAATGAAACCGGACAACAAACTTGAATAATCAAAATTTCTAATTTCTAAATCCGAATTTCTAATCAAATCCCAAACAAATAAATTAAGAAATGCCAAAATATTAAAAATCCAGACAAATAAATTAGGGATTATCTGATGGCGATAATCGTAGACGGCGATAATAATAAGGATTGAAAAAACAACAAACAAGTGGAAAGTATAAATTATGAAATAGAAAGAAAATTCATTGAAAATTGGCCATTGAAAATTGAAAATTAACAGAAATAATAACCCTGTTATTATTTCTGTTATGGGATACTGCCAAGAAATTTTTGTCTTGCAAGCCGAACATTTGCCTCTTAAAAAAATAAAACTGGCAATGGGCAGAAGCTCATACCACTTTAATTTCTTGGCGCAGCTGAAACATTTTGACCGGCCGGAAACGATTGATTGGCCGGTATTCAAGCGCAAGATGACGACATTGAGAAAACTGCCGACAACGGCGCCGAAAAGAAAAATAATAATTCCCGCAAAAAAATCAACACCCATGCGATTATTATAACAGCTCATTCTTACAAGCCTCATCGACGTCCGACGTCGATGAGGCTATAATAACAATATGATAAGAAAAGAAAAATTTGTTTCCGGAGAATATTATCATGTGTATAGCCGAGTTATTTTGGGTATGCCAGAATTCAGTGACAAGGATAACGCGCTAAGATTGGCGCAAACATTTTTACTGGCAAACTCAACTTCATCAAGTAAAGCTTTTGATTTTCTAAGAAATAACAGAAAATCTACTCTCAAAGAAGCCATCGAAATATCAAAATCTGGCGAAAAATTATCAGAAGTTTTGTGCTATGCGATCATGCCCAATCATTACCATCTTTTAGTTAAAGAAATTAGAGATAACGGAATAACCGATTTTATAAGAAGATGTAACACAGCGATAGCAAAATACATAAATACAAAAAAAGAAAGAAGGGGACCATTATTTGAAAGTAATTTTAAGTCAAAAAACGTTGATTCAAACGATTATCTTCTTCATTTGTCTGTTTACATACACCTTAATCCACTCGATTTCTTAAGCAATAAAAATTGGAGAGAAAACAAAATAAATAACTGGCAAGAAGAAAAGAAAAAACTTTTAAATTATCGCTGGTCAAGCCTTAAAAATTATTTTAATCCCTCATCGATGTCCGACGTCGATGAGATAAATAAAAACATTTTATCCGGAACAGAAATAATAACAGGGCAATTTAATGTAAAAAATGATTATGAAAGATTTTTACAGGAACGGTCTGAAGAATCTTTTAATAAAATGAGTCATATAATTATTGAATAGTCGGCCTCATCGACGTCGGACGTCGATGAGGCCGACAGACATAGATACTATAAAAATCCCCCGACGGCCGTCGGGGGATTTTTCGTAAAACTTTCTAATGGAAATTACGGTTTTACATCGTAGACAAGAGCAACTGTGCCGTCAAAATCAGCAGCACTGCCTGTGCAAGCAGTTCCAGCGGTTGCTTCTGCGCCCGGCAAGGCGGCATTTGAGCTTTCTTCAAGAGTGGCTGCAAGGTGGTATGACTCACAAGTGGCAGCCGCGCTGTCTGTGTCCAAACCAGCATAGCTATAACTTGCCTTGCTTATCGGATCTTTTGGTTCTAATGGTATCTGTCCCCCAGCAACTAACGCAGCCACGGTCGCAGGATATTGCCTATTAGAGTCAAAATATAATTCCAACGCCAACTGAATCTGCTTTACATCCGCCACTCTTCGGGCATCTCGCGATTTCTTTCTGGCGCTGTTAAGCGAAGCCAAAACAACGGAAGAAAGGATGCCGATGATGGCGATAACCACCAAAAGCTCTATAAGCGTAAAACCTTTTGAATTCTTTTTAAACATTTTCATATGATTTTTAATTTTAAAAAAATAAATTGATAAACTAAAACAATCGACCGAAATTTTGTTATTTGCTTATATAATACCAATTTATGGAAAAGCAAGCAATGGCAAGGGTGTGGATAATTTAAATTCCCGCCGTAATGTTGTAAATCGGTCCCAGAATGGAGATAAGCAATATGCCGACAGCCCCGCCCAAAACGACTATCATCACCGGCTCTATCAGGCTGACCAGCGTATCCACCGCATTGTCCACTTCTTTCTTGTAAAACCGCCCCAGCGTCTTGAGCATAAAGTTCAATTTGCCGGTTTCCTCGCCAGTTTTGATCATCTGAACGACCATCAGAGGAATCTCCGGGTATTTGGAAAGCGCTTCCGAGATGGAACTTCCGCCCTTGACCTCGTTGGCGGCGGTCAAAAGAATATTTTTATAAATTTTATTGCCCACCACCTCGGCTGTGATTTCCAAAGTCCTGACGGCCGGCACGCCGCTGGAAAGCAGGGTTTCCATATTGTCGGTCATTCGGGAAAGGTAAAATTTGCCGTAAAGAGCGCCGACAAAAGGAAAACTGGTCTGGAATCGCGACATGGCCGTACTGCCTTTTTCCGTCTTGGCATATCTCCACAAAAACACCCCGCCCGCCACCGCGCCACCCAAAAGGAAAACGCCGAAGTTCCTGAAAAAATCGCTTATGTTGATGAGTATCCTGGTGTATATCGGTATTTTTTGGTTGACTTCGGTTAAAATTGAAGTTAGTTTCGGAATCACGAATGTCAGCATCAATATCATCACGACGAAAAAAGTGATCACGACAAAAGCCGGATAGATAAGGGCGTTTTTGGTCTTGCTGGACAATTCATAGGAACGTTCCAAGTGGTCGGCCAAGGAGCCGAATATTTCTTCCAGCTTTCCCGACTCTTCCCCGGATTTAATCATATTTATGTAAAAAGCGGAAAAAATATCGGGATGTTTGGACATGGCCAAAGACAAAGAAGATCCGCCTTTTATGCTTTCTATTATTTCCGTAAGGCTTTCTTTGAGCCTTACGCTTGTAACCTGTCCGGCTAAAAGCCTCAAGGAATCCATCACCGCTATTTTAGCTTCAAAAAGAGTGGCCAGTTGACGGGAAAGGATGACGACATCTTTGTGTTTTACTTTGTTGAAAAATTTAAAACCGCTCAAGCTTCCCCACATTGACCCGGCTTGTTTGGCCGACTTTATGTCGGTAATGACCAAACCTCTCGCCTGAAGAGCGCTTATGGCGACATCAACGCTGGACGCTTCAATGGATCCGTTTTTTAATTCTCCCTCTAACGTTGTGGCTGTGTATTGGTATAACATGTTTCAAAATAAAATCTCAAATTAAGGCTTCCAGCCCTTTCGGGTTGAGAGAATGGCTGACGGCGTCTTTCATCGTTATTTCTCCTTTCCTTGTCAGTTCGGCCAATGACCTGTTCAAACTGACCATGCCGACTTCATAATTGGTTTCAATCACCGTGTCTATTTCATGAGCCCGGCCTTCCCTTATAAGCGTCCGCACGGCCGGAGTGCTGATTAAAAGTTCGTAGGCAGGAATTCTCCCTCCGGAAATTCTGGGCACCAGCCGCTGGGAAAATATCCCCAGAAGAACACTGGCCAGCTGGACTCTTATTTGGTTTTGCTGGTCGGAAGGAAAAGAATCTATAATCCTGTCCACTGTCTGGGCCGCATTGTTGGTGTGCAAAGAAGAAAGAATGAGATGTCCGGTTTCCGCCGCTGTGACTGCGGTGGAGATTGTTTCCACGTCTCTCATCTCCCCTATCATCGCCACGTTTATATCCTGGCGAAACATTGACCGCAAAGCCGTTTTGAAATCGGCGGTGTCCGTCCTCACTTCTCTTTGGTCGATTATTGATTTATCTTGGACAAACAAATATTCCATGGGGTCCTCAATGGTCATAATGTGTTTAGCGCTGGTGTGGTTTATGGTTTCAATCATTGAAGCCAGCGTGGTGGACTTGCCGTGGCCAATAGGGCCGACGACCAGGAAAAATCCCTGCTCTTTTTGGGCAAAATCGGCCAGAATGTCCGGCAAATTAAGCTCTTTGACGGTCTTGGCCTTGTTGGAGATAAGCCTAAAGGCGGCGCCCAAATAACCCCTTTGAGTGAAAGCATTCACCCTGAATCTAGCCTTATCTTCAAAAGCGTAGGAAAAATCAAATTCTTTTTGCTCTTTTAAAGTTTTCCTGTTTTTTTCGTCAAGCATGGACAAAATCAAGCCTTCCGTGTCCTCGGCGGAAAGAACCGGGTTTTTAAGAAGAGGAATGAGCGAACCGGATACTCTGATGGTCGGATGCCTTCCGGCGGTTAGGTGCAAGTCGGAAGCGCCCTCTTTTATAGTGGTCAAAATCAAGTCCTTTAATTCTTTGGTGTAATCTTTCATATGTTTCAATCTAAAATCTCAAATCTAAAAAATAAAAACTAATAAAATTTTAACGGCTAATTCCTAACACGGTGTTCACTTTTTTAACGACTTCCGAAGGAGTAAAATAAGCTTTCACTATATAATCCGCCGCTCCCAAGCTGTTTCCTTTTTCCAGATGTTCTTTTTGCCCCAGATTGGACAAAATTATAATCTTGCTGGACGGAATAAGATTTTCTTTCCTTATCGTTCCCAAAAGCTCAAAACCGTCCATCCCGGGCATCACCACGTCAAGCAAAACGACTTCGGGAGATGTTCCCCCTTTAATCTTGTCCAGAGCTTCTTTCCCTCCGCGCGCCGTATCCACTTCAAATCCTTCTTCTTTGAATTTGACGGCGTACATATCCAGCAGAAATTCGTCGTCGTCTATTATTAAAATTTTATGTTTGACTCCGTCCATCTTTTAACATGATAACATTTATATTTACAACTTCAAAAATTCGTCAAAACTTATGAGCCCGTTGAGCGTTTTCATCAAGCCGTCTTCTTTGATGGTAATCATCCCTTGTTTGCGCGATTCTTTCAAAATGTCCTGCTCGGACGGCTTGGTTAAAATAAGGCTCTCCAAAGCCGGGGTCTTGTAAAGAACTTCAAAAATACCCATTCTCCCTTTGCTTCCCATCGGGCAAGACGGCGAAGATATACCCTCGTAAATCTTATCAAAAGAAGTTATTTTTTTTCTGGCTTCGTCCGGCATATTCTTTAATTCGTTTTGCGTTATTTCCTTAAAAGCTCCTTCCAGAAGTTTTTCCTTTTTTGCGTCTGGGCAAAGTTTTTTGACCAGCCTTTGGCCGATGACCATCAAGAGTGTCGGCGATATCAAATATGGGTCAATTCCCATGTCCACCAGTCTAGGAACGACTCCGGCGGCATTATTGGTGTGCAGGGTTGATAAAACAAGATGTCCGGTCAAGGCGGCGTGAATGGCCATAGCCGCGGTTTCTTTGTCTCTTATTTCTCCGACCATTATTATGTCCGGGTCCTGCCTTAAAATAGTTCTGAGCCCGCTGGCGAAGTCATACCCGATTTCCGGCCGGACTTGAGATTGATTCACTCCTTCAATATTGTATTCTATCGGGTCTTCCAAGCTGACGACATTGTTGGCTTCCCTGTCCAGTTCTTTGAGCATGGCGTAAAGAGTGGTCGTTTTGCCCGACCCGGTCGGTCCGGTAAGAAGGATAAGCCCGAACGGCCTGGCTATCATTTCTCTGACTACTTTCAAATGGTCCGCCGACAAGCCCAGTTCTTCCAGAGTTTTGACACCTTTATCTCTGTCCAAAATTCTTATCACCACTTTTTCCCCGAAAAACGATGGAAAGGTGGAAACGCGGAAGTCTATGTCCCGGCCTTCTATGCGAGCCTCAAACCGGCCGTCCTGCGGTTTCCTTTTCTCGTCAATCTTCATATCGGTCAGAATTTTTATTCTGGAAACTATCGCCTCATGGATAGTCAGGGGCAGGACGATGCTCGTGTACATAACGCCGTCCACCCGGAATCTCACTTTCACCTTGTCGGAAACGGCTTCTATGTGGACATCGGAGGCGTTGCCTTCAAGGGCATGCCTTAAAATAACAGCGACTATTTTGGTCACCGGCGCGTCTTCTACGATTTTAGAATCTTTGCTCCCGCCGCTCGCAAGCTCTTTTTGCATCGCTGCCATCGCCGCCGCCGAACCTGCGTCGGAAAGCTCCATTTCCAAGTCGCCTAAAGCCCGGGAAACTTCTCCGCCCAGCCCTTTGTATTCTTCCAAAACGGTTTCAAAGTCATCCTCCGAAACAATGAAAGTCTTAATGGGCAGGTTCATTCTGGAAACAATAAATTGCAAAGCTCTTTTGGCTTCAATGTCGGCCGGGTCCACGACCCCGACTTCCAAAAAACCGTCCTCTACGCCCAAGGGGACGAAACGATAATGGCGCGCCGCCTCTTCCGGTATTTTCTTAAGCGCGTCAAAAGGGACTTGCCCTTTGGAAACTTTCCTAACGGCCAAGCCGGAAATTTCCGATTTGGCGTTAAGAATGTCTTCTTCGGAAACCCCTTCCGCTTTAAGCGCTTTTTCCAGGGCTATTCCGGTCTCTTCGGATTGAGTAATAACCTTGGCCAGTTTTCCTTGGCCGATAATTCCATTTTTCACTAAAATATCGGTAAAACGCATTTTAAATTATTGATTAAACCATCAAGGTTTCGCCTTGCCGCAAGGCGAAACCTTGATGGTTTTTTAGTAAGAGTCAAAAGGATTATTCCTTCCCATCTCTCCCTCCGCCGGCGAAACGGACAAATCTTCCAGGCTTAGAAAAAGCGGGTCTTCAAAAAAATCGGTTTTTAAGTCAACTTTGCTTAACATGGAAAGCATTCTCACTATTTCATCGCTCTCGCCTGACGGCTCGCCGTCATCCGAAGAGCCGGCGGCTGAAACGCCCACGGCGCTGACTCCGTTGCTGGCCACTTGGGGAGATTTGAGGCTGTAAATTAAAATTACCGCCAAAAAAATTATCGCTCCGATTATAAATATTGTTTTTTTGTTTTTCATCCCGTTAGAAATTATATACTGTTAATTTTGTTTCTGCTTCCCGCTAAGAATATTAGAATTTCTAACGGGATTCATATTATTGCGTTTTATCGCCCGTTTTTCGCCAATACGAAACGGCTTCTATAGAAAATAAATAATCGTCTTGGCCGACGTGGCTTATTTTCACGGAATTAACGTCCATCAAGCGCAAACTTTTTTCCAATTTCTCAACGAAAGAATGGAAAGATTCATAGGGACCTTGGGCCCTCATAGATAGGACTAACGACTCCGCGGACAGGCTGCCGTTTTTTGAGGCGCCCGGGGCGAGTTTTTTATCAACAGTATCTTTGGAGTCAATGCTTGTCAGTGTCAATCCGTTTTTTCTCATCATGTCGTCAATCTGAATCACCAGCTTCATGGACTCAGCTCCGGAGGGAACCATTTTGTTTATCCTGTCCACATTCTCTTGGGAAATGGCGTTGTACTCCCCCAGTGTTTTGTCAATGGAACTTCTCACTTTTTTGGCCGTATTGATCGTTTCGTTGTAGGAAGAAACTTGTTTTCTCAAGACTTTTATCTCGGGAAAATAATTTTTTGACTCGGTAAAAAATATCACGGCGGCTCCGGCTATCAAAAACAATGAAATTAAAGTTTTAAACATATTATTTTATGGTGTAAGCCACCATGGCCGGATCAAGGGTTATTTTTAAATTAAATTTGACCATGCCTCTGCCGTCCGAAGACAAACCGGAAACTGAAACTTGCCTGACTTGGTTATATTTTTCCAAGGCCTGAATTTGAGCTGTCAAGCTGGCATAACTTTTGGTCGTTCCAGACAGTGCCAAAGCGGACTCGCCCGTTTCCGCAAAAGAATAATTCAAGTCGTTGAATTTGACATCCTTCATCGTGAAGTCTTGAAGGAAATCCAAAACATTGGAAAAAGATTTATGCCCGGCCAAAAGCTTTTTGGCGACGGAAATTTTTTCCGAAAAACCGGTTACTTCATTTATGGTGGGAATCTCAAAAGAAGCCTTTTGTTTTTCTATGGATTTGCCGAGTTGAACGATATTGTCGCTCAAATAATTTTTATACAGATGCAACCCGCCCCACAGCGCCGCAGAAAGAACAAAAATCAAGAAAGAAAGAAACACAAAACCGCCCCCTCCGCCTCTTGAAACCGGCTGGGAGCTTAAATTTCTTTTGGGTATGAAGGAAATTTTCTCATCCATAGCTGTATTTTAACCCCCCGCCATTTTTAAAGCAAAGCTTGCTATCCACAGGGCAAATACAAAATCTACAATTCCCCCAGGGCCAAACCGGCGGCGACGGAAAAATCGGGCCCGACGCCTTTCAAAACTCCGGACAAAAAAGCCGGGTGCTCCGTTTTGCCGAAAGGGTTGGCGTACTCTACTTCAATCGTCAATTTTTTCACCCCGTATCCGGCCAAGCCTTTAAGCAACGACCCGCCTCCAGAGAAAATCACTTTGCTGGCCGACCGGCCGTATTTATTCTGAAAATCTTTGAGGAAAACCGCCGCTTCATGGAAAATATAATCCAGAATAGGCTCCATCACGGCGACGATATCCTGGTGTTCCGGCAAGTCGGACAAGCCTATTTCTCTTTTCATCTCTTCCGCTTTGGCGAAATCAACACCTAGAGATTGGGATAAAGCCAAAGTCAAATCTTGCGAGCCTTTGTTTACGAGAACGGATGATTTCATCACGCCGTAATCGACGATGGCCATTTTCACGGCGGACGAGCCGATGTCCATCACGGCTATCGTCGGACTGCCCCGGCTTATCCCCGACCGCACCAGGCTGAAAGATTCTATTTCAAAAGACGACGCCGTCAGACCGGCTTTGGCGATTATGTCTTTATACTCGCCGATGACATCGTTGTGAATGGCCACCAGAAGCACTTCCGTCTCCTTTTCGCCGCCATTTTTCAAATCATCTTCGCTCTCGGGAATAACCCACCAATCCAAAGCCACTTCCGAAACCGGCACGGGTATATGCCTTCTGGCTTCCATGGCGATAACCTCGGCGGAAATGTTTTTTTCCTGGCCGAAAGGCAAAGTTATTATTTTCACGAAACTTGATTTGAGCGGAATAGAAACTCTGGCTGTATCGGTCTTGCTGTTTGATTCCTTCATCAAATCTTTTACGGCTTGGGCGGTATCATCCGGAGATAATTTTACGTTTTGGCCGATCTTCATTTTGGCGTAAGGGCCGAGGGCGATTTCGCCGTAGGTTTCCAAAATAGCCCTCTCCTGCTCTTTTCTCAATTGAACCAGCTTAATGAAAGAGCTGCCGATATCCAAACCTAAAACGCTTTTCTTGGGATTAAGCGCCGATTTAAAATTTTTGAGGAGTCCGCCTAAAGAAAAATCCATATATGCTGTATTATATACCATAATCGCCAGCGAGTAAAAAATGAAAATTTTTAATAAAATATTGGCCGTTTTATTCCCTCAAAAATGCCTCGGCTGCAAAAAGGAAAACGAGATTTTATGCCGTGCTTGCCTTCTAAAAATCAACCGCCCCGACACGCCGTATCTCAAAGGAGTCCACATTGCGGGCAATTATCAAGACCTTGTTCTCAAAAAAGCCTTGTGGATGCTGAAATACCAAGGCGTAAAGCAGTTGGCCAAACCCTTGGCGGAACTTATAAAAGAAAGGGTATGGAAAAAATTGGAAACGGAAGATTGGCTTATCGTTCCCGTTCCGTTGTCAAAAAAGAAATTAAGAAGCAGAGGTTATAATCAAGCGGAGCTTATCGCCAAAGAATTATCCGGCAACATTTGCGCAAATGTTTTGCTTAAAAAATTCCACACAAAATCGCAAGTGGAAGTGAAAGACAGAGAAGAAAGGCTGGCCAATATCATCGGCAGTTTTGAAATAAAAAATCCTGAAAAAATAAAAGGCAAAAAAATAATCTTGATTGACGATGTCTTGACCACCGGCGCGACGATGCGCGAAGTAAAGAAAGTCTTAAAAGAAGCGGGGGTAAAAAAAGTGATTGGGGTGGTCGTGGCGAGAGGGTGAAAACGGAGGGTGAGAGATTCGGTCACAAATTGTCAAAACGGAGGGTGAGAGATTCGAACTCTCGGTGGGTTGCCCCACACAGACTTTCCAGGTCTGCGCACTAGACCGCTATGCGAACCCTCCAAACTATTTCCGCATTATGGCAGAAAAATGCCAAAAAATAAAGCCTTAAAATTTAAAGGGCCACTAACTTTTTATTTCAAGTTAATAGCCCTTTCTTCTACCAAGAAGCGTGGCAACCTTTTGCCACTGCATTTTTGGCAAAAAACAGCAACGACTCCGGAGTAAAATTTATTCTAAATACTCCATTGTCGTTTTTGTGGCATATGTACCACGCCGTTCTGCATTCGGACGGTACACCCGCTTCCTCCAAAATTTTTTTAAATTTTTCCTCTTCCATTTTCTTCCCTCCTTATTTAAATTTAAATAAAGCCAGAAAGCTAAGAGATATTTTTTGAAAAGTACTTATACCTCTATATTATACTACAAAAATACTATATGTCCATACCACGCAGAATTTTTACCCTCTCCTCCGCCGGCGGATGGGTCATAAATAATTTTGCCAACCAGCCTGCGGATTGCCCGCCTTTAAGCGGCGAAGAAATGTAGAGATGAGCCGTAGCTTTATTTGTTCTCCGAAGCGGAATCTGGCTATTGGAAATTTTCTCCAAAGCGGAAGCCAGCCCTTCCGGATAACGAGTCAAAAGCGCGCCGGAAGCGTCGGCCAGAAATTCTCTCTTGCGAGATATGGCCAACTGGATAAGCGTAGCCGCGATAGGCGCAAGAATGGCCAAAAGAATTCCGACAAGCATCATTACAAGTTGCGCTTGTCCGCCACCTTCTCTGTTATCTCTTCTGCCCCTGAAAAATTGCGCTCTTATAAAAAAATCCGACATAAGCGCCACAAAGCCGACAAGGATTACGATAATGGTGGAAATCAAAATATCTTTGTTGCCAATATGCGACAGCTCATGGGCAATAACTCCTTCCAATTCGTTCTTGTCAAGAATTTTCCTCAAACCGGAAGTTACCGCGACAGCCGCGTGTTCTTGATTCCGGCCGGTGGCGAAAGCGTTGGGCGACGGGTCGTTTATCATATAAAGTTTTGGCATTTTGAGCCCTGCCGTAATACAAAGATTTTCCACAATTCTGTAAAACTCTAAATCTTCTTCTCTTTTTATCGGTCGCGCGCCCGACATCGCCAGCACGATTTTATCCGAAAACCAGTAGCTGAAAAAATTCATAAATAGACTGAAGATGACGGCAATAACGACAAAAGACGAGTCGCCATAAATCTGCGAGAACACCCAGCCTATACCGACGACAACAATCAAAAACACGCTCATCAAAAGCCATGTCTTGCGGATATTTTTGGATTGTTGGGTATAGAGTGTTGCCATTATTTTATTTAAATAATTCCGACAATGCCATGGACTTACGATTCTTATTTTTTAGATCAGGAAAAATTTTATTGATGCTTGGCACTTTATATTTTATTTTTCTAATTTTGTCGTGATAATAACCTTTTCGATAAGAAAATATACACTTTTTTATGTCTTTATCAATCATTTTCTGCTCCCTCTTAGAAAATTCACTTCTTTTTACATAACAGTGTGCCCAAATGCCAAAACCCTTTACAAAATGAATCTCCCCAAGACGACCATTTACAATAGAAAAAGACCAGCCGTCATAAGACCTTATATCATTTTTCTTTTCATTTTTTTTATTTCTTTTCACTGTTTTTTAACACATCCTCCACCATTTTTATTTCTTCCAAAATGCCGTCTATCAAATTGTAACTCTCCGCTTCCTTGGCCGTCACCCATTTGTAATCAATACTGTCCTCGTCCAGCTTCACTTCGCCGGAAATCAGCGGGCAATAATAACTTAAAACCAAGACGGGGATTCCATCCGGGCGGATGAAAGTCAAATCAAGAAGATATTGAGGCTTCCCTATTTCCAGATTGACTTCTTCTTTAACTTCTCTTCTTAAAGCCGTTTCCACCGCGTTGTACCACTGGTCGCCCTTGTGAGTCGGCGGAGTATTGGTGTAATCGTCAGTTTCAAGCCCGCCGCCGGGCACCGTCCATTTTCCCGGAAAAGCTTTTTTGCTTAAACTCCGGCGAGTAATCAGATATTTTTTCTCGCTGTTATAGATTATCGCCGTAATAGCTATTCTGTGAAGTTCTTTGTGTTTGATTTCCATATTAATTAATTGTTAGCAGACGATAGGTTGTATAGACTTGTTAAATTTATTTTTTAAATAATCGGCCGGTGTCATATAATCAATTTGTTTCAGGCGGACTTCAAAATTGTAGCGGTTTAAATATTCAATCAGTTTGGTTTCCAAATCTTGTCTGTCCGCCAGCAGGTATCTTTTGAAAACTTTGCTTTTGATTTTGCCGTTGAATCTTTCAACCATTCCATTGGTCCAAGGATGTTTGAATTTTATGGTTCGGTGTTCAATTTTGTTCTCTTGGCAAACGGCGTCAAACGGATGGACTTTCTTCGTTTTCTTTCCTTTGGGCAGAGCTTTGTAGGAAAATTCAAAGCCGTTGTCCGTCAGTATGTAGTGTATCGCATACGGATAAAATCTCAAAACTTTTTTCAGAAATCTTGCTCCCATTTCTTTGGTCTTTCTGGTTGATATCCAAAGAAAGCCGACCTTGGACACTCTGTCTATGGCGGTGAAAATATAGTAGCGTTTCTTGGCTATTTTGGGCGAAAACAGGGTGTCTATGTGCAGATAGCCGATGGTGTATTTCCTGAATTTTCTGATTTTTCTTTCCGCCAGGACAAATTCCTCGGGCAAAGACGACAATCCGTATCTTCTGACGCAACGGTAGACTTTTTGAGGGTACAAGTTGGGAATATCTTTTTCCAAAGTCAGATAAATTTCATCAACCGTTTTCTTGAATTTCTTTCTTTCAAACAGAATCAGGTCTTCTTCCTTTTCAGACAAGGTGGTTCTGATTTTGTCCGGACGGGATGATTTATCTTCCAGCGACGCTCTTTCTTTCCATTTCTTGGCGGTTAACCAAGAGATGTTGAATTTCTCGGCCAGAGCGGAAACGGATAAATCGCTTTCTCTGATTTCTTTTCTGATGCTGTAATTTGTTTTGGCGTTTTTATGAAGTTTTTGCAACATAATTGTTAAGATATTACTCTTAACAACCTATCGTAGTCAAACAATTAAAACTTCACTTTCACCGGTTCTTTGGCCGATTCTTCTTCCAGCTCAAAAAATTCCGCTTTTTGGAAATTGAACATTTTGGCAACAATGTTTGAAGGGAAAGAATCGGTCTTGATGTTCAAATCTCGGACATTGCCGTTGTAGAATCTTCTCGCCGCTTGGATTTTGTTTTCCGTGTCGGATAATTCGTTTTGCAGGTTGACGAAACTTTCCACCGCTCGCAGTTGCGGATAAGCTTCCGCCACGGCAAAAATTGATTTCAAGGCTTCTTTGACTTGATTATCGGCTTTTTCTTTTTCTTTGATCGATTGCGCCCCCAAAGCTCTGGCTCTGGCTTCCGTCACCTTTTCAAACGCCTCTCTTTCGTGCGTGGCATAACCCTTTACTGTTTCCACCAGATTCGGTATCAGATCGTACCTCCTCTTGAGCTGAACATCAATATCCGCCCATGCTTCTTTAACCCTGTTAACCAACCGCACAAAACCATTGTATAAAGCGATAAACCAAATAACAGCGATTCCCAAAATTCCAAATAAAATGTAAGTTGCCATAATGCCTTTATATTAATCTTTTAAAATGTTATTGCAAATTATTTATCTTCCCCGCCAACTGACCGCAAGCGGCTAAAATATCTTCGCCGAAGCTAATGCGAAAAGTGACGGAAACGCCAAGCTTTTTCAAAGTGTCAAAAAATTGAGTCCGTTTCGCTTGCGGCGACGGCTTAAAATTGCCGCCGGTATCGTGATATTTGATAAGATTTACATGATACAAGCTGTTTTTCATCAGCTTGGCCAGATTGACGGCATCCTCCGGCCGGTCGTTTATTCCGTCAATCAACAGATATTCAAACATCACTTTTCTGTTTGTTTTTTTAATGTAATCGTCCACCGCTTTCATAAGATCCGCCAGCGGATATGTTTTATTTATCGGCATCAATTTTGTCCTTGTTTCGTCATCAGCCGCATGCAAGGAAATGGCCAAGTTTACTTGCAAATTTTCCTCGGCGAATTTTTCTATCCCGGGAACTATGCCGCAAGTGGAAACGGATATATGCCTGATGCCGAGATTAAATCCGTCTTTGTCGTTTAAAATTCTTATGGCTTGAATGGTATTCTCGTAATTCAAGAACGGCTCCCCCATTCCCATAAAAACGACATTATTCACCTCCCCCTCGACATCGGATGTCGAGGGGGACAAATACTTTGCGAAAAATAAAACTTGGTCAACGATTTCTTCACTCGTTAAGTTTCTTTTCAGCCCCATTTTCCCCGTGGCGCAAAAATTGCAATTCATGGCGCAACCGGCTTGAGAAGAAACGCAAACGGTGTTTCTTCCAGCTTTGGCATTGTCTTCTTTTGTGTTCAAGTGCTTCATCAGGACAGTCTCTATGATATTTCCGTCTTTTAATTTGAAAACCGCCTTAACGGAATCTTTGTTTTTTGATTCAATTATATTTAGGGTTTCTAAATTAAAAACCGGGAATTCTTTTTTTATTTCTTCCCGCAATTCTTTAGAAAGCGTAGTCGCTTCGTCCCAATTGTTTATCAAATCAACAAACACCGCTTTCTTTATTTGCTTCAAGCGATAATCTTTTTCTCCTCTCTCTTTTAAAAATTTTTCCAGATTGATTATGTTCATTTGATTTTATCTCGGGCCCAGAAACTCCGTTTCGGCGTCGTCGGGATGGGTGTGGCGGGAATAGCGGCGCATACCCATCAAGATTCCCAAGGCGGCGTAAACCGTGAGCATATGCGATCCGCCGTAGCTTAAAAAAGGCAAGGTGGTGCCGGTAATCGGCATTATCCCTATGTTCATTCCGATGTTGACGAAAAAATGAGCCATTAAAAATATGGCCACGCCGATGCCATAAAAAGATTCAAAATTGCTCCGCCCCAAAGCGGCAATCCTGAAAATCCTCCAAATTATGATTCCATAAAAAAGAAAAACAAAGAGTGCCCCGACAAAACCCCACTCTTCGGCAAAAGCGGCAAAAACGAAATCAGTCTGATGCTCCGGCAAAAATTCCAGCCGGCTCTGGCTGCCAAAACCTATTCCTTTGCCGAAAAATCGGCCCGAGCCGACGGCAATCATTGATTGCAAAGCGTTGTAACCGGCCCCTCTCGCGTCCCTTGTTGGGTCAACGAAAGTCAAGATTCTGGCTTTTTGATAGGGTTTGAAAACAAAGAACCAGGCCGACGCCAAAGCCACAACGACTATCAGAAAGATGGCCAAGAGATGTTTTTTATTTATGCCCGACACCAACATTATTCCCAGCCAGATTAAAAATATTATTATGGAAGAGCCGAAATCCGGCTGGAGAAAAACCAAAAAGGCGGGGATAAAGACATACAAACTGGGCAGAATAATGTGCCTTATGTTGGCTATTTCTATGTGTCTTCTGGAAAAATATTTGGCTAAAATGAGAATTATGACGATTTTAAGCGGATCAACCGGCTCGACGGAAAACAACCCAAAATCAAACCAGCTGGCCGCGCCTTTTACCGTCTGACCCAAAACAAGCAGCGCCGCCAAAAAAAAGCTTATCAAGACGAAAAAACCGGCGAGCAGTTCCGATTTGCGCAAAAAACGCCAGTCAACAAGACTGAAGGCGAAAAAAACAAAAACACTGATGCCTATCCAAAACAACTGCCTTGTGAAATAATAATCGCTTTCGCCTCCGAAAGAGCGCATGCTTATAAGGCCGGCCGCGAGTAGCGGCATGGTCGCCAAAAACAAAATCCAATCTATGCCGGCGTATCTTTGGATTATTTTCATAAAATATCAGAGGCTGGAAACCGATTGAGCGCTTAAATATATTTCGTCGCGAGAATACTCCTCTCCGAAACTTTCCGGCCAGGTAAAAAAGATGTCCGCCAAAGTTCCTCCTTTTATCTCGCCGATTTTCGTGGCGCTGGCGGCTATGGCGTTGCCGTCATCGGCGTAAATTACGGCCACGGCGTAAATTCCTTTGATATCCGCCAGGGTTTTGTTTTCCAAAGTGGCGGAAATGGACGGCCTGGGATTGTCTTGATATTCTTTTTTCGTCACAACCAGGCCGAGATTTTCGCCTTTATAGATTTCCCAGTTTATGTTTTTCTGAAATTCAAGAAAAACTTTGGCCGGTTTTCTGGTTCCGGCGTCTATGCCGTTTTCAAAAATGGCGAACTTCTGCCCGGGGTTTACGAAAATTTCCCCCTCCCTTGAGGCTATTAAGATGTTTCTGTCGTCATAAAACTTAAACTGATATCTGACCAACTTAGCCGAAAGAAACAAATTTCTGTTTTCCACCAACGCCACGGCGTCATAATCGCTTCCGGACACTTTAAGAGGCTTGCTCCACAAAACGGCCAAATCTTTTATCTCCCCGAGGCATTCTTTGGCGCAAACTCCTCCGCAATCAACGCCTTTTTCATCTTGATTTTGTTTTTTATCGGTACAACTCGGAGCGGTGATGTTTAACCAGAAAGCAACAGTCGCGCCGATAATAATAATCAGAAACGCCAAGAAATAAGTCAATTGCTTTTTTGCCGCCCAAGAAATAGGCATAAGCTAAGTATATAAAAATTTTAGCAAAAATAAAAGCTCCGCTCATGAGCGAAGCTTTTATTTTGATTGAATGCTTGGTTCTGGCGGCTAGCTACTTTCCCCATAAGAGTATCATCGCCGCTACCATGTTTCACTTCCGTGTTCGGAATGGGAACGGGTGGTGCCATGGCGCCAAGCCACCAAAACCAAACATTCAATATGTCAACAGGACAGCGCAGCGAAGAAAAATTTTGAGACGCGTCGGAGCCCACCGCGCTTCGCGGAAGGGTGAAGCGCGAAAAATTTTTCTTCGCTGCACTGTCCTGCAAATAAAAAAATTTTAAACTCTAAACTTTACAAATTTCCTAATAGGAATCAGACAATTAGTACTTCTCGGCTCAACGCGTTGCCGCGCTTACACCTAAAGCCTATCAAGGTCGTAATCTTCGACCTGTCTATGATTTCTAATCTTGGAGCGGGTTTCTCGCTTAGATGCTTTCAGCGATTATCCCATCCCGACATAGCTACCCGGCGTTGCCCTTGGCAGGACAGCCGGCACACCAGAGGTCGGTCCACTCTGATCCTCTCGTACAGAGAGCAGAGCTCCTCAAAAATCTAACGCCTGCAGCAGATAGGAGACCAACCTGTCTCACGCATTTATCTTCATTTATTACTAAATGTATGGACTATACCACTATCCCAACTTTTGGGATAATCGACGTGTTAGCCGTTGCAGACTTTCACCGCAACAACTCTGCCAGTTAAACTGACAAGTCTCTACGGGGTTAATGCACGCAATTTTCGTTTTTTGGAATAATTTAATTCTTGAAAACGATTTATTAATTTCATCAACGCTTTAAAATCTTCTTTGTTTTTAACTTTTTCTTTAAAATCAAGAATTTCAATCATAAGCGCTATCTGTTGTTTTTTCATCACTGAATAAGGTTTGACCATCTTAAGAAAAATTTTTATGTCTTCATTTCTACTGATAATGAATTCCATAATTCCGTCCTTTCGTTCCCTAATATAACCAAAGTTTATTAAAGAACACACTTTCTCAAAATTTCCTTTGCTTTTTGATGACTGAAAGAAAACTATATAAGGCGCAACTTGAAATCCGTACTTATAAGTAGAATTCGGTTTGAGTCTCACATAGACGCTTCCGTCGCCATCCAAAAATCCAGCGAGATAAGCCTTTGTTGTTGATGAAATTTTTTGCATACACAACTTCCCTCGGTATTATCCTAACATACGACAGGTTATTTTACAATTGTATTATTAGGAATCCACCGATATGAGTCGATTTACCCGCCTGCCTCGCCTTTATTAAACGCTTTTTACACTTTTAATACGGCTAACAAACGAGTCCTGCTTCTTGCCATTACCCAAATAGGCAATGGCGGGCAGGTGCATCCCGATATTACTATCGGGAGCCGCCAAATTGACGGTTTGAACCCAGCTCACGTAACCTTTTAATTGGCGAACAGCCAAACCCTTGGGAGCTTCTCCACCCCCAGGATAGGTTGAGCCGACATCGAGGTGCCGAACAGTGCCGTCGATATGAACTCTTGGGCACTACCAGCCTGTTATCCCCGGAGTAGCTTTTATCCGTTAATCCTCCACCGCATCTAATGCGAATGGTCGGTTCACTATGCTCTGCTTTCGCATCTGCTCGACATGTCCGTCTTGCAGTTAAGCCGGCTTTTGCCATTACGCTATCGGCACGGTTTCCATCCGCGCCTAGCCGACCTTTGTAGACCCCTCCGTTACTCTTTGGGAGGGAATCGCCCCAATCAA
>Ga0209211_10003568_pt1 | contig 25166 bp, 35 predicted proteins | sample RifGroA2_FD_183992 | JGI IMG/M metagenome (GOLD analysis project Ga0209211, IMG submission 183992) | Groundwater microbial communities from Rifle, Colorado, USA - Groundwater A2 (SPAdes) (version 2) | ecosystem: Environmental > Aquatic > Deep subsurface > Groundwater | place: Rifle, Colorado...
ATTAGCCAGTCCGTAACGATGCTCAATCGGAGAAAGAAAGGTAAATGGCGGCGCGACCACTACCGTAACGGACGGCGCAGTTTTGGCGACATCGCGGGTCGCGCCGAAAAGTTCGACGGCTTCGGCCTCGGTCTCCGGATTCATCTTCCAGTTGGCGACAACGAAACGCTGGTTCATGCTCCATTAGGAATTTTGACGCTCTTGAGAAACGCGGCCGCATCCTCCGGCGCGATAGTCGAAATTTCAATGCCCGTACCGAACTCAAACCCGCCCCAGATTGAAGTTTTCGGAAAAATCTCAAGATGCCAGTGATAATAACCGTAGTCTCTGCCGTCGGTGGGCGCGGTGTGAATAAAAAAGTTATATGAGGGATTATTGAGGCCGTGGTAAAGCACGGTCAGCGAGCGCTGGAGGGCTTCGGCAAACGGGAGAATTTCATCCTCGGAAATTGTTTCGAACTCGGCGCGGTGAATTTTGGGGAATATTCTGATCTCAAACGCAGCCCTGGAAGCATACGGCGCAAAGACGACGAAGTCATCATTCTCGAAAATAACCCGCGCTTTTTCTTTCGTTTCGAAATCGATCATGGCGCAGTGCACGCAAGCTTTTTTCCCCCCGAAATAGCGCTCGGATCCCGCGAGCGACCGGGAGACATCCGGCGGAATCACGGGAATGGCGATCAGCTGCGAATGCGGGTGGACAATCGAGGCGCCCGACTCCGGGCCGTGGTTATGAATCATCGAAATATACTGCACACACTGCTCGGGGCTAAGCGTTTTGAATCGCTCGCGGTAGGCCCGCACAAGAAGGCCCGTCTCTTCCGCCGACATCAGCGCTATGGAACGGTCGTGCGGGCGCGTGACAATCACTTCATGAAAACCGACCCCGTCTATTAGGCGGCGGAGCCCTTCCGAGACCACCGAGGGGCAGGTTTGGCGCGGCGTAAAAGCGGGGAACTTGTTGGGTATAACCTCAACAAACCAATCTTTGGCTTTAGGCCCGGCTTGCCAGAGATCATGAAATTGACCTCTGTCTTTCGTAATAATCAGAAGCGCGTCGTCTTCAAGTTCTTCGAAGGGACAATTCTTTTTGCCGTTCTTCTTCGCTGGAAATTTTGGCTTGGCGGCGAAGTCGCTGGGCCGGCGGGCTCTTCCCGTGGCGATCACCACCCAGTCCCCGGAAACAATGTCTTGCCGAAGCTCGGAATACTTTTTATGGATCTCCCCGTTAATTTTTGGCATAGGCGCCGCGGATTAAATTCCAGCGGATGCGAAAGACATCCAGAAATACGGAAAGGTACGCTCCTAAAGTTACCTTGCTGTCGGGATCAAATTTCCATTTCACGGGTATGATGGCAACCTTGTAACCGAATCTACGCGCCAAAGCCAGCATTTCAATGTCAAAAGCGAATCCAGATATTTTCGTTTGAGAAAATATCTTATCTGCGGCGGCGGCCGTACAGGCCTTGAAGCCGTTTTGTGTATCCCAAATACCCCAGACGCCGAAAGTCTGTATAACGAGATTCCCCATATTCCCCAAAATCTCGCGGTACCACGGTTCTGCCACATCGCGCCCCGCGCCCGCGGCGTCCTTTCTGTCGCGCGACGAAATCACCATCTGGCACCCTTCGGCAAAAAGCGGCGCCATCTTATCAAAGTGATCCGGCGAGGTGGAATTATCGGCATCGGAAAAAAGGCGGATCTCTCCTTTAGCCTCAAGCATCCCCTTTTTAACGGCGCCCCCCTTGCCGCCTTCGTGAACCATAAACAAAGAGAGCGTTGGGATCTCTCCGGCCAGTCGTTTTACAATTTCCGCGGTCTTATCCCGCGACCCATTGTCAATAACCAGAATTTCGTGATCAAAATTCTTGGCGCGGAGGTAGCTCTCGACCTCGCGCACCGTTCTTTCTATGCGCCGTTCTTCGTTATAGGCCGGGATAATCCAGGATAAATGCATAGTGTGAGCTCGATAGCTTTTTGGGAAACATCCGAAATCCCCAGCGCGGATTTCGGATTCGCCACTCTCCAAGTTTTCGTCCCTCTCCGCCGATTAGCGGATCGGGACGAACCATGCGAACTCCTCGGACGAGCGCCTGCCTGCCGGTAGGCAGGTTTCCAGAAAAGCTATCTTCGCTTAGAGCTTCCTTAAGTTGGCCCCAAACGAGCTTTCGTTTATAATACCTTACTTTGCCGATCCAAAAAACTCTGCAAAATCAGCGCCGCGGCCGAGGCGTCAGCGTTTTTTGCCGAATGCTCCTCGGCTATCCTGGTGGTAAAAAACTCGTCCTGAAACGATACGGGAATCTGATATTGCTTTTTTATGATATCCGCCAGATGTTGAATCTCGTCCCGCAGGCTCGCGTCCATCCCCGGGACAGCTCGGGGCAAACCAAGCACTATCTCCAAAGCCGCTTCCGCCCCAGCCAAGCGCGCCATGGCATCCGCAAGTGCGCTTACGCCGGTGTTTTTCAAAACGCTTTTAGGAAAGGCGATTTTGCCCTCCTCGTCTGAAACCGCCGTCCCAACCCTTACTCTGCCGTAATCAATGCCTAGATACTTCATAAAAAACCAGAAATTTGAAATCATCGCGAAGGGATACCAAAATTTTGCATTTTGATTTTTGCATTTTGATTTTCATGCCGTTGTCACCACCTCGGCGCCGTTTTTGCCAACGATGACAGTATGCTCGAAATGCGCCGCCAGTTTGCCATCCACGGTCCTGTAAGCCCACTCGTCTTCATCCAGCGTTACCTTCCAGACCCCTTCGGTTGCCATCGGCTCAATCGCCAAAACCATCCCCTCTTTTAAGACAAGCCCCTCGCCGCGCTTCCCAAAATTCGGCACAAACGGATCTTCGTGTACCGCGTATCCCACCCCGTGCCCCGCCAGATCCCGCACCACCCCGAGTCCGTTTTTTTCAAGATGCGCCTGAATCGCGGCGCCAATGTCTCCAATATGAGCGCCCGCGCGCACTTCTTGGATACCGATAGCAAGCGATTCATTGGTCACGCGGATTAACTTTTCCGCCTGTGGCGAAATCTTCCCCACGCCCACGGTAACTGCCGTATCCGTCGCCATCACCCTCGTCATTTTTAATTTTTCATTTTTAATTTTTAATTTTTCTCCGGGCCACCACATCCCGATATCAAGCCCGACAATATCGCCCTCAACCAATACCCGGCTATGTTTGGGAATAGCATGCACCACTTCATCGTTGATAGAAACGCATAGCGCCGCGGGATAAGCGGCCTTGGCGCCGTAAGGATTGTACCCCTTAAACGACGGCTCGCCGCCGGAGGCCAGAATCAGCCGTTCCGCCAAGTCGTTCAAAAAGGAGGTTGAAACGCCGGGCTTCACCGCCTCCGCTATCTCCGAAAGCACGCCCGCGAGCCGCCGCCCTCCCTCGCGGAGAGTCTCAAGCTCCTCGGGTTTTTTAATCGTAATCATTGCGGCAATGCCTCGGAAAGTTTTGATTGGATCGAGTCAAACACCGCCTCAGGCGCCAGTTCTCCGTCAACTTCAGCGAGCTTTAAGCCCCGCGACTCGAAATAATTAAAAAGGGGCAGCGTTCGCTTTTTATAAACATCCAGGCGCTTTTTGATTACATCGGGTTTGTCATCCGGCCGTGTCGTCAAAGCGGCGCCGCAACCTGCGCAAAACTCTATATTCTTGGTTTCTTCGGACCAGAGATGCGGTTTATGGCACTTGGTACAAATTCTCCTGCGGGAATTCCTAAAAAGCGACGTCTCCTCACCGACCCGCAGAATAAAAGCGAAAATCCGCTCCCTAAAAAGCTCCCGCATAACCGGCAATTCGATCTCGGCTTCAAAAATTGTGCGGGGGAATCCGGAAGAGGCAACGCTTTTTCCATCGGTTGCGAGTTTTCTTAGCTCATCATTAACAATTCCGCCTACCCATAAAGAGTCATTCAGTTGGCCGTCCGTTTCATGCTTGATGCGCTCTTCTCGAATCTTAGGATCATGCTGGCGCGCGGGATCGTGTAAAATTCGGCGCAGTAGTTCGCCGGTATCAACATGAACTGCGTCGAATTTTTTTGCGACATTCTCCGCCTGGGTGGATTTGCCCGAACCCGGCGGGCCGAAAATTAAAACAAGAAACGGTTTCATTAAAGTATTTATACCAGTACCGAGGGCTTGCGTCTATTCGAGTCTTTTGTCTTTTTCCCACTTTTTCTCAAGCTCGCGAATTTTTTTCTCGCCAAATCCGAAATAGTGCCCAATCTCGTGCCATACCACGCGCTTCGCCGCTTTCGCAACCGGCTCGCCGAGCCTTTTGGCTTCAGTCTCGACAACGCGCTGGTAAATCGTAATGGTGTCTGGCAGAGCGTTTGGCGCAAACGGCTTCAGTGGATTAGGCAAGCCATGGTATAGCCCGAGGAGATTCCCGCGCTTTTCGGCATCAATCAAGAAAGCCACGTTCTTGATTTTGGCGCGGATCTGCTCCGGCAGCGCGTTAACTGCATCGGCGATCATGGTTTCAAAATCTGCTTCGGGCGTTGATGTCATACAGAAATAACCAAATGCATTGGCAAGCTATAGATCTATCGAAAATTCGTTCGGCCTAGAGCGCCTCTGAAGCCTCATCGCCCACGACAAACCGCATCATGATAACGCTCCCCGTGTTATCGGTGATAGGCGCGTCTTTTGCATGATCAAACTGGCGATCTCCGTCGTCGCGATGAAGCATCGCATAGTAGACTCCCCTAACCGTTGGGCGTAAAAGATCCACAAAACCATCCCTAGTCTCGCCCGCCGGGAAAACCTGGGCGCCTAAAATATTTCCGGGTTTTCCTTCGCGGTCCTCATGAATCGCCACCCAACCGCCGCCCTCGCCAAATACCGCCGTTGATATCGTAACCTGATTGCCGGGGGCTTGATCCTCTACGGCGATAGCGTTTTTACCGAGGATAAAACTCGTACCAGCGGACGAACCTAAACCACTGCTGTTAGTTTGGGCAGCCCCGTTTGTCTGCGACGGCGCTACAGAAGATTTGCCCATGAAATAACCCGCCGCGCCGGCGACAATAATCGCGGCTATGATTGCGCCAAAGAACTGCTTTACCGAATAAGTCATATGCATAAAAGTAATGTTTGGTAATTAATTAGGCGCATCCTAACATACTGCTAGCCCATTCGTCAGCATTGACAAAAACTGTTTTACTCTGTCCGCCGAATGATAAAGACACACCAGCAGAGCACGAACTATCGACGTCTCAAGATACGCTCTCTGATGAAGGACGCCATCTGCCGGCGGCTTTCCCCATTCTTCAGAAAATGGATAAGCCCGGGCAATACAGAGGTGGCAATAATGCCCACTACAATCGGGACCAAATACCGATCGGCATTGGGAATAACGCTCCCGAGATAAAACCCCGCCAGCGGGAGTCCGACGGCCCAAATCGCTCCGCCGATTACGTTGTAAAAAAGAAACGTCGGATAGTGCATCCCCCCCACCCCCGCAATAATAGGCGCCAGGGTACGCCCCACCGGGATAAAGCGCGCGAGTATTATCGCCCGCCCGCCGTATTTTTTATAAAAAATATGCGCCCGCTCCACGTGATCTTTGGAAAAAAACAGAGAATCTTTGCGCGTGAAAACCTTGGGGCCAAATTCGCGACCCAGCCAATATCCCACCCCATCCCCCGTTACAGCCCCGATAAACGAGATAAAAACCAAAATCAGGATATTCAAGTATCCTTGAGACGCAAGAAACCCCGCTGTAAAAAGCAGGGAGTCTCCGGGAAGGAATGCTCCGATTAAAAGTCCTGACTCGGCAAAAATAATCCCGAAAATCCCGAGATAGCCCGCCGCCTTGATTAATGCAACAAGATCAAACATCCCGGTCAACGGTACTGCATCGGCGGAGAAACAGCCGGGCGGCGTTCACGGCGAAAAAGCTTAACAAGCCGGAGAACAATGATGCCGGCGATAGAATAACCGACCATGGCCGATACCGCGGCCAATTCAATTGGCCGATCACGCCAAACATAATCCGGCAAGATAGACTGGAAAGGATAGAGTACCAAATCGGTCAATCGGTAAAGCTCCCGCACAACGAGCGTCTCGGAATTGGCGCGCAAGAACTTAAAAGCTAGCCGCAGAAAAAGCAGCAACTCCAAGAGCCACAATATGATTTCCAAGGTTCGATAGAGAGCCCGATACGCCCGGCCGTAAGCCGTCCAAAAAGCGTCCTGCATCATAAATTTGTTCGCACGCAACAACATCTTTACCCCGTTAGAAGTCCAACGATGACTCTCTTATCATTTAGTTAGTGAGGCAAAGCCGACTTACGCTTGAAAACTACCCGCATAAATTGGTCTTGTTCAGACTTCTAACGTGGTTCATTAGATATTCTATCCCGTTAATCAAAAAAGCCCAAAGGCGCGATCCTCGGAAAGCTCTTAATCGAAGAACTTCTCTCTCAAAACCTGCCTGCGCAGGCGCTTATCCAAGAAACTACAATCAGAGCGCAACGCGCTACATTCAGCAAGCCTTGAGCGAAGATGGCTTTTCTGGGAACCTGCCTACCGGCAGGCAGGCGCTCGTCCGAGGAGTTTGCATGGTTTCTCCGCCAACTAGCGGAGAAAAACTCCGAGGACGGCGAGTGCAAAATCCACGCTGGGGATTTCGCACGTTTTTCAAAAAGCCATCAAGCTACTCGTACTCGCGCATCACTAGCTGCGCATCCACTTGCTTCATCGTCTCGAGAATCACCGAGACCGCAATCAAAAGCGAAGTCCCGCCAAGCTGGAACGCGGAAATCCCGGAAAGATTCTGAACTACAATCGGGAGCACCGCGATGGCCCCCAAAAATAAAGCTCCCGCCAGCGTCACGCGCGAAAGAATCCGGTAGAGATGTTCCGCGGTCGGGCGCCCGGGCCTGATGCCCAAGATAAACCCTCCCTGTTTTTGGATGTTGGTGGCGATAGCCTGCGGGTCAAAAGTTACCGCCGTATAGAAATACGTGAAAGCAAACACTAAGACAAAATAAATCGCGGCGTAAATCCAGGTGTTGTTGAAAACCGAAATCAAAAACTGCGAGGTTGCCTGGGCCCAGCCGGCCGGCACGCCGGCCAGCACATTGCCGACAAGTCCCGGAAAAAGAATAATGGAAACCGCGAAGATTATGGGGATCACCCCGGCCTGGTTCACGCGAAGCGGCAGATAAGTTTGGTTGCCGCCATACACCCGCATGCCGCGGACGCGCTTGGCGTAAGACACCGGAATATTTCGCTGCCCCTCCGTAATTACCACAACGCCCGCGATCACGATAAGGCCGACGGCCAGGAAAGCGGCGTAGGTTATGAGCTGCGAGGTTTCGAACGTCGCGAGGGCCTGGCGGATGTCCACCGGCAGCCGCGAGACAATGCCCGCAAAGATCATAAGCGATACTCCGTTCCCGAATCCTTTTTCCGTGATTAATTCTCCGAGCCACATCAAAATCATCGTCCCCGCGGTTACGATAGCGATGTTGGTAAGATACCCGAAGGGCGTAAGCGCCGGGATAACCTGCTGGCGGATGAGAATAGTGAGAAGCCCGAAGGCCTGCATCACCGACAGCGGCACCGCCAAAATTCGCGAGTATTGATTAAAACGAGTTCTCCCTGCCTCTCCCTCTTCCTGATACATCTCCTTCAATTTCGGAAAAATCATGGTTAAAAGCTGCATGATGATGGAGGCGGTGATATACGGCCCGACGCCGAGCATAGCGATTGAGAGATTATCCAGCACGCCGCCGGAGAAAACGTTCAAAAGCCCGAAAAACTGGTTCCCCGCAAGGAAGTTTTTAAGCTGCACCCGGTCCACGCTCGGTACCGGAATTGCGGCTAAAATCCTAAACACCACGAGCGTCCCCAAGATAAAGAAAAGCTTCCTGCGCAAGTCGTGATCGGATATGAGAAGACGAAGTTTTTGAAACATGCCTTTGTTGTCGAAATTATCGAGACGAGACGCGAGGCACATTTTGCATAAGCAAAATATGCCTCGCGTCTTTGAGCTCTGCGAGCGAAGATAATTTCGCTACAACAAAGAGCACCCGCCCAAATTTTTGGGCTGGGAAGTTATGCTTGTTTTTCTCTTGTGCAATCTTTGTGTGATTCATACTGGTTCCTATTCTGCCCAAAAACTTGGGCGGGTAAAGGTTCGGTAACCGCAATTTATTCTCCGCCAACTGATGGAGAGAAAACTTAGACAAAGCCCTTTACGTTACGGTTCCTCCGGCTCTTTCGACGGCCGCTTTGGCGCCACGGGACATTTTTATATCGCCGATGCATAACTTCTTCCCGATCTTATTCCCCAGAATTTTAATCTGCGGCAATGCGCCGTGCGTACGTTTAATAATTCCTTTGGAAAGGAGTTTTTCGATAGTCACCGTATCTCCGTTCGCAAAATGCCTTTCTAAGGTCGTAAGCGATACTGGCCGGGACTCCGTCTGGAAAGAACGAAATTTATATCCGCGAAGCTTGGGAAGCCGTTTGATGAGATCGCGGAGCTGCGGCCGGATCTTGTGCCCGGCACGGGCCTTCTGCCCCTTGGTCCCGCGTCCCGCGGTCGTCCCGCGCTTCCCCCCGCGGCCGATGCGCTGGCCTCGACGGAATTTGGTTCCTGATCGCAAAGTGTGCAGCTGCATGGGGCTTACTTCGTCTTTAATTTCTTTAACGCCTCGATGGTGGCTCTGGCGTTGTTTAACTTATTGGAACTGCGCGAGAGGATCTTGCCCGTAAGATTGTGAATGCCGGCGAGCGCCGCCACCAGTCTCACCGGCCCCCCCGCCACGAGCCCCCGCCCTTCGCGCGCGGGGCGCAAAAGAACCTCCGCGCTTCCGAATTTAGCCAAGACGTCATGGGCGATTGATCCTGACTTCGTAACCGGAACGACCATAAGATTTTTCTTGGCGGAGTAGGTCGCTTTATCAATCGAGAGCGCCACGTCCGCCCCCTTGCCGACTCCTACGCCGACCTTGCCGTTTTTGTTGCCGATCACAATTGTCGCCCGGAAACTGAAGCGCCGTCCGCCCTTTACCACGCGCGCCACGCGCCGAATATCCAGTGTTCTCTGATCAAACTCCGAACGTTCTCTTTGCCCTATGTTTCTTCTCATTGGTCGCTGTGCCATGCCAGTATGCTCTAAATTTTAGAGCGGTTTAGCGAATAAAATTTAGCCAGCATAGTGAGCACCCCGTTAGATACCATGCTTAAAAGCACAGAAATGTTTTGTGCGCTATTTTCTTTGTTGCGTCTATGAATTCTTATCATGTGTCATTATCTAATGGGGTAAAGGTTTTGTAACATAATTTTCATCGCTTGGCTCGAAAATTCTGACAAAGCCCTTTAAAACTTTAATCCGGCTTTGCGCGCCGCCTCGGCAAGCGCCTTCACGCGGCCGTGGTATTTGTACCCCCCGCGGTCAAAGATTACGCTGGAAATATCTTTTTCCGCAGCTTTTTTGGCGATTGTCTCCCCGACAACAGCGGCCGCCGCCATCGGGGTCAAATGCTTCTTTTTTTTAGCTTCTCCTTTGCCCCCCACAATATCATGAACGGAAACAATCGTGTGCCCTCGAGCATCGTCGATAATCTGGGCATAAATGTGCCGGCCGGAACGGAATACGGAAAAGCGCGGGCGCGAACCTCGCCCAATCCCCGCGCGAGTTCTCCTGGCGCGGATTTTTAACTGCGAACGTTTTCTTGATGCGGTGATTTCCATAATCGCTAGGCAGTCCCGGTCGTAGCCTTCTTGCCAGCTTTGCGCCTGATGACCTCGCCTTGATAATGTATGCCCTTGCCTTTATACGGCTCTGGTTTTTTCAGTGCCCTAATCCTGGCCGCCGTCTCCCCCACAATTTCTTTATTGAAACCTGAAACCGCAATTACGTTTTTCTCAACCTTGAATTCCACACCGGGTGGAGCCGGGAAGCGCACGGGATGGGAAAAGCCCAGTTGAAATACCAGATCCTTACCCTCTAGTGCTACGCGATACCCAATACCATCAATCTCCAACCGCTTCTCGAAACCCTTCGAAACGCCCTCCACGGCGTGCGCCAGAAGCGCCCTAGTAAGCCCCCAAAACGCGGGCGTTTTTTTCGTCTCTATGGCGGAAGACAAAATCAGACGATTATCCGCCATTTCGATTTTAATCTCCGGACGAACCTGCCGGTGAATCTCTCCCTTCGGCCCCCTTACCGAAACACGCTGGCCGTCAACGGTCACAACAACGCCGGAAGGAATCTCGATGGGTTTTTTGCCTATTCTGCTCATGCCTTTGTTGTCGAAATTATCGAGACGAGACGCGAGGCATATTTTGCTTATGCAAAATGTGCCTCGCGTCTTTGAGCTCTGCGAGCGAAGATAATTTCGCTACAACAAAGAGCACCCGCCCAAATTTTTGGGCTGGGAAGTTATATCTGTTTTTATCTCGTACTATCTTCATATGATTCATACTTGTTCCTATTATGCCCAAAAACTTAGGCGGGTAAAGGTTTGGCAACCGCAATTTGTTCTCCGCCAGTTGGCGGATCCAAATTGCGGGCCAAGCCCTTTACCAAATTTCCGCCATAATCTCCCCGCCCAGCTTTTTTTCTCTGGCCTCTTTGTCTGCCATCAAGCCCCGCGACGTTGAAATAATCGCGATACCGTGCCCGTACTTGACGGGTTTCAGGTCGGCCGATTTTACGTACATCCGGCGGGAAGGTTTTGAGACGCGCCGCGCCCCCGTTAAGGCCGGCGCGCCGTCATCGTATTTCAAGCTGATCTCCAAGAACTTGCGGATTTTTCTGCCCTTTCTTTCGATATCTCCGATATAGCCGCGCCCCTCAAGCACCTCCGCCAAGGCCTGCTTCAAATTCGAATGCGGAATAAGCACGCTTTCTTTCTTGGCGCGATAAGCGTTCTTGATGCGTACGAGCATATCTCCGATGGGGTCTGAAATTACGGACATAAAGATTAAATCAAAATGCAAAAATCAAAATGCAAAATTATTGTCGCGCGTTGCGCTTGCTTGATTCTACTAATTTTTACATTTTGCATTGTCATTTTACATTTTGAGATTTGCATTTTACATTTTCCTTTACCATGACGACTTCCTTATTCCCGGAATCTCTCCGCGGCTGGCAAGCTCCCTAAAGCAGATGCGGCAAAGACCAAACTGGCGCATATAACCGTGTTTTCTGCCGCAGCGAAAACATCTCCCAACCTTGCGGCTGGAAAACTTGGGCTTTTTCTTGGCGCGCGCAATGACTGATGTTTTCGCCATATTCTTACATCAACGAATAAAAGTCACTTCTGAATCGGGAAACCCATATGCCTTAGAAGCGCGATCCCCTCGGCTCGACTTTTTGCGGTGGTGACAATCGTCGCTTCCAAGCTGAAAATAAAGCGCACGTCCTCCCCGATCATTTCCGGAAAAACAATATGCTCTTTCACGCCGATCGTCAAGTTTCCTTTTTCATCGAAAGACGATTGCGGGATGCCCCTGAAATCGCGCGTCCGCGGGAGCGCCGCGCCCACTAGCCGATCAAGAAAGTCGTACATGCGCCTGCCTCGAAGCGTTGTTGAGTAACCGATGCCCATGCCCACGCGCGTCTTGAAAGAGGCAATCGCCTTTTTAGCTTTTCGTTCGACCGGTTTCTGCCCGGTGATCGCCATGAAACTCTTTTCGATTATTTCCAACTGCTTCGGATCACGAATGCGCCCGGTTCCTATGTTAACAACCACCTTACGCAGCCTCGGCGCGGCCAGAGCATTCGAAAAACCGAACTCCTTTTTTAGTTCCGGCAGCGCAACTTTTTGATACCGCTCGAGAATAGTCATCATAAAATTCTTACAACTCCGCCTTGCATTTCTTGCATACGCGCTTTTTCTCGCCGCCGACAATCAGGATGCCTACGCGCGTGGCGGTCTTGCAGGCGGGACAAACAATCATGGCCGCGGATACGGGAAAAAATGCCGGCATTTGTATAATCTCGCCGCGTTTGCCCTGGGTTTTGGGCCGAACATGTTTCTTTTTTAAATTAATGCCTTCAGACAAAATCCGGCCGGCTTTCACGTCCACGCGCAGAACCTTCGCGGTTTTGCCGCGGTCCTTGCCGGAGATAATCTTAATGGTGTCGCCCTTTTTTATTTTCATGCCCCTGCGATTCCAATATACGAATGCATGCTAATGATACTAATAGTTATAGCGTGATTCGTATAATTAGTATGAATTAGCATATTAGCATCGCACTACACCACTTCCGTCGCCAATGAAATAATCTTGGTAAACCCGCGATCGCGGAGTTCTCTAGCCACCGGCCCGAAAATACGCCCGCCCTTGGGCTCCAGCTCGTCCACAACTACCGCGGCATTCTCATCAAACCTGATATAGGAGCCGTCGGACCTGCGATAGGGATTTCGCTGCCTCACAATTACCGCGCGGACTATATCTTTCTTTTTTACGATTTTGCGCGGTTCGGCGATTTTGACCGAGGCAACAATAATATCACCGAGCTGGGCGTAACGCCGACGGGTCCCGCCGAGCACCTTAATTACCTGCAGGAGCTTCGCTCCGGAATTGTCGGCTACTTGCAGCATGGAACGCGTCTGAATCATAAGAAAATCAAAAATTAAATTTTGAATTTATTGCGCTTAAACCGTTTCGGTCTCCTCCGCCGTCCGACCCGCCCGAGTTAGAACTTGAGCCAGAATCCAACGTTTCTCTTTCGAGATAGGTTTGGTTTCGCGAATCAGGACAATATCACCCAGCCCCGCCTCATTTTTCTCATCATGCGCCTTGAAACGATGCGAAATTTTCATGTATTTCAAGTACTTCGGATGTTTTTTCAGCCGATCCACGCGGACCACGATAGTCTTTTGCATTTTATTCGACACCACAACGCCTTTCAGCACTCGCGGTTTTTTTGATGTTGCGCCGGACATAGTATTATTTATCCCTCATGGCGGTTAGAATTCTCGCGATATTGCGGCGGAGATGAAAAAGTTCTTTGGTGTTTTTAATCTTTTTCCGATCCACGCCGAAACGAAACTCCGCCGCGCGCTTTCTAAGACTTTCCGCAAGCTCTGCCAGCTCTTCTTTTGTTTTCTCGCGAAGTTCAGCGGCTTTCATAATGCTTGATGTTTGCTTGCGATAAAGCGCGTTTTCATGGGTAGTTTGTGCGCGGCTTTCCGCAGTGCGGCCTCGGCTATTTCTCTGGTAACGCCATCCATCTCGAAAAGTATCCGTCCGGGACGCACGGGAAATACATAAAACTCCACCGAGCCTTTCCCGCCGCCCATAGTTACTTCCGGCGGACGGCGCGTAATGGGTTTATCTGGGAATACACGGATCCACACCTTGCCGCCGCGCTGAATGTAATGCGTAATGGCGCGTCGCGCCGCTTCAATCTGGCGGGCGGTAATCCAGCGAGCCTCAAGTGCCTTTAAGCCGAAGCTTCCGTAAGCCAAGCTAGCCCCTCGGGTTTCGACCCCCGGGGAACGCCCCTTATGCCACTTTCTGTGTTTTACCTTTTTTGGCTGCAACATGTTAACTTATGCTCAAATGCAAAATGTAAAAATCAAAATGCAAAACTTCGGTATCCCTGCCTGCCAGCGGGCAGGACCTCGCCAAGCTTGGCTTGGCTATAGAAGATTTCAGAATTTCTTAATTTTGGATTTTGCATTGTCATTTTCAACTTTGATTTTTTAATTTTGAATCATCAAATGTTTCCCCTTTATATATCCAAACCTTGATCCCGATCACGCCATAGGTGGTGTAGGCTTCCTTCTGCGCATAATCAATATTGGCGCGAAGCGTCTGCAAAGGAATCCGCCCCTTTTTCAGCCATTCGTATCTCGCCATCTCCGAACCGTCGAGCCTGCCCGAAATCGCGATTTTCACTCCCTCGATGCCCTTTGCCTGAATCACCTTTTCGATCGTTTGCTTCAGCACGCGCCGGAAGGAAATGCGCTTCTCAAGCTCGTCCGCCACCATCTGCCCCACAATCGCCGCGTGCGTCTCCGGAGATTTTACATCTTCGACAGTGAGCTTCAGGTCGCGCTTTTCTAACTTGGCTCCTCTGGGAGCAATCTGGCGAAGTTTTTTTTGAATTTCCTGTTTTAGGCGTTCCGCTCCTTCACCGCCGCGGCCGATCAAAATCCCAGGTTTGGCCGTCCGGATAATAATGTTCATTGCGGTAGGCGAGCGCTCAATATCAATAGCATCAATGTGGGATTGGCGCAACTTTTTCGTTAGCCATTCGCGGACTAGCGTATCCTCGCGCAGATACTCCTGATATTTTTTTGCGTTAAACCATCTGGATTTCCAGGTAGTATTGATGCCTAAACGAAAAATGTATGGATGAACTCGGTGGGTCATATCTTTGCGATTTCAATATACGAATGCATGCTAATGATACTAATAGTTATAGCGTGATTCGTATGATTAGTATGAATTAGCATATTAGCATCGCATTATTCTACACCGCTTTTCGGTTAAATATGCGCCTCACAAAACCCGGCCCCGCAGATTTCGTTTTGGGGAGAACTTTGCGTTCCGCCGGACGTTCGGCTTCAAGCTTTGCTTGACTGGCTGCTTCTTTCATATCCTCGAGCGACGCTTCGCGAACAATCGGCGCCGCGGCCTTTTTGACTTTTCGGGCTTTTTGCGAACTGGGAATGAATTCATCAAGCACAATCGTTACATGCGACATGCGCTTTCGAATCGTAGCCGCGCGGCCGAACGCCCGCGCGCGAAAGCGCTTCATTACCGGACCGCTGTCGACGATCGCCAGCTTAACCCGTAAATTTTTTTCATCCAAATGGAAGTTATGCTTGGCGTTAGCCAAAGCAGAGCGCAGCAGTTTTTCAATCGGCAAGGAGGCGCGCTTTGGCAGGTGCCGGAGCTCTGTAAGCGCCTCTGCCGCGGGCAAGCCTTTCAGCATGCTCGCAACCAGGCGGACTTTTCGCGGCGCCATTCGGAGATGTTGTAATTTTGCGGTGACTTCCATAATGTCTTTTCTAGGCTACTTAGCTGCGGCAGTACTTGTCTTTGCAGTTTCCGCGGCTTTCATTTCAATTTCCTTTTGCATGCGTCCACCGTGCCGCGTGAATTTGCGCGTCGGCGCGAACTCGCCCAGGTGATGCCCAACCATGTCTTCTTTGATTGCCACCTCAACAAAATTCCTTCCGTTATGGACACCAAACCGATACCCCACCATCTCGGGCGTAATCGTCGAGGCGCGCGACCAGGTTTTGATAGTGGTCGTGTTCCCGGGTTTCGTGCGCGACATATGCTTTACAATGCTCGGGTGTACAAACGGACCCTTTTTGAGTGATCGTGGCATAGTGATTAATTTCCAATTTTCAAATCCCAATTTCCAAACAAATTCAAAATTCCAATATTCAAATTCCAAACACTAAGTTTTTGGATTTGATACTTTGGATTTATTTGTGATTTATTTTTTGTGATTTGGAATTTCGTCATATTACGAACGGCGTTTAAGGATCAATGAACTTGACCGTGCGTTTTTTCTGCGCGTTTTGACTCCGCGCGCAATCTTACCCCAAGGGGTCCTCGGCGCCGATCTCCCAAGCTGGGTTCTCCCCTCGCCGCCGCCGTGGGCGTGATCCCGGGGATTCATGGCGGTTCCGCGAACGCCGGGGCGCACTCCCATTTTGCGGTGCCGCCCGGCTTTGCCGATGGTCATCAAACCATGCTCCGGATTTGAGACTGCTCCGATCGACGCCATGCCAACCGACGGCACCAAGCGCACCTCGCCGGAGGGAAGCGTCAAAGTAGTGTAAGGTCCTTCCTGCGCCATGACAACAGCGCCTGTTCCAGCCGAACGAACAAGAACCGCGCCTCGGCCGCGCTCGAGCTCAATGTTGTAAACTATCGTGCCTACCGGAATCCTTGAAAGCTCCGTCCGGTTCCCAACCTCGATCGGCGCTTTCAACGAAGTAATCACCCCCTGCCCCGTCTTTAGCGCCTGCGATGCCAGAATGTAGCGCTTTTCGCCATCTCGGTACTGCAATAGAGCGATAAACCCAGACCGGTTGGGATCATATTCCACAGAAACAACCCGCGCCGGCACGTCGATTTTATCATAGATAAAATCCACCGCCCGAAAACTGCGCTTCACTCCGCCGCCTTTGTGGCGCGTGGTAATGCGGCCGTGGCTATTCCGCCCCGAACCGCGCCGAAAACCGGAGGTGAGCTTCTTCTCGGGTTCCTTTATTGTCAGCGCCGAGGCGTCGATGTATTCCATCTGCCGGCGCGCCGGGCTTGTGGGATTATACTTTTTCATACAAATTCAAAAAGTAAAAATCAAAATGCAAAATTATGGTCGCGCGTTGCGCTTGCTTGATTTTGTTAATTTTTACATTTTGCATTGTCATTTTTAACTTTGATTTTTTAATTTTGAATTATTTTACGCTCCAACCTCAATCGATTGCCCCTTTCCAAGCCGCACCACTGCTTTGGTATAACCGGGGATCGTGCCAAAACGCCTGCCGAATCTCTTTACCTTTGGCTTCGCTTTTGTAATTCTAATTGACTCGACCTTCACGCCGTACCGCTTCTCAACCGCGTCTCTCACCAGGATCTTGCTGGAACCGGAGTGAACCCGGAAAGTATATGTCCCTAAACGGCCTCCGTCCGCGGTCTTTTCGGTAATGTGCGGCGCCATCAAAACCCCGATGCCCGCGTGAATGTTCGCCGGCGTATCCGGTTTAGTGTCTGCCGCCGCCGTTTCTCTTTGGGACTTGGCGGATTTCGTTTCTTTCTTGGGGCCACCAGCGGCTGGCGCTTTTTGCTTCCCCAGTAAATTCTTAAAAAATGCCATATGCCGGTTTTTAGGATTTCGCGCTTACCCGTTTTTCCAATGCCGCCACGACGATTTGCGGGATAATGACCATGCCGTGCGAGAGTACTTCCCGCGCCGTTACTTTAGCGGGAGAGTAAACCGTCATGCGGTCAATGTTGCGGAAAGCCCGCGTTTCGGCGATTTTTCCGTCCGGCAAAAGAAGCATCTTGGTCTTTTTCGGCAGCGAGGCGAGGGTTTTATGCCGTGAAAGATTCTTAAGAACCGCCGAAGCGTCTTTTGTTTTACCGCTAGGAATCAGAAGGTTATCAAGCAGCACAATCTCCGTATCGCGCGCCTTGGCGGAAAGCGCCATGGCCAAAGCCCGGATCGCCATTTTTTTGTTGATCTTTTTTGAAAAATTCCGTTCTTTAGTCGGCCCGTGCGTAATACCGCCGCCTCGCCAAATCGGCGAGCGAATTGACCCGTGGCGCGCCCGTCCCGTGCCTTTTTGGCGCCAGGGCTTTTTGCCTCCGCCGCGCACCTTGGCTCTGTCTTTGGTATGCGCGCGCGCGACTCGCGCGTTAGCATAGAGAGACGTTACCACTTGGTGCAAGAGGTCTTTATTCATGGCAACCTCGAATAGCGCCTTCGGCGCCTCAATGGTTTCTATCTCCTTGCCTTCTTGATTAAAAACTTGCAACTTCATAAGCCGGATTTATTTTGCCGTAATCGCCACTAAGCTCCCGGGACGCCCCGGCACGGCGCCCGCAACCGCAAGGATCTCGTTCTTTGGGTCAATGCTCACCACGCGGAGATTCTTCACCGAAACGCGCTCTCCGCCCATGCGCCCGGCCATCCGCATCCCCTTAATGACCCTCTGCGGCCAGGTGGCGCCGATGGATCCTGGTTCGCGGTGCGCGTGCTTTGTCCCGTGTGTCGCCGGCGCCCCGTGAAAACCGTGCCGCTTTACCACCCCCTGAAATCCTTTCGCCTTGGAGATGCCTGTGATTTTCACCAAATCCCCGGGCGCAAATTGAGTTACCTCAACCGCGTCTCCCCGAGACATCTCTGTTTTATCTATACGAAATTCCCGAAGATTTCTTAAATTGCCCAAATCTTTAACATGCCCCGCCTGCGGCCGCCTTAATTTCTTTTTCTCCCCGTGCCCGATCTGCAGTGCGGCGTAGCGATCTTTCTCAAGCGTCCTTATCTGCGTTACCACGTTTTTCGTCGCGCGCACCAAAGTCACCGGAACCATGTTTCCCTTTTCATCAAACACCTGCGTCATGCCAAGTTTTTCACCGAGAATGAACTTCATATTCTGCTTACGGTCTACTGACTACTGACTACCACAAAACGTTCCGCTGTAGTCCGTAGTCTGTGGGCTGCAATCAAACAAAAAACCGGGCCGCCCCGATCTTAACTATCGGCGCAGATTTTTACGCTTGTGTTACGTACCTGAATACGTTGCACTATGAAATTCCATATCAACCGAGGGTCCGCCCGGAGCGGACAACGAGTGATCCTATGGTGGGTCACTCGAGAGGCTACCGGAGCATAGATGCCATCCGGTAGCTTCCCAAATCACTCACTTTCCAAATTTCCAATTTTCAACAGCAACTGCTCTAAGCGAGGCATTCCTTTCTCCGCGACCGTCGCGGAGCTTTGCTAGCTCGGTCTTCCCGATCGCAATCGGGAAGTAGCAAAGCGAGCGCGAGGGTGAAATCCCGCTGGGGATTTCAACCCGTGTCGCGGGAAAGTGGATGCCGAGCGCCACTACATTTTTACTTCCACATCCACCCCTGCCGGCAAGTTCAGATTCATCAGCGCGTCAATGGTTTTGGGGCTTGGATTCAGAATATCAATGAGTCTCTTGTGCACCCGCATCTCATACTGCTCCCGCGCGTTTTTGTGGACAAACGTCGAACGGTTCACGGTATATTTGTGAATCTCGGCCGGCAAAGGCACGGGGCCAACCACCTCCGCTCCCTGGCGGCGCGCGGTATCCACGATCTGCTTTACCGAAGCGTCAATAATCTTGGCGTCGTAAGCGCGCACTTTAATGCGGAGGCGCTGCCTCGTTTCGTTCTCCGCCTCTTTCGCCTCTTTAACTTTTGCAGCCGACATAGTTTATGAAGGTACCACTCACGAAAACGACCTGCCCCGATACCGGGGCGAGGTCGTATTCATCATTTCAGAATCTTGGTTACCACTCCCGCGCCGACTGTCTTGCCGCCCTCGCGAATCGCGAATCTTTGCTTCTCTTCGAGCGCCACCGGCGCAATCAGCTTCACCACGAATTTAATCGTATCGCCCGGCATCACCATCTCTGTTCCTTGCGGCAGGGTCACCTCACCCGTTACATCGGTTGTTCGAATGTAAAACTGCGGTTTGTAACCGGCGAAAAACGGCGTGTGCCGTCCGCCCTCTTCTTTTGTAAGGATATATACCTCCGATTCAAACTCGGTATGCGGCGTAACGGAACCGGGCTTGGCAATTACCTGCCCGCGCTCCACATCCTCCTTCTTAAGCCCGCGGAGAAGCACCCCGGCATTGTCTCCGGCGATGCCCTCGTCGAGCGACTTATTGAACATCTCGATTCCAGTGACCGCGGTCTTTTGCGTATCCTTCAATCCGATAACCTCCACCTCCTCGCCTACCTTGACCTTCCCGCGCTCCACGCGTCCGGTAACCACCGTGCCGCGTCCCTCAATCGAGAAGACATCCTCCACCGGCATCAAAAACGGCTTATCTACCTCGCGAACCGGATCGGGAACGAAGGTATCGAGCGCATCTGCCAACTCAAGAATCTTCTTGGCCCACTCGTCATTGGTGTCCTTGGCCTCAAGCGCCTTTAAGCCAGAGCCGCGGATAATCGGCGTCGTGTCGCCCGGGTACTCGTACTTCTTCAAGAGCTCGCGAACCTCCGCCTCCACCAGGTCAACCAGCTCCGGATCGTCCACCGTGTCCACCTTGTTGAGAAACACCACAATAGCAGGAACGCCAACTTGGCGCGCCAAGAGAATGTGCTCCCGGGTCTGCGGCATTGGGCCATCGGTCGCGGCCACCACAAGAACCGCGCCGTCCATCTGCGCGGCTCCGGTAATCATGTTCTTGATGTAGTCAGCATGCCCCGGCGCGTCAATGTGCGCGTAGTGGCGCTTAGCCGTTTCATATTCCGAATGATGCAACGCAATCGTAATGCCGCGCGCTTTTTCTTCGGGCGCATTGTCGATTTGATTGACATCCTCCACGCGAGCCTTGAACCCAGCCATGTTGAGGATTTTGGTAATGGCCGCGGTCAGCGTGGTTTTGCCGTGATCAACATGACCGATGGTGCCGACGTTTACGTGCGGCTTGGAACGATCGAATTTTTCCGCCATAAGATTGGTAAAAAATTTGTACCGCTCACGATCTAATGACTACAGTCGCTTTTGGGCCAGGATTGCAGTCGGCAGGCTGTAAGCCGTACAACACTAAATAGAAATAATCAGTCTGCCTTAAGCGAGCAGAACAGCACTTATCTTAACTGAACCGCCGAAAGCCGTCAAGGTTTTGCTAAAGCGGGAGGTCTTCAAGCCGGATTTCGGCGGGGTCGCGCGGTAGAACCTGCGCGCGCCTATCCTCATCTCTGCCATCCATAGAAAGCCTAGCCGCCAGCTCCTGCGTCTTAATGCGCTCAAGCTCAAGCCGGGCGTTGGTAAGGTCCAGCTGGTCTTCGGATTTTGCCGGAGATGGAGCCGCGGGATTGGCTCCTGTCGAGCCTCCTTTTAGGCCGCGATAGGCCTCAAACCCCATAATCACGTATGCGGGCTTACCGTCCTCGATAAAAACGAAACGCTCGGAGGGATCGGTCAGCCACTTTTTGATTTCATTCAAGTCCATAATAAGGTGCCGCTACTTTACCAAAATATTCAACAAAATAGCAAGTCTGATGATAATAAAATTTTTATCTTAACAAATTAAGGACGATCGTCCATGTCTTGTTAAGATAAGATTTCTGTGCACGGGGCAGTCGGCGGATGGAGTAATCAGTAACTCCTTGAGCAAAGCATCAATTTCTCAAAACGTTCGATCGACATAGTGACCAAAGATATAGATCGCAATCGGGATCGCAAGGAGACAGGCGAGTGAGACTGCTGACTGAGCAGTCAGGCGTTTTTAAGAAAGATGCGAGCCGCCTATTTCTTACCCTCAACAATTAGGGCCTCAATATTCTTCGGCACCTCCTCGTAGTGATCAAATTCCATGGAATATGACGCGCGCCCCTGCGTCAGCGATCGAATGGCTGTCGCGTAGCCGAACATCTCCGAAAGCGGCACCTGCACCGCAATTACTTTAATTCCCATGCCGCGATCGTCCATTTTATCAATGCGCCCGCGCTTAGAATTCAAATCTCCCGTGACCTCGCCCAAAAACTGCTCGGGCGTCGTTACCTCGACCCGCATGATCGGTTCAAGAATTACGAGCTTCGCCCGCTTGGCGGCCTCTTGCAAGGCCATGGAGCCGGCGATCTTAAAAGCCGCCTCGGACGAATCCACCTCGTGAAATGAGCCGTCATAAAGCGTGACGCGGACATCCACCAGCGGATACCCCGCTAAAACCCCCTTCTCCGTCGCCTCTTTCACGCCCTTTTCCACCGCAGGAATAAACTCCTGTGGAATCACGCCTCCTTTGATTGCATTCTCGAATTCGAATCCCTTGCCGCGCTCCATAGGTTCAACGCGAAGCCAAACGTGTCCGTATTGCCCCCGCCCGCCGGACTGGCGGATATATTTCCCCTCGGCTTCGGCATTATTTTTAATGGTTTCTTTATACGCCACCTGCGGCCGACCGACGTTGGCCTCCACGGAAAATTCGCGCTTCATGCGCTCCACCAGAATTTCCAAATGCAGCTCGCCCATGCCGGAGATTGTTGTGTCTCCTGTCTCCGTATCGCCGGAGATGCGAAACGTCGGATCCTCGTCGGAAAGGCGTTTTAAAGCCATGCCCATTTTTTCCTGATCGGCTTTGGTCTTCGGCTCGATGCGAAGTTTGACCACCGGCTCCGGGAAGATTATTTTCTCAAGCACGATGGGATTATCCGGATCGCAAAGCGTATCTCCGGTGCGCGTGGCTTTCAGCCCCACCAGCGCCCCGATATTCCCCGCCTCGATCTCCTTTAGTTCCTCGCGGTGATTGGCATGCATCCGCAAGATCCGGCCAATACGTTCCTTGTCACCGTTAGTGGCGTTCAATACATAACTTCCGGCGGAAAGTTTGCCGGAATAGACGCGAAAATACGTAAGCTGGCCGACGTATGGGTCGGATTGCAGTTTAAAAGCGAGCGCCGCGAAGGGCTCCTTGTCGTCGGCCTTCCTTGAAATTTCTTCGCCGGTATCCGGATGCACGCCTTTTACCGGCGGCAAATCCATCGGCGAGGGCAGGTAGTCCACTACCGCATCGAGTACCAACTGCACGCCCTTGTTTTTCAGCGCCGAGCCGGTCAAAACCGGGACAAGCTTATACGAAAGAGTGGCGGCGCGAAGAGCGCTTTTCAATTCCGGAACGGTAATTTCTTTCCCTTCTAGATATCTTTCTGTGAGCAGATCATCGGTTTCCGAGATCTTTTCAACCATTCTATGCCGCCAATCTTCCGCGATTTTTTGCAGATTCTCCGGGATTTCACCCCATACAATATTCTCCCCCTTATCACCCTCAAAATGAACGACTTTCATATTCAATAAGTCAATCAGCCCCTCGAAATTCCCCTCAAGACCGATAGGATACTGCAGAGCAACGGCATTAGAAGTCAATCTATCAAGGATCGACTGGAGGGACCTTTCGAAAGACGCCCCGGTGCGGTCGAGTTTGTTGATAAAGCAAACGCGCGGCACGCGGTAATCGTCGGCGTATCTCCAGTTGGTTTCGGATTGGGGTTCCACGCCTGCCACGCCGTCAAAAATCACAACCGCCCCGTCCAAAACGCGGAGTGAGCGCTTCACCTCGACCGTGAAATCAATGTGCCCGGGCGTATCAATAATATTGATGCGATACTCGCCAGTTTTCTTCAAATTTTTAATTTGATCAGTGAACTCTGCGTCCGCCGAAGCGCTCGGCGAAGGCGGACTTCCTTCTGGATAAAGATATGTTGGTGTCCAAAAAGTATTGGTGGCGGCCGATGTAATGGTAATGCCGCGCTCGCGCTCTTGCTCCATCCAATCCATTACCGTGTCGCCCTCATGCACCTCACCGATTTTATGGGACACGCCCGTATAAAAAAGCACCCGCTCGGATACTGTGGTTTTGCCCGCATCTATGTGAGCAATGATTCCGATATTCCTCGTACGCTCTAATGGATACTCTCTCATATGCTAATGCAAAGTGTAAAAATCAAAGTGAAAAATGACAATCTAAAATTCTAAAATTTGATTAATGAGGCTCATCCCCAATATTTCAACTCTTTAATAAAGCACAACGTGCTACCTTGAGAAAACCCTCATGCGAAGATAGCTTTCCTGGAAACGCTCGGTCGGGGAGTTTGCATGGTTTCCCGATCGCAATCGGGAAAAACTCCGAGGACGGCGAGTCTGAAAATCACGCTGGAATTTTCAGACGCTTTCCAGAAAGCTATCGAGCGCCCGCTACCACGAAAAATGCGCGAACGCCTTATTGGCTTCGGCCATGCGGTGCGTATCCATTTTCTTTTTAACGGCATTCCCCTCGTTTTTGGCGGCAAGCAATAATTCCTCGGCTAATTTTGCCGCCATGGGCTTCCCGGTTTTTTTACGCGCGCCGTCCAAGAGCCAGCGATACGCGAGCGCCACTCTTCGCTCGCCCCGAACCTCGCGCGGGACCTGGTAGTTGGCGCCGCCGATGCGGCGTGATTTTACCTCCACCACCGGCTGGATATTGCGCATCGCCTCGTCAAAAGCCTCGATCGCGGGCTTTTTGGCTTCTTTTTCAAGGATATCGAAAGCTTGGTAAACTATGCTCCGCGCAACAGATTTCTTGCCCTCTTTCATGACGTAATTTATAAGTTTTTCCACCAGCACGTTTCCGTACTTTACATCGCCAGGGATATCGCGTTTGACGTTCCGCTTGCGCCTCATGTTTCAAATCAAAAATTAAAATGAAAAATGACAATGCAAAATGCCAGAATCAAAGCGCCCTTGGCCTGCCTGCCGCAGGCAGACGCTACCATAATTTTGCATTTTGATCTTTACACTTTTCATTGTTTTGGCCGTTTGGCTCCGTACTTCGATCTCTGCTGCTTTCTGGCTGAAACTCCCTGTGTATCCAGTATGCCGCGAACAATATGGTACCGGACCCCCGGCAGGTCTTTGACGCGTCCGCCGCGAATCATTACCACCGAGTGCTCCTGCAAGTTATGCCCCTCGCCCGGAATGTAGGCGGTTACCTCCATGCCGTTGGTGAGACGCACCCGCGCGACTTTACGAAGCGCGGAGTTCGGTTTTTTGGGAGTCATGGTGGTTACTTTTACGCAAACGCCCCGCTTGAAAGGCGAGGAGTAGTACACCGGATGGTTTTTCTTTACGTTAAAACCGCGCTGGAGAGCCGGCGATTTGCTTTTGGTACGCTTTAATTTTCTTCCGTGTTTGGTTAACTGATGAAGTGTGGGCATGACTAATCAAGTGCGATCCCAATATACGAAACGCGCGCTAATAATACTAATGACTAGCGCGTATTCGTATAATTAGTACGAATTAGTATATTAGCATCGCATCCTTCAGAACTATCGCAGTATAGAGATAAACGCCAGGAACGTCAATGTTTTAGCACATGCGCCCCCGTACTTGTGTATGAGTGTGGTGATAAAAGCTAAGCGCCCACCAACAAGCGAAACACGAAAAACACCAGCGAACTCAAGAGCCCCGGCAGAAAGACAATCAGCGCTATCAAGAGAAAAAGTCCGTATTGCTCGAGCATCATCTGCAATTTGGTAAAACGATCGGGCAGGAGCGAAAAAAGCACCCTCGACCCGTCAAGCGGCGGAATGGGGAAAAGATTAAAAATCCCAAGCACTAAATTAGCAATGACCACCGTTGAGAATACAGTAGCCAGGCTCTGGATCATTACCGCCGATAAATAACCCGACAATAACGGATCGAGAAAGCGAAGAAATACCGAAAAAATAATCGCCAGTGAAAGATTGGCGGAAACGCCAGCAATTGAAACCAGAAATGTCCCGCGGCGGATATTTTTGAAAAACATCGGATTAAACGGCACGGGCCTCGCCCAGCCGAAAATGAGAGGGCGCGCGCCGAAAAACGCCGGCAAGGCCATCACGAGCGGAAGCAGCACCGTGCCGAAAGGATCAATGTGGGGCAAGGGATTTAGCGTAAGCCGGCCGGCATTTTTTGCCGTCGGGTCG